>Ga0265301_10000297_pt1 | contig 76949 bp, 86 predicted proteins | sample AusTroGonzalo_MG_2_FD_193488 | JGI IMG/M metagenome (GOLD analysis project Ga0265301, IMG submission 193488) | Bovine rumen microbial communities from tropical cattle in Woodstock, Queensland, Australia - Gonzalo_04 | ecosystem: Host-associated > Mammals > Digestive system > Stomach > Rumen ... | reverse complement strand
GTCCGTCTGTACAGTCTTGACAGCTTGCGCCTGTGATTTGACCTGTGGTCGAATCGATTGCAGCACCGTTTGTGACCTCAAAATATTGTCCTGCTGGACAGCTGTCAGTCACATACACAGCCTGCATGGTAACAGGACTGCTTTGGAACGCAACGCTGGTTGTGTCGTCACAGTCATCTGTGGCATTAGTTTGATACAACGTTGGCAAATCCAACGCCATTGCAGGCAGAACGCTGAATAACACCCCACCTGTGATTAAAAGTTTTTTCATTTGTTTTTTCTCCTTTTCTTCTTGTCCCACGAAGTTTTAACGAAGTGGGATTTGTTTGTTTATCGATAAACAAAAACCACCAATTTTACATGGCGGTTGGAGGTTAGATACAATTCAAAGAGAAATTGTGTGCTTATTCAATATATTCACAGCCCTCCAACCCACTGGTTGGAGTTTTTTTACGTCTTCTTGGACGCTCTTTGAACAGGTATCTACACCTCATCAGATGAACACCATCTGACAAATAAATCCTAGCAAAAAAATTTTATTCGACACAAGCGAAAAAATATTTTTTATTGCTACAATTTTTAATTACGATAAAATTATATATATGAAAACATACGATGTAATCATTATTGGTGCGGGTGCTGGCGGTCTGAAAACCGCCACTGAATTGCGCGTACGCAAAAAATCTGTATTGATAATTGATATGGGTAATACGCCCGCACGCAAAGTCGCGATTTCAGGTGGCGGTAAATGCAACTTTACAAATATGTCCGCTGATTATACACACTATGTCGGTAAAAACCCGAACTTTGTCCGTTCTGCTTTGACTCAGTTTTCACCAAGCAACACTTTGGATTGGGTAAAACGACATAAAATTAAATATTATGAAAAAGAACCAGGACGCTTTTTCTGTGAAACCAGCGCAGACGATATTGTAAATGCTTTGATTCAAGATATTGGCAATACACCGATAAAATATAACACTAATGTTATTGATGTTGCAAAAGACAACAATATTTTCACAATAAAAACAAATCATGGTGAATTTCAATCTGAATCGCTTGTTGTGGCAACAGGGGGCCTATCTTACCCGAACATGGGCGTATCAAATATTGGGCATAGTATTGCTAAAAAATTCGGGCATAAAATTGAACCAGTGCGCCCCGCCCTGTGTGCCATGAAAACCAAAGCATTTAATTCAGAACTGGCCGGCATATCTTTACCTGTTGAAATAAAAATTGGCAAGCGTATTATACGCGATGATTTGCTGATTACGCATTTTGGAATTGGTGGGCCTGCGATATATCGCCTCAGTTTGTTTGATACAGATAAATTCACAATAAACTTGGCACCTGATTTAGATATTGAAAAATTATTATTAAATGCTAAACGAATAAATGGCAAAAAAAGTTTAACTAATATTGTGGCTGAGGTTTTACCACAAAAACTCGCACGATTTATATGCAACAATGACGCCCGTAATGTTGCAGATTATAAAAACTCTGAAATTAAAGAAATCGCACACCGCATAATACAATTTGAAATAAATGACGCAAAACCAATCGGCATGCAAAGCGCAGAAGTGACCGCTGGCGGCATCAGTGTTGATAAAATATCATCTAAAACAATGGAATCTTTGCTCTGTCCAAAACTGTTTTTTGTTGGCGAAGTTATGGATATCACAGGCGACCTGGGCGGATTTAACTTACAATGGGCTTTTGCCAGTGGATTTGTTGCTGGCAAAAACGCATGATTATTTCATACATTCACCAACAAACACGCCATTTTCAATATCAACCAATTTCACATCCAAGATTGTTTTATTTGGAATCTTGGCACCATTGACTTTGACATCTATGTCATCAGGTGTGCGACCGGTGTTATTTTCTTCTATCAATACAGAAACGGTTTTGCCGATTTGTTTTTGCATGAATTCCGCCCTATTTGCATCTGCGATATCGGTTATTATTTTTACACGCTTTTTAGAAACAGACCGCGCAACTTGATTTGGTAATGTTGCAGCGACAGTATCTGGACGCGGTGAAAATGGAAAAGCATGCACATGAATCAAGCCCATTTCGTGAACCATTTCGCAAGTTTCGTTGAATAATTCTTCTGTTTCGCCCGGAAAACCACAAATTATATCTGCACTGAACGAAATTTTATTATCTGCCACTTTTACCAAATTACGCAACATATCCCTATTATGACGACGATGCATAGACCGCAAAATCGGGTCTGAACCAGACTGCATAGACAAATGCAAATGTGGCATAAATCGTGGTTCAAGCTTCATCAGGTCTATGATTTTTACGACTTCTGGCGATGCAGGGTCGATTGATGACAGGCGTAAATGCTTGATTTCAGGCACATCAACCAATAATTTTTCGCACAAATCGGCCAGTAAAAACGGCTTGCCATTTCGCATCAACATAAAACTTGCTGTATCAACACCAGTCAACACAACTTCATAAAATCCATTTGCGACTGCGTTTTTAGCATCACTCAAAATTTCATCATATGGAAATGACACAGACTTTCCACGCAACAGACGCGTCACACAATATGTACAATCATGATTGCAACCGTTTTGCACCTGGATAAACTGCTTTGATAATTTGCCATCTGTGTTCCTGAAAAATTCTATCTTTGGATTGCAGATATGAAGTCCCGCATGTTCTATGGCGTTTATATAAGATTCCAGATGCATTTTGTCTTTGTTATCAATGACCAATACATGCGGTATTTTCGCGAACAATTTTGGGTTGCGGGTTGCGCCACAACCGGTCACGAAAATCAAGACATTTGGGTTTTCGCGCGACAATTTGCGCACAGTCTGGGCAGACTGACGTTCTGCTTCGCCTGTGACAGCGCAAGTGTTCACCAAAATCGCCGTATCAACGACACCGTTTAGCATTTTGATAATCTTTTCGCATTCCAAGGCATTTAATCTGCACCCAAAAGATAATGTTTTTATGTTCATTTTTTTATTTTCTGCTTGATTTTTTACTGTTCATAAGGCATTATATCGTGAATAAAAACGATTTCAACAAAGGATTTTATTATGGCACGCATAACAAATACTGACACTTTACCATATGTAGACAGCCGTTATGAATTGGGCATGTTGGCTTCTCAGCGCGTTCGCGACTTGAACGGTGGCGCAGAACCTGTGGTTGATAAAGAACATGATAAATTGACTGTGGTTGCATTGCGTGAAATCGGCAGCGGTAAACTGGATGTCGATATGGTTCGTCATGAATTTGTTCAGTCTTACAAAGACGCACCTGTGGCAGCTGATGCTGACAATTCCTTGGAAATCACAACCGAAGATCCATTGTTGCGTGAAATTGACGCTGAATTGGAAAATTCTTTGGTCGAAGAATCTCATGACGGAATCGCAGATGCTGGTGATGATATGCCAGATGCGGGTGAAGACGAAGAATAATCAAATACTATAAAATTCAGGAGACGTCGCATAGTTGGTCTAGTGCGCCACATTGGAAATGTGGTATACTCGCAAGGGTATCAAGGGTTCGAATCCCTTCGTCTCCGCCAGAAATTAAAATCTTAAAACACCCACGAAATGGGTGTTTTTGATTTTAACTGGCGGGACGAAGGGATACGCCAGAGCACCAACGGTGCGCATGGCGAATACGCAGATGAACGATTAGAAAAATCATAAAAAAGAGTTTTTAATACGAGTTTTTATAGATTTTTGTTATCGTTCATCAAGGACAGGAATTCGTCTCCGCCACAAAAATTAAACACTTTTCAACCAAAACTTTTTTATTCAATACAACCGAAAAAATATTGGCATGTGGGATTTATTGTTGCTATGATAAACCCGTATGATAAAAAAACTTCTGATTTTATTTGCTATTCTGTTTGTGGCTAATGCTTTCGCCACGACTGAGTCCTTTACGACCAAGGCGAAGTCTGCATATTTAATAGATTATGATTCAGGCGCTGAAATTGTTTCCAAGAATGCCGATATTTTAATGCCACCCTCTTCTATGCTGAAACTGATGACGTTGGCTGTATTATTCGACAAGGTTAAAAATGGCGAATTAAAGTTAGATGATACTTTGACTGTTTCTGAAAACGCACATTATAAAAAACCAATTTGGTATCCTGCCAGCAAAATGTGTTTAATCACTGATCAGAAAATTTCTGTGCGTGATGCGATTTTGGGTATCATTGTATTATCTGCTGGGGACGCTTCGGTTGTCGTGGCTGAATCAATCGCAGGGTCCGAAGAAAAATTCACAACACACATGCAAAAATATGCAAAAAAAATTGGTATGACGCAATCTTCGTTCGGTAATGCCAGCGGTCTGCCCAACCCAAACAATTTGATGACCAGTCGTGAATTGGCATTACTGGCAAGCCACATTATTTCTGAATACCACGATTTATATCCAATGTTTGCAACGAAAAGATTCGAATTTGATGGTGCACAAACAGACTGGTGCAAAGATTGGACGCATACACACACAACAAATTATAATAAACTTTTATTTTCTATGCCGGGCGCAGACGGTCTGAAAACCGGTCACACAGATGATGGTGGCTATGGCATGGTGGGCAGTGCAAAAATCGGTGGGCGTCGTTTAATCGGTGTTATAAACGGCTTTCGTGGTGGCAATCACGAATCGTTGGCAAATGAAATGAAAAAGTTGCTGAACTATGGTTATAAAAACACACAAACGAAAGTTTTTTATCATGCTGGGGACGATATCATTAAAATACCTGTGTGGTATGGTGTTCGTGATAATGTTATGGCGACTGTGGATAAAAATGTAGCGATTACATTAAAAAGGCACGAATCGCTGAAAAATGTGCGCGTATTGGCACGCTATGACGAACCGATTACTGCACCGATAAAACCAGGGCAAAAGATTGGTGAAATTGTTGTTGAATACAACGGCGATGTCGTACAGCGTATGCCTTTGGTTGCAAAAGAAAAAGTCAGAAAAATTCAATTTATTGGACGTATTATTAAAAATCTCTCTGTGATATTTGGGGGCAGATAATGGCATCAAAGAAAAAAGAAGTTTTGTTCGAATTTCCAAATCCAATGGATAATGATTGCCTGGTCGGACATTCTGACACATTAAAGGCTTTTACAGATGCATGGAACAATCGCGACACGCACCCGATTCACCCTGTGTGGATGTTGTGTGGACCACGCGGTATTGGCAAGGCTACATTAGCATATAAAATCGCCCGTATGGTCTATGGTAATGTTGGCGATTTTTTCATCATAGACCTGTCAAAAAACATAGACGAACGCGGCAATCCGAAAACGGATGCCAAGGCGATTTCCGTACATACTGTACGCGCAATGATTGAACGCATGCAGATGTCATCTATGTCTGGGAATTGGCGTGTTGTGTTGATCGATTCTGTTGATGAATTGACTGTTGCTGCATCAAACGCGATTCTGAAATTATTGGAAGAGCCACCTGCACAAACCCTATTTTTATTGGTGACGCATCAGTTATCAAATGTTTTGCCGACTGTTCGTTCGCGCGCACGCGTTGAAAAAATGCATCCATTGAATATATCTGAATTGCGGGAATTGTGTATGCGCTTTATGCCGGACGAGGAAATAAGTTCAGAAATATTGAAACTGGCAAACGGCAGTTTCGGAAAAATCGCAAATCTGAAAGCTACCGGGGGCGATATTATTTATGAAGAATTGCTGGACATTCTGAATAATCCACATGCCAATGCCAGCGATATTATGATTGTTGCAACCAAGATTGCTTCGTCACCTGCCCTGTATGGTATTTTACTAGATGCAATTGCACAACTTGGACTGGCAGATTTATACCCATCTGCAACAAATGCTATTTCTGATATAAACAGATTAAATCTGAAAGCCGATATCGCGATTTTCAGAATTATTATGGAAGTAAAAAAATGTTTATAGATACACATTGTCATTTGACTTATGAATTTGATGACAGCGTTGAAACCATTATACAGCGTGCAAAAAATGCTGGTGTTGGTGCGATGATTTGCGCAACTGCAAACCCAAACGATATAAATGGCGCATTAAAAATCGCAGATAGTTATGATAATATTTTTGTGACAACTGGGATTCATCCTGAATACACAAACGCAAACCCAAACAATTATTTAACTGATGAAATACTTAATAATCCAAATGTTATTGGTATTGGTGAAATCGGGCTGGACTATCATTATGGAACGCAAACACGCGATGCGCAAATCAAGTTATTTGAATCACAACTGGAAATTGCAAGCAAACATAATATGCCTATTGCTGTTCATACACGCGATGCAGAAGACGATACAGTGGCGATTTTAACAAACAAATTCCATGGTGTAATGCATTGTTTTACTTCATCTTGGGATTTGGCAAGAATAATGCTGGACCGCGGATTTTATTTTTCAGCCAGCGGTATTTTAACTTTCAGAAATTCTGAATCTGTGCGGGAAACTTTTGCAAAAATACCAATTGATAGAATTGTAATTGAAACTGATTCACCATATTGCGCCCCTATTCCATATCGTGGAAAAAAATGTGAACCGTTTATGGTAATAGAAACTGCAAAGGTTTTGGCAAATATTAAAAATTTGCATTTGGATGAATTGGAAACTATACTGATAGAAAACACAAAGGCTTTATACCCAAAATGCAAAGGCAGATTATAAAATTTGGTCAGGTGTCTGAAAATCGCAAGGCGCGGTTTAATTATTCAATAGAGGACTCTATTGAAGCTGGGATTTCATTGACTGGTGCAGAAATCAAGTCTGTGCGTTATGGGTTGGTGACTATTGTTGATGGTTTTGTGCAAAAACGTGGTGACGACTTGTTTTTGGCTGGCATTGAAATTCAGAAATTACCAACTGCTAATCGCGCTGTGAACTTTGATGAACGTCGCCCACGTCAATTATTATTACACCGCAACCAAATCAATCGGCTGATTGGTAAATTACAGGAAAAAGGTGCAACTATATTCCCATTAAAAATGTATTTCAATAATCGTGGCAGATTAAAGGTTTTATTGGGTATCGGTCATGGTAAAAAACTGACTGATAAACGCGAAACTATCAAAACGCGTGAATGGGAACGAACCAAAGCACGAATCGTAAAAGGTTAAAAAAACGTCCCTAAAATTTGGGGACGTTTTTATTTTCAACTTATTGTTCTTGTGGTTGACCTTTTGGTGCACCATACATATTGTGTTTTCTGCCAAAGAACATTCCATGTTTTGGTTTTTGCCCTTTCTTGTCGGCCCATTTAGATTTGAAAGCCTTGTATTCTTCTATGGAAATACAACCATCACCATTGACGTCAGCCTGCATAATTTTTTCTTGGAATTTTGTATTCTGAATCTGTTGCATATCTAAACAGCCATTTGTAAACACAGGATGATTATTATAAAATTTCATATGCTTGCGCATCGGGCATGGATAGAAGATTTTTCCACATGCATACCCCAAAATAAATACGATTACCAAAATCATTATGTGCTTCAAACGATGTCCCACAGAATGTCTGTGACATCCGCATGGGCATTCTTTGCCACATTCATGTTCCATAACAGGTGCTGGTTTAGCAACTGATTTTTTGGCTGGTTTAGCCATCTTTTTTGTTTGTTTTGCCATTGTGTCCTTCCTTTTGTTTTTACACAGTTAAATTGTATCAGTTATAAATCAGATGTCCAGGGGATTTTTTCCACAAAAAAACACCCACAAATTTGCGGGTGTTTTTTATAACCTCTAAACAAACATAGTTTAGTTCAAAGCATCTTTCAAAGCTTTACCAGCACGGAACTTTGGTTGAGTAGAAGCAGCAATTTTAATTGGTGCACCAGTTTGTGGGTTGCGACCTGTTGTTGCTTTACGTTTAGCTGTTGTGAATGTACCAAAGCCAACCAAGCGAACTTCGCCTTTCTTTTTCAATACTTTTGTAACTGTGTTGATGAATGCATCCAAACAACCAGCTGCAGTTGCTTTTGTAACTTCAACTTCATTTGCAATTGCTTCAATCAATTCTTGTTTGTTCATATGTTTCTCCTTTCATATAGAGTTAAGGTTGTCAGTCAGTTTATTAAGTAATGTCTTTGCAAACTATATATATTCTATATGTTTTCAGGGGCATTACCCGAACTGCTTAATCGAATCGTAGAGAAAACGGCACTTTAAGTCAAGCCAATTATTTACAAACCGCAAAAAACCTGAATTATTGACAAAATACTTTTATATATACTGGCAATTATTTTGTGTTTCTTATACGCACAGCGCGCGCATTTGGTGCCGATTGTTCACACAAAACCCATTCTGATGCTTGCCCGTTGGAACGCACAGGAACCTTGGCCCTGAAGTGATTCGGTGTCATCACCAATATCACAAATGCCACTGCCACCCAAAAAATTATCTTGGTTAAATCCCATGGATTTTTATACGCATCAACAACAAATTTATCTTTTAATAAATTTTGATACAGTGCCCAGCCCCAACTGAATAATAATACAATCACAGCGAAAACAACAAACATAGAAAAGTATGATTCAAGAATCGACAGCCCCTTGGCCACAGAATCCCAAGTCGAATCCGCAATCGGGCAAACAAATAAATGATTCGCGACATTGGTTGCTGCTATTTTTGCCGATTCGGTGTTGCCACCTGGAAAATGCAATTTGAACACTGTCGCCAGTATGACAAACGCCAAAGCACATACGGAAAAAAGCAGTCCAGGTTTTTTGTTCATATTTTCTTTCCAATCTTGTTTTGTATTATATCACAAAATATACCCCCTTTGCAATTTTATGATTGAATATTTTAAGTATTCATTTTATTATTAGACCGCAAAAAAGGGTTAAAATCATGACATACAATGAAATTAGAAAAGTATTTTTAGATTATTTTGCATCCAAAGGACATAAAATTGTCCCGTCTGCATCATTGATTCCTAACGACCCTACTCTGTTATTTACTGTTGCAGGTATGGTGCAATGGAAAGGCGTTTTCCAGGGAACCGAACAGCCAATCGCACCACGTATTGCAGATGTTCAGAAATGTATTCGTGCAGGTGGCAAACACAATGATTTAGAAGATGTCGGTTTTGACAACCGCCATCATACTTTCTTTGAGATGATGGGTAATTGGTCTTTTGGTGATTATTTCAAAGAAGAAGCGATTGCTATGTCATGGGAATTGCTGACCCAGGTCATTTGTCTGGATCCAAATAAAATCGTTGTGACAACACATGAAACAGATGACGAATCCACAGCCATTTGGAAAAAAATTACAGGAAAAGACGCCATTCGTTTGGGTAAAGATAATTGGTGGTCTGCTGGGGATACTGGCCCATGTGGTCCATGCACAGAAATGCATTATGATTTTGGACCTGATATTCCTGGCGGTCTGCCTGGAACACCCGATGAAGACGGTGGTCGTTATGTAGAAATATGGAACGATGTATTCATGCAATATGACAGAGATGCAAATGGCAATCTGACCCCATTACCGAAACACAATATTGATACAGGCGCTGGCTTGGAACGTTGGGCTGCGGTTTTACAGAACAAATTAGACAATTATGACACCGATTTATTTGTAAATCTGAAACGCGCTGTATCCGATTTAACTGGTGTTATCGAGACAGAAGAAAACAAACCAAGTTTCAAGATTATCACAGACCATTTGCGCGCTGTGGGCTTTGCTATTGCAGATGGTGTTATCCCAAGCAATGCTGATCGTGGCTATGTGATTCGCCGTATTTTAAGACGCGCCATGCGTCATGGGCAAATTTTGGGACATCGTGGCAGTCTGTTATCCGAATTGTATCCTGCATTGGTGGCTGAAATGGGTGATGCATATCCAGAACTAAAAACACAACAATCGCATGTTGTTGAAATTATTCGCAACGAAGAAAACTCTTTCGCAGATATGTTGCAGAACGGTATGAAATTACTGGAATCCGAATTACCAAAGGTCAACAATGGTATTTTGCCGGGCGATATTGCGTTTAAGTTATTTGATACATACGGTTTTCCACTTGATTTAACACAAATGATTTTGCGTGATAAAAAAATCGATGTTGATATCAATGGATTCGAAAAATGTATGGCGGAACAAAAAGAACGTTCACGCGCAGACACACGTGGAACTAAATTACTGTGGGAATCCCAGACCGATTTGCCAGATACAGATGACATTGAAAAATACGAAACAAAAACAGACAAGCCTGCAACTGTATTGTCTATATTACGTGGTGAAGAATTTGTAAAATCTGCAAATGCTAGCGATGAAGTCGAAATTGCGTTGAATCATACACCTTTTTATGGAACCCAGGGTGGTCAAGTTGGCGATATGGGTGTATTCAAACGTGGTGACGAAGTTGTTATGAATGTATCTGAAACAAATCGCGTTGGACATGTTGTTATCCACAAAGGGACTCTGGTTGCACCAATCAATGTTGGCGATGAAATTATGCCTGAAATAAATCAGCAAAATCGTCAACAAATCGCGCGTGCACATACTGCAACACATTTGCTTCAGGCGGCTTTGCGTAAAGTATTAAATGAAGATGTTGAACAGCGCGGTTCCAAAGTTTCACCTGATTCTGTGCGTTTTGACTTTTCTTTTGGGCGCGCTCTGACCGCCGAAGAAAAGCAAGCCGTTGAAGATTTAGTCAACCAATGGATTCAATCTGATTTGCCAGTTACACACGAAGAAATGGATATCGAATCAGCAAAAAAACGTGGGGCGATGGCGCTGTTCGGCGAAAAGTATGGCGACCGCGTTCGCGTTATAACTGCTGGCGATGTATCTTGTGAATTGTGTGGCGGAACACATGTTTATCATACTGGCGAAATTATCAAGGCGCGCATAAACAAGGAAAAATCGATAAGTTCTGGTATTCGTCGTATAACTATGTCTGTTGGTGCACTGGCTGAATAACCCGTCTTTGCAACTGCAAAGCCGCGGTTGTTTAGACTAACGGATTTGATATAACATGAAACAGTTAAACGATTCTGATATTGCAAATATGATTGGCGAAGATTTTCGATTTGATGATAATGAAACAAAAAAACAAGTCCGAAAATCTTTGCATTTATCAACCAAAATTCCAAAGCCAGCAACCCCTGCCCCTGCGCACATTACATTAGACTTTCACCAACACACCGAACAAGAGGCATGGGAAATGCTGACACAAGTTGCCGCATCAAACACACGCAGTGCAACAGTTATAACAGGCGCCAGCGGAATATTAAAACAAAAATTTCCTCAATGGATGCAAGAGAGTATTTTAACCCCATACATACTATCTTTCGAACCAATAAATAACGGAAGTTTCAAGATTAAATTTCACAGGAAAAAATCTAATTAGTACTGCGTCCTGTGTAGCGTCCGGGGTCTATTGGTTGACCACGAGAATCATAAATACCATAATGTAAATGCGGACCCGTTGAGCTACCAGAATTACCTGTTTTAGCGATAGCGCAACCAGCAGATACATTATCACCAACATTGACTAAAATATCACTTAAATGCGCATATAATGTTGATGTTCCGTCTGGATGCTTTACAAAAACATACCAACCATATCCGTTTATTTCGTTTTTTATTTTCGTTACGCGCCCGTCCGCCGGAGTATAAACATAAGTTCCAATTGATGCACGATAATCTATACCATTATGAACAGAGTCTTTGCCACTGATTGGGTGTATACGTCGTCCAAATGGTGAGGTAATATAGGGAGTTCCTATCAACGGTTCTGCCCACGGTCCTGACGTTCCAGGTTGAACAGCATAATTGCGATACATACACTGCTTATAATTTGCAGACAATATTTTTTGGGCATCAAGTGATAAGTTATTTTTATTCTGCTCGTACTGTAAAGACTCACGCAAAGCGTTTTCTGTGTTTATTCTGCTAAGTTCGCTTACTTCTTTCAATGTAATTCCCTGATAGGCACAGTTTTTAATACAGACACCGTCATTATCAAATTCTGATTCAAATGGTTCATATCCCTCGGCCTCAATCCGCATACGGTCAGCAAAAGAGACATCATTGTATGTTGTTGGGAACTTTTGCGCAGTCAAAAAGCCTGTGCCAAAAGCACAGTGGCAAAAAATCATATTGCTTAACAAAAACAACGCACATTTTTTCATATTTATTGTAATTATATCACTTTTTCCGGCATAAGAAAACACATAAAATTTACAGATTGATTTTGATTTATAAACACGACTATAATTCCCCAGAGCAAAAGGAGACAAAAATGGCGAATTTACATTTTCATTATGGCGTTATGGGTGCTGCAAAAACTGCCAATCTGTTAACCACCGCGTTCAATCTGCAACAAACCGGCAAGCGCGTCGAAATTATCAAGCCACAGCGTGACAACAGATTTTCTGATAACGAAATTGTATCCAGGGTTGGTCTGCGGATGCCTGCGATGTCGTTGAAAAATCTTGACTCTTATATCCCAAAACCAGACACTCAATTTATTTTGATTGATGAAATTCAGTTTTTCAATTCCACAGACATTGATAAATTGTCCAGAATTGCGAATTATTCCAAGGCTATTATTATGTGCTATGGTTTAATGACGGACAGTAATGAACATTTATTTCCTGCATCACAAAGATTGGTCGAAGTCGGTGCAAAATTACATTTAATAGAATCAAATTGTCAAATAGACGGTTGTATGAATATGGCTACACACAATGCAAGATTTGATAAAAACGGACGAATTATCACAGACGGACCACAAATCGCAGTTGGCGCAGACCAATATAAATCTGTATGCCGTATGCATTTTGAGAGATTTAAACGCGGAATGATATTGAACGAAATTGTCCAACAAAAATAATTGCGTTTTTTCTTGCAAAATGAATAAAAGGTTATAAAATATAGTGCATTGCGCCCATGGCTCAATTGGATAGAGCATCTGACTACGGATCAGAAGGTTGAGGGTTCGAATCCTTCTGGGCGCGCCATAAATTCAAAACCGACCTTGTGTCGGTTTTTAATTTATCTGGTGCAAACAAAGGATGAGAACCCGACCAGAGGATTCGACCCGCAGGCGAAAGGCAGACGGAGTATGCCGGTTTGCACTGCAAATGAGCCAAGGGAGTGAAGCGAAGCGAAATCAATCCTTCTGGGCGCGCCAGAATAAAAAACAAAACACGGCTTTATGTCGTATTTTATTTTTATTGTTGTTCGCAACAATGGTTCGAACCCTGGTTCAACAACAAGTAGATTTTGGAAGTGTAACGCACCAAAATCTACTTGTTTACGAACTTGCAACTGCGTTGCAGAGAGTTCTCATCTGGTCTGTGCCGACAAAAATTAAAAACCACCTTTCGGTGGTTTTGATTTTTGGTGGAGGCACAGAGATTGGCTCGGCACAAATGCCTGCGCCGCATTCGTATTGCGTTCGCTTCACTTCGTTTGCAAACACAAACTCATAGACGAACTCTGTCGTTCTCATCTCTGTGCCGACAAAAATTAAAACCACCTTTCGGTGGTTTTGATTTTTGGTGGAGGCACAGAGATTCCCTCGACACTTTGTGTCTGCGGGGAAACCGTAACGATTTTGCTGTGCTATGCTTGCAAAATCTACTTGTTTACGAACTTGCAACTGCGTTGCAGAGAGTTCTCATCTTATCTGTGCCGACAAAAATTAAAAACCACCTTTCGGTGGTTTTGATTTTTGGTGGAGGCACAGAGATTCGAACTCTGGACCCAATGATTAAAAGTCATTTGCTCTACCAACTGAGCTATGCCTCCAAAACTATGCATTTTGCATCAGGTCTGGGCGATATTCTGACACATAAAAAACAAAAAATCAAGAAATTTTTACACTTTTTTGCAAAAAACGTGAAATTGAACACTAAATCGATTCTGGTGAATTGGAAAACAAAAAGGTTATTACCGATATCGTGTTCAATTTCACACTATGATTCTGATTGAAAACGGTCATCAATACAACTTGTATGAATGCCTAGGTTTTTAGGCATCTTTGTCATTTTTTCTTGATTTTCCTGCTCGGTGATGTATTATTTTGTGGCTAAAAAAACAAAGGGTATAATATGAGCAATTTTTTGACTGAATGGTTTTACAAAAGGCTTGAAGAAGAATGCAAAAATTGGAAAGCAAAACAAGAAGCCAATATTAAATCTACAAAAAAACATGATAACAAAGTGACATACAAAAAAATTCAATTTGTCCCTAACACAAAAGGAATATATGACGAGTCGCATTCTACACTAAGTGTTGTGTACAATAGTACAGCACCCAAAAAACGTGTCAAAAATCAACAAACAACAAATTTTGCAGTCAATCCACGCGGTGCAGGAAGTGATTTCGTTTTTGTCGCTGGACTGTGGGGTGAAATAAATTGTGGCAAATACGAAATAGCAGATTTAAGACAGACTTGTTTGGCCAAAGTTGATTCTGTTATTGGGGCTAAATACACCTATATGAAAGGTGCAAACAATGTGTCTTGTGTAATGAATTTCAGAGAAAGTATAGTTGTCGATTTATCTGAAACAAATTTGGCGCATGCAGAAATATGGTTTAATTTGCGGGGCAAAACTATAAACCTGTCAAAAACAACAGGATTGCCAGAGGTTTTGGTTGTTGGCAATACAAAATGTGTTATATTCAAGAACGCACAAATGCACAATGTTAAAAAGATTATTTGCGGCAAAAATACAAAACTAAAAAATCTGCCTTCTGATTTTACTGGTGAAATCAAACGCATAACTGGCAAAAAGATGAGTGAAATGATTGCAAATGACCCTGAATACAGCAGTCATGTCAGAAACCAGAAACAAAGATTTCGCCAACCAAAAGTAAGATAATCCCGCACAGAACATAAAATCTTATAGAGTGCCAGCGATAAAAGTGGTATAATTTTCATCATGCTGATAGATATCATTTTATTAATCGCTGGTTTTTTATTTCTGACATATGGCGCAGATATGTTCATTGATGGCGCATCTGCTTTGGCGCGCCGTTTTCATATTCCTGAAATAGTAATCGGTTTAACAGTTGTCGCCTTTGGGACCAGTTTATCCGAAGCTTCTGTTTCAATTGCTTCTGTGTTGCATGGTGCAGATGGCGTAGCTGTTGGAAACATATTGGGGTCAAACATTGCAAATATATTTTTGGTTTTGGGTATAACTGCGATAATAACAACGTTGTCAATCCAGAAAAATACTATTCGATATGAAATACCGTTTGTCGGGTTTATAACAGTATTGTTGATGTGTATCGGGGCTTATTATGGTATTATATCGCGTTTTTGGTCTGGGGTATTGGTTGCTTTGTTATGCCTGTTTATGTTTTATCTTGTCTGTTGTTCCAGACAAGAGATTGAATCAGACGCCCCTGCCCCGAACATATCTGGAATACGTATGATTTTATTTCTGGTTGTCGGCATAGCCGCTGTTATTTTCAGCAGTAATTTAATAGTTGATTCGTCTGTAAATATTGCACGTGCGTTAAATATATCTGAACGCGTAATTGGTTTAACGATCATAGCATTTGGAACCAGTTTGCCTGAACTTGTGACATGTATTGTGGCAGCAATAAAAAGACGCTCTGATTTAGCAGTTGGCAATATAATCGGTTCTAATATCATAAATATATTATTTGTTTTGGGGGTCACTGGTCTGATAAAACCGATACCGTTCGAGCCTGCATTTTTAATTGATGGCGCAGTTGGTGTTATCGCAATTGTAATGTTATGGCTGTTTGTTTTTCGTTGTGGTAGATTGACGCGCAATAATGGAATTGTTTTATTGCTGTCGTATTTTATCTATCTGGGATATTTGTTTATGTGAATATGTTTGTATATCCCAAGTTTAATCAAAGCTGTGCGTAAAGTTGGATAGTGTGGAACAGTTCCACGCAAGAAATGATTATACTTGGTTGAACCATTGCTTATCATCACAATCGGAATATCTTTTTCTATACATCCCTTTATAACTCGCGGTGAATCATCAAAATGAAAATCAGGTTTCAATTCACGCAGAATATCTGACTTTTTGCCCTCTTGGTCATATACCTGTTCAAAACTGCATTTTATACCAGCGTTTAATAGTTGATTAAAAGTTTTCTGAGGCTGTTTTAATATGCGTTCAGTGACGAATAAAACTTCCATATTTGGTTTTTGCATTAAATTGTTCAGAATATATGGTATTTTTTTGTCTAAAACACGCATTTTATAAATAATGTCATCAGCGAACAATTTTAATAACTCGTCAACAACAACATCATCATAACACTTACGCAAATCCCAATCTGTATATTCAGTATATTTCAGAAAAGTATATCCGGTATTTTGGAAAGCCCGCTTGAACAAGGGGCGTGTATCAAAAATAACATCATCCAGATCAAATGTAATTCTCATACCAAGTTTAATATTTTATTTTGTTCTTTTCCGCGCGAAAAGTGGACGAAATAAGTCTTGTGCGTGTTGCATCGTACGCAATCAAGGCCAATTCGCTTTTATGTTTTTTCAATGTAGCACGAATATGTTTCATAATTTGTTTTATGGATTTTGGAATACCATTTTCAACACATTCGTGTGTTGGCTGCAAACTTTCCAAATCAAAATTACATGTTTCACCTTTGTAATCCACAGATACAAACAGGACAGCAGAATTATACTGTAAAGAATTTATCTTTACCTTTACACGCGCAGGCGCTAGTTTTTTCATAAACTTATTACCACCGCTTGCAATTACAATACAGTTCTTTTCTTGGCGTTGTTGTTCCAGACCAGCAGCGACCAGCATATCATCCAGTTCGTTTATCATGTTTTTTTCTGTATCAAATATCATTTTTCAACCCTATGTTGTTTAATAGCAGGCTCAAATTAGCACAATTTTTCACAAACGCAAGAAAAAACAAGGGGCGCCGCCAATTAACGCATTTTTTTACGCGTACTGTATCCTGTAGAATAAAACCAATCATCAATAGTCGATAAAGTCGTTTCCAGATACCTGGCGACTTCTTGTGCAGGGTTATGGTACTTACATTCGTTCAGAATTTGGTTTAATTCCTGGGTCACAAAGGACAAAATTTGGGTGTGTTGTGGGTCCAAGATTTCTATTTTATCGCTTTTATAAAGCAAATCTTCCAATTCATTAAGATGTTTTCGCAACAAACGCAAATATTTCGCATCAAAATCTAGTTTCTTGGCATTCAGGTTTATGTCCTGCATAGGAACTTCGATACGCGGCAAATTCGCAATATTTTTAATCTGGGCTAGGATTTTGAATAATAATGAATCTATATTTTGGACGGTTTTGGTACGCTGATGTTTATGCATACGTTTTGTAATCAGATAATTAGAATAATCATAGAACAAAAACACCAAAGGTATTGCAAGCAGCGATGCCGCAACATTGTCCATTAAATCAATCCAACCAGAACTGTGTACATATTTCTGCGATGCATAGAACACAACTACACCGCCCAAAATAGACAGGACATAAGGAATCATCTTCAAAAGAAAACCAACAAATTTCATATCATAAATTATATATTGTTTATTGTTATTGTGCGAGTGGAACGAAATCCCAACCAAAAAACAATCAACCCTTGAAAAACAACAGAAAAATACTATAATATAAGGGACAGAGAGCAAGTTTTAATCAAGAGGTGTCATCATGGCAAGTTTGAAAGACCTACTGAACGGATATTTTGCGTGGTATAACATTGACCAAATGTCAGCTGAACAAAGGGCCCGATATAATGACATGCAAGCACATGGCGAACTTAATTCTGTCATGCGCAGATGGAATGCACTGTATATTGGTAGACCTGCCCCAAACTTTACACTGGCACCACCACAAGGTTTGACGAACGATCAATGGGCACAATTATACAGTTTGTTTCAGACCACACTACAAAAAATGTATTCTGGCAGAAATTCTACTTACATAGACAATGGGGCTGTCCAAACATTTTTGCAAGATTATTTTGATGGAACATATGGTCAGGCTGCTGGTACGCCTACAACTGTAAGTGGACGATTATTCACCATTAATCAGGCAACCCAAGACACCACAAACACTTTAAGAGACTTACATACTTTCTTAAATAGCGAAGACAGAATCAGGGGTCGATTATTATCGGCAGGCGTGTTACCAGAGGGAATGTCTATTTCTGATTTTATGACAGGATTAAGCTCTGGGAGATATAACAATGATTTAAAATTCAGAATAACAGTTGAAAAAGTTGTTGGTAATATCAATTATTGGGCAGGAATTAGAACCCAAGAATATTGGCCGATAAGTCCCACCGGTGACTTCAGTGCTAATAATTTGGATACTAGGTTGGCAGCATTAGAAAATCATTTTGAAACTAGTGCTTTTGAAATTCCAGATATTAGTTCACGTCGTTTGCGCTTCAGAACTGGAGAATACGCAGATTTATTGAACAGACTTGTCACCGACGAAGGGGTCCAGAAAGCTTTTTTAAACGAGGATTCCACAGAAATCGGTAAGCAGTTAAAATCTGCGTTGAACAGAACGAACTATAATGATCCTAAGGGTGACAATTATCTTGCACCCCGAACCACGGATGTAAGCAGTTTGGGACAGCGCATAAAAACTTTCAAGTCTAATACTTATGAAAACTATCTGCGAAAATTTACAAACCCAAGTCGTGGGAGCAGACTATTTTTCACAGAGCAAGCACAAAATATCGTCAAAGCTATGGACAAAGTTGGGGTAAAACCAACAGATGGACTGGACGGTATTTTGAATAACAAAGATAAAATCTTGGAAAAGATTGGAAACTCGTCTGGTGAAACCAAAAACTGCTTTAATTGGTTCATAGAAGCAATGACTGATATCAAAAAAGAAATTCCCGACGCCTTTGCTGGCGCATTAAAAAATGGTGCACAATTACGGGCCGTTGTATCACGTTTTATTGTGAAATCCGTAGAAAAAGGCAAGGTTCGTCGTGCCAGAGCAGGCTTAGAAATATTATCCGTTGCTAAATATGGCATGATGTCCAGCAGAACATTAAATGCGGTTAATGAGGGACTGAAAGACGCAAAATTGTTTTCTGATGATAAATTGTCATGGAATAAAAACGAAGGCGTCAAAATGGTAACGGGTGCAATTGACGGCACAATCAAAGCTGGCATAAAACTTGGGGCGTTGGCCGGCACAGGATTATATAATTTTGTTCAACATCGCCGGACAAAATTTGGTACCGACATCCGTAACAATCCTGTATTGGCCAGACCATACCAAAGACGTCGCGATGCAAATAATACAGAGTTAACCCGTTTACGCAATTTAGAGCAAGGGGCGCAACAAAATGTGAATCAAACCCAAAATGATTTAAATCAGGTAATAACAGATTTGAATAACAACAATATAACATTTAACGGGGCACAAATTACCATTGACAACATAGGGCAATATTTACAACAACTAAACTCTTTAAGAGAGGATCACCGAATATATCAAAATAACAATAATGATATACAAAATTACGCTCGTGAAATTCAGAGATTGACCAGGCTCATACGCAACAGAACAACCAACAGTGCTGAAAGACGTCAATTGCAAAATAACCTCACTGAACAACGACGACTTCGTCAATGGGCACGAGATAATAACTATGATATAGACATTAGACATAATGGTCACGTGACCAGAGAGTATAATAATAGACAGGGTGAATTAAATAACCTTGATCTGTATCAAAACGTCTATAATAATTACACCGCCGCACAAAATACTGTTCAATCGTATCAAAACCGAATAAATAACATAGATTATCAAACGCATCATGATAGAGACGATTTTCGTAATTTAATTGCTTATTGGGATATGTTGGAATCTGTAACACGCACCCATGCATTTACATTGGGGAGCATGGCTGTCAGACGCAGAATGTTCCGTCAAAACGAAGCACAGCAAACAATAGCAGAGGTTGCCCAGGGATACGATAATATCACAACACGATAAAGATTGATTTTCTTGTTGTAAACCAAGACGTCACGCGATGACGTCTTTTTTTTTATAAAATGCTGTTGAAACCAATAAAATGATTTGCTATTCTTTTGGGCGTAAAAAGGACTTTTTAATACAAACAAAAGGATAAAATCATGTATATACTTGCCCTGAATTGTGGTTCTTCGTCCCTGAAATATCAGGTTTTTGACGCAGATACAAAACAAGTCGTTGTTGGTGGTTTGGTTGAAAAAATCGGATTGCCAGATTCTTCTATTACTCAAAAATATCCTGATGGACACAAAGACAGAAAAGAAGTCGTTATGAAAGACCATAAAGACGCGCTGAACGTTGTTGTTGGTATGTTGCATGATGCGTCTGTGGACATCAAAGAAATTCGTGGTGTTGGTCATCGTGTTGTGTTAGGTGGCGACAAGTTTAATTCGTCTGTGGAAATCAATGATGAAGTCATGAAAAAAATTGATGAATTGTCTGAAATTGCACCACTGCATAATCCTGCTGCTTTGGTTGGTATTGTTGCAGCACAACAACTGATTCCAAACGCAAAGCAAGTTGCTGTGTTTGATACCGCTTTCTATTACACTATGCCCGAAGAATCTTTCAGGTATGCTATCCCAGAAGCATGGTATAAAAACTTACAGGTTCGCAGATATGGTTATCATGGGACATCACATTTGTATGTTTCTAAACGCGCAGCAGCATTACTTGGCAAACCTGCCGATAAATGCAATTTGATTACTTTGCACATTGGTTCTGGTGCATCAGCTGCGGCAATTCGTAATGGCGTAGCAGTTGATACTTCGCTTGGTATGACACCTGTGGCGGGTTTAATTATGGGAACACGTTGTGGTGATTTGGATGCCGGTGTTGTTTTATATGTAATGCAAAAATTGGGCTTAACACCTGAACAAATGCAGAAACATTTGAATAAAGATTCTGGATTGATGGGTATTACAAAATGTTTCTCGGACCGTCGTGATGTCGAAGCAAACAAAGAATCTAATTCTGATTGTCGTTTGGCTATTGATATGGAAGCACACACAGTGCGCAAATACATCGGCGCATTTATGGCAGAACTGGGTCATGTTGATGCAATCGTATTTACAGCAGGTGTTGGTGAAAACGATGCTTACCTGCGTTCCCAATACTGCAAAGGTTTGGAAGGTTTGGGTATCAAATTGGATCCAAAGAAAAACGAAGAATCTGTTGCACGCAAGGGTGTTGAAGAAGCTATCATCAGCACAGATGACAGTCCTGTGAAAATCATGATGATTGCTACGAACGAAGAATTAGTAATTGTTGAAGATACTTTGGCAATCATGAATGGGACTTATAATCCAGACCATTTGAAAATGAAGTATTCTTTTGCAGAATAATTCACAATTTGGCAAAAACAACTGGCGGAAAAACCGCCAGTTTTTTTATTGAACCACCGACTGTTTTTTTGATAAAATCAAAGTATGGACAAAGAAATCTTGGATTTTTTCAATACAGATTTGCAATTCATACATGGTGTTGGACCTGTATTGGCATCAAAGTTTAATGATGTGTTGGGTGGACGTCGGGTTTTGGACTTTTTATTACATGCACCCTCCTATGTTCGACCACGCGAAATACTGGATTCTGTGACCAGTGCGCAAACTGGCGATACAATCACAATTTCTTTGTTGGTAAAGTCACACAAACGCGGTGGCGTATTTCGTGGTCGTCGTCGACCAACCCAGATTGTGTGCTCTGATAAATTTGCAGCACCTGTGACGATACAATTTTTCAATGTGAATTATCTTGATTACTGGACTGAAAAATTACCAATTGGACAATGGCGAATTATCAGTGGAAAACTCGATTTCTCCCACAATGGTGGCGCAATTATCAATCATCCTGAATTCATAGAAACACCTGAAAACGCATATAAAATTCCAAAGCACCAGGCGATTTATCCGTCTGGCGAAGGGCTGACACAAAAAACTTTTTCTAATGTTCGCGACCAGATTTTTAATATGATTCACGAACGTATTGCCACAAAGAAATTTAGTGACCGAATGGTCGAATTTATTGATGCTTTGGAACATGTTCATTATCCAGAAACAAATGACGACTTGGCACCAAATGGAACATATATGGCAAAGTTGGCGTATTGCGAATTATTTGCACATCAAACTGCGATTGCTATAAATCGGCGCACCCGCAAAGAGCAAAAAAATCAACGTCCAATTCGCACAAAAAAATATGATTTAATTGACAAGTTTTATTCAATCCTGCCATTTAAGTTGACTGGTGCACAACAGCGAACAATCGATGAAATATTTGCTGATTTCCAAAAGCCTGTACCAATGATGCGCTTGGTTCAGGGTGATGTTGGCTCTGGTAAAACCATGGTTGCTATGGCGGCCGCAGTTAAAATGGCAGAATCTGGCACACAAAGCGTTTTATTGGCACCGACAGACACACTGGCACAACAACATTTTGCTAAACTGGCGCCAATGTGTAAAAAACTTGGTTTAGTTTGTGATGTTTTGACTGGGCGTGACAAAGGGGTAGCGCGTCGTGAAAAATTGGTTTCTTTGCGTTCTGGGCGAACAAAGTTGGCAATTGGAACACATGCACTGTTTTCTGAAGATGTTGAATATAAAGATTTAGGCTTGGTCATAATTGATGAACAACATCGTTTTGGTGTGGCACAACGAACAGCCATGCGTGAAAAAGGACATAATCCAGATATGTTGGCGTTGTCTGCAACCCCTATTCCACGAACATTATCCATGACGATTTATGGCGATATGGATGTTTCAATTATAAATGAAAAGCCTGCAGGACGTATACCGATTAAGACATCAAAAATATCTGTAATGCGAACAAACGCTTTGATTGACAGGATTGCACCCCAGATTGAAAATGGCGCGAAAGTTTTTTGGGTTTGCCCGTTGGTCGAAGAATCTGAAATTTCTGATATGACTGCGGCGCAATCGCGATTTAATGAATTGAAAAAACGGTTTCCGCATACCGGGCTGTGCCATGGTCAAATGGATAAAAAGGAACGCGATAAAATTATGACAGAGTTCGCAGATAAAGATTCTGAAATGCGTGTGTTGGTTTCAACTACGGTCATAGAGGTTGGTATTGATGTTCCATCTGCAACAATCATGGTAATTGAAAATGCAGAAAGATTTGGATTGGCGGCTTTGCATCAATTACGCGGCCGCGTTGGGCGTGGCTCCTTGCAATCATATTGCATACTATTATACGGAAACAATATAACACCTGACGGTCTAAAAAGATTAGACGTGTTATGCGAAACCGAAGATGGCTTTGCAATCGCGGAACAAGATTTGATGATGCGCGGCGTTGGCGAATTATTGGGAACAAAACAAAGTGGCTGGATACAGTATCATTTTGTAAATTATCGCGAACACAGGGATTTGTTCAAATTGGCACAGACTGCTGCGATGAATAATAATGATGACGATAAAATCTGGTCTGCAACATTGCGTCAGATTTTTGACTGTTCAACAATCGCAGGTGCATAATGAAACGCATATTTATAATTTTATTTGCGATGTTTATTGGGTTTGGCGGAAATGCTGCAACCCTGATTAACGACACAGAAATAGAATCAGAAATTGCAAAGATTGTTGCGCCTGTGGCCAAGGTTGCGAATATACCCACAGACAGATTAAAAGTTTACATCGTTCGTGATGACAATTTTAACGCTTTTGTTCGTGGTGGCGAAGACATATTCGTTTATACCGGTTTATTGAAACAAATAAAATCACCAAATGCTTTGCGGGCGGTATTGGCGCACGAACTGGGACACACTATTGGCGGTCACATGGTGCAAATCTCGGAACGTATGCAAAATGAACTGATACGCACAATGATTATTCAGGCACTGGGGGTCGGTTTAATGGTCGCAGGCGGTAATCCATCTGCAGGCGCTGGTGTAATGGCTGGGGCTACAGGCATCGGTCAGCAATCTATGTTATCATTTACGCGTGACGAAGAACGTATGGCTGATGATATGGCGGTTGATTTAATGGTTCGTGCAAACCAAGATCCAAACGGTTTAATCGATGTCTTTGAGCAAATGCGCGATATAAATGGTGCTTTCGAAGACCGCATAAACCCAAATCGTATAAATCACCCATTAACAAACGAAAGATTGAATAACGCGAAAACAAAAATTGAAAAACTAAAAAATATACCAAAGAAATCTGCGGAAGAAATCGCGACAGAAAATAAAAATTATGAAATTTTGCGTGCCAAGTTGGTTGGATATTTAGATAATGATAAAACTGTTCTGACACGATATCCATACAAAGATAAATCTGATTCTGCAATTTATGCGCGCGCGATTGCAAATATGCGCGCAGGGAATCTGGACACTGCAAAAACAGGCACCCAAACATTGATTAAACGACACCCAAAATCGCCCTATTTTTATGAACTGCTGGGCGACATAGAATATCAATATGGACACTATGATGACAGTGTTGATGCATATGAACAAAGCCTGAAACTATCAAATAATGCACCACAAATTGAAACTGCGTTGGCTTTGGTATTATCTGAACGCAATAAAACTGACGACAGCGAACGCGCAGGCGAATTATGCAGACGCGTTATATTAAACGAACCGTCACCTTTGGCGTATTGGATTTTGGCACGCGTATCAAATGGCGCGACATCTGATTGGGCGATGGCAGAATTTTATAAAATGAACGGCGATGATAAAAACGCAAAAAAATACGCCAAGGCCGCACAAAAGAAAGCAAAAAAAGATTCCCCTGAATATATCAAATCTGGCGACATATTGAAAAAATAAAAAACTTGAAAATGCCTAGGAAATATATCATAATGCTGGTTGGGTAAAAACCTAAAAGGAGAAAATATGAAAAAAGTATTATTAGCATTGTTTGCTGTTTTGACATTGGCTGCTTGCACAGGTTCTTATAAATCTGGCAACTGCGAATATGACTTCTTGTTGCACAAAGACATTTCTATTTCTAAATGGATTGGCAGCTGTGGCAGATAATTATACAACAGTTAAAAAACACCCACGATTGTGGGTGTTTTCTTATTTATGTTTTTCTTCTTGTAAAAATCCACCAGATTGCATTTGCCATAATTGGTAATATTTACCCTTTTTGCGCAACAACTGCTGATGCGTTCCCTGCTCTACTATCACGCCTTTGTCCAACACTATGATTCTATCCATATTACGTAATGTTGATAATCTGTGCGCGATTGCTATCGTCGTTCTGCCCTTTGACAATTTCTCAAACGATTCCTGAATTGCAACCTCGGTTTCACTGTCCAGCGCAGACGTTGCCTCGTCCAATACCAATATCGGCGCATCTTTCAAGAAAGCACGTGCTATGGCTATACGTTGTCTTTGTCCACCAGACAATTTGATACCTTTATCGCCAACCAAAGAATTATATTTCTTTTCGGTTGCCATAATAAAGTCATCTGCAGATGCGCTTTTCGCAGCTTTTCTGATTTCAGCCTTGGTCGCACCAAATTTACCATATCCGATATTTTCACCGATTGTGCGGTTAAACATAGATGGGTCTTGCGGTATAAACGCGATATTTGAACGCAAAGAATCTTGTGTAATATCGCTTATATCTTGACCATCAATCAAGATTTGACCATGTTTTGGTTCATAAAACCGCATCAATAAATTTACCAATGTTGTTTTACCAGCGCCACTTGGGCCAACAACACCGATACGTTCCCCAGGTTTTATACGCAAAAACAAATCTTTCAACACAGGACGATTACGATATCCAAATGCAATATGCTTGAATTCTATCATACCCTTTTTAACAACTAAATCATGTGCATTTGGTTTATCTGTTATTGCAATCGGCATAACTAAATCTTTATAAGCCCTTTTTGCTTTACCGATGATTTCTATAAGCATGGGCAAGTCATCCATAAACTGTGTAATTGCACCCATTACAAAATGATAAGCAGATATTACATAAACTACACCAGAAGGTGTTATCTTTCCGCGCTGAAACAAAAGAACACAAAATATAATTGTTATTCCATATAACCCGTCCCATAATAATCCAGTAAACATCCAAAAAAACGCATATAAATTTGTTTGGAGTTTGAGCCAAAATATTGACCGGGTTCGCAAAGGAACCAAAGATTCTTGTTCTTGTTTTGCGCCAGCAAAATATTTGACGATATTATAGTTAGAAAAACTATCCACCAATTTGCCTGATAATCTGCTATTTGTTGCGGAAGATTGTTCACTGATTCTTTTTATTTTTTTACCGAAACGCCATGTATAAATAACGCGTATAAACAGTGCAAAAACCAGCACCAAAGCGATATATTTATCTAATGTAAAAAGCATAAAACCGTTTATCATCATAATAAAAAATGAACCAAACATCTTAACAAACATATGAATACTTTCAAATCCCGAGGCAATATAATTTATTTGCGAATTAATCGAGCCTGCCATTTTACTGGTCCAAAACGACATTGATTGATTATACACATACGAAGTCAAAACTTCTGATATCTGATTCTCGATTTTGGGCTTTGCACGAGCCCGAAATAAATTGGAAGCAGTCCACGCACCATTCAGGAAATAATTCAGTCCAACAACCAACAAGACAAAAGGTATAGAAACAATCAACAAAGAACTACCCTCTGGTACGGGTTGTTCAAATATTTGCATAACTGTTTTCTCTATATATGGATAAATTACCGCTTGGGACATCCCCATCAGTTCACATAAAAACCATAATACTAATGGTGAAGCATATCCAGGTACCGCATACCATCTATAAAATTGCCACAGCGACGCAGGCAATATCATCTTGTCTGATGATTTTTTAGTTTTAGAACGCATCTTGTATCCTTTTTTAATAAAGGTTAACAAAACAACCCGTCAATCAGACAGATTGTCGGCTAAATTGTTTTCAAACTAAACGCAAACTTATTCATTGGAAAAGATTCCCAACAGGTTGATGCTGTATACTTTATAGTATAGGAAAATTTTTATCAAGAAAAAATTCGTGTTTATTTATTTCACTATATCGTGAAAAATTGTGGCGGGTAATGTGCCACCTGTTATCTTGGACGACATTGGGGTAAAGTCATCTTTGCCGACCCAAACACCCATTACATAATCTGGCGTAGCACCAACAAACCATGCGTCACGATTGTTATTGCTGGTCCCTGTTTTGCCACCAAATACATTTGGCGTATATGCGCGTTTGCCAGTTCCGTTTATAACAACATCATATAATAACTGTTTCATATATTCGACTGTGGTTTCAGACAAAATCTGGATTTCATCAGATGGATTTCTTTCATAAACAATGTTTCCATTTGCATCTTTGATTTTGATTATCGAATATGGGCGCACAGATTGCCCGTCATTCCAAATAACTGAATATATCGTGGTTAAATCCAGCAAACTCATTTCTGACGCGCCTAAAACCGTTGAATATTCGCGCTTTAATTTATGCCCTACCCCCAATCGCGACGCCATATTCAACACAGAATCTATGCCATATTGCTGGGTCAATTTTAATGGCACCGAATTCACGCTTTTTGCAAATGCTGTCGCCAAACTTATATCGCCATAATATTTATCATTATAATTCTTTGGGTTATAGTCACCAATCGCAAACTGGGAATCATTTACATAAGAATCTGGGGTCATACCATTTTCCAAAGCAACCAAATATACCACAGGCTTGAACGAAGAACCAGGTTGACGCAAAGCCAAGACGCGATTAAACTGGCTGACCTGGTAATCATCACCGCCCACCATAGATTGTATTGCGCCGTCACGTGCAATCGCGATAATTGCGCCCTGATATTCACCAATATTCGCGGACAAAGTTGCGGCAACACGCGCCTGTAATTTTGTATCCATAGTAGTATACACATACAAATCTTGATTTATGTTTCCGATTCTGGATTCTATTTCGTCCATAACAAAGTCAGTCCAATAACGATATATATTTTTATCTTGTTTTACGGTTGTTGCTTTCAATTCTTGGGCTGCGCGTTGTGCAGTTTCCAAGGGTATATAACCTTGCTTTACCATTTCAGTCAAAACGACACGTGCGCGTTTAATATTGCGTTCAGGATTTTTTAATGGGCTGTAAGTTGTTGGTGCCTTTAACATCGCTGCGATTTGTGCGCTTTCTGCCACAGTCATTTTATTTGCACCATGACCAAACAACAAACTAGATGCTGCATCAATACCACGCAATCCGCCAACCAGAGAAATTCGATTCATATACAAATCCAGAATTTGGTTTTTATCAAATTTGTTTTCCAGCCAATATGACAATATCAATTCTTGCACTTTTCTGGACACTTTTTTATCACGTGATAAAAATATGTTTTTTGCAGTCTGTTGGGTTATAGTTGAACCACCTGCTGCAAATCGACCATGAAATAAATTCACAAACAAAGCTCGCATTGTTCCGCGATATGACAATGCGCCATGCTTATAGAAATTTTTATCTTCGATTGCCAAAATCGCCTGGTATACGTGTGGTGGCAAAGTTTTAACAGACACTGGTGTTCCCATAATACGCCCACTGGATCGAATTTCTGCGCCATTTTTATCTAAAAATACAATTGCAGGTTCACGTGTTTCGTGCAACACAGAATCCAATGACGGCATTTGCAAAAATACGAATAAAACATACAATCCAACCAAAGCGACCAATATCAAACCAAAATTAAAACAAAAAGCAAACACACGCGATTTGAACGAACGCTTTTTATTTTCTGACTTTTCCTTGCGAATATTATTTTGTTGCATAATCGTCCCCCACGATTATTTGATTGCACTATCGAAATCTGATTCAGACCAAATTGGTATTCCCAACTTTTCAGCGTCTGTCAATTTAGACCCGGCGGCCGCACCCGCAATAACTATATCTGTCTTTGCAGATACGCTGGATTGTGGTTTTGCGCCATAACGTTCCAGGATAGCCTTGGCTTCATCCCGCGTATATTTTTCAAGTGTTCCGGTCAGCACAACACGTTTTCCATTTAACAGATTGTTTTCAATTATGACCTGTTCAGGATTTTTTACAGTTATTTGTTTCAATAAATTATCCAATGCAGACATGGAATGATAATCTGCAAAGAACGAAACAATCTCACGCGCCATCGTGTCACCAATACCGTCAATTTCTGTTAAACGTTCCATAGACGCGTTGCGCAATTGTTCCAGCGAGCCAAATTCACGTGCCAGAATTTTAGCAGTCACTTCACCAACATCAGGCACACCAATCGCATAAATTAAACGATTCAAATCTACATTACGTGCACGTTCAATTGATTCAGATAATTTGTTCACAGATTTATCGCCAAATCCGTCCAACGAACGCATTTCATCGCCATGTCTTTCAATCAAAGTAAATATATCTGCCGCCTGCTTTATCCAACCCAAACGTGTAAATAATTCAATTTGTTTTTCGCCAAGCCCTTCGATATCAAAAGCATGACGCGATACAAAATGTTCCAATTCACCGCGTATTTGCGCAGGACAAGATAGCGAATTTACACATCGACGCGCCACAGCACCAGATTCCTGGACCACTGCACCGCCACATACTGGGCACACATCTGGAAACACAAATGGCACAGAATTTTCAGAACTTTCTGCGACACCAACAATTTGTGGAATAACATCGCCAGCGCGCTGAACAATGACTTTATCGCCGATGCGAACACCCAGGCGTGCAATTTCATCTGCATTATGTAACGTTGCGCGTGAAACCAAAACACCACCAATATTTATAGGCTCTAATTCTGCCACAGGTGTTAAAACCCCAGTCCGTCCAACCTGAACTGTAATGTCGTTCAATTTTGTTATGCCACGTGCCGCAGGGAATTTATAAGCAATTTCCCAACGCGGACTGTTCGCGCGCGCGCCCATTTTTTCCTGAATTGCAATTGAATTAACCTTGATAACCAAGCCGTCAATATCAAACGGTATTTCATCCCTGTGCAACATTATTTCATTATACCAATCTTGGACGCCATCAACAGAATCAGCAAGTTTCGCCCAACGCGCAGTAGTCTTGAATCCCCAAGATTCTAACTTTGTAAAATATTCAGACTGGGTGTTCCAATTTTTTGATGATACTTCGCCATAGGTATAACCAAACGCACTCAATTTTCTTGATGCAGTAATTGCAGGATTTAATTGACGAAGCGAACCAGCCGCCGCATTACGTGGATTTGCAAATTTTTTATCTGATGTTTCGTTCAACGCGATAAAGTCTGCGCGTGACATATAAACTTCGCCACGAACTTCCAATATCTCAGGAAAATCGCCAGACAATTTTTTCGGAATATCGTTTATCGTTCGCAAATTCGCGGTGATATCTTCGCCCATAATGCCGCTGCCCCGCGTAAGACCACGAACCAAGATTCCGTTTTCATAGCGCGCAGAAAAAGACAGACCATCAACCTTTAATTCAATAAAAACATGCTTATCTGATAATTTGTTATACCAATCTGCAAATTCAGATTCATTAAAAACATCAGATATCGAAAGCATCGGTATAGTATGCGGATACGATTGAAATTTATCAGAAACCGCCGCACCAACATGTGTAGAATAACCATTTTTTGCCAATTCTGGATATTCAGATTCAATTTCCAGAACGCGATTTTTGGCTTCATCATACGTTGCGTCATCAACCACGGGCGCATCATTTTGATGATACGCGATATCCCACGCGTTTAATTTTTTCATTAAATCTGCGTGTTCAGAACGGATAAATAGGTCTGCAATTTTTGCCATACACGAATTATAGAAAATCCACAAATTTTGTGCAAGCGTTTAATAAAAAAACACCGTCCATTAAACTTTGTGTGACAGGTTTGGACGGTGTTTTTTAGATATAGGTTATCTGTCGCCGTGTGATAAATTTTTCTGACTGTTATATGCATTAAAGAAAGCTTTCTTTCTTAAGGCGCGACTTAAATTCGTTTGTTTCTGTATTAATTCATAATATTCGCTCCAACCATCCGAAGATTCAAATTGCGCATCGCCATTGGCAAAAGCAATTACAATTTCATTGATACGCCGTTGTTTTTCAGAAACGTCTTTGATATCAACGGTATCTAAAATATAAGACTTGGTTATTATTGATTGTTCCACCATTTTATTACCTCTTTTCAGGGTATTATAAACCAAAAAATTGATTTGTCACGTAAAATCGACAAAAAAACACCACCCGATTGGGTGGCAGAAATTATCGCAAATAAAAAGTTATAGTTGATACCACCCGAACACGTTTATTTATTGCCTGTTTTTCATTGTCAGACCAAGCGTCGGTTTGATCGCGCGCAGTAATACTGAACACGCCCTGATTTGCAGATTGGATTTTACCCAATTTAGCGCCTGCATCTTTGGCAAATTGCTCACCCGCAGCAGTTGCGTTTTTGGTTGCAGCCTCTATCATCTTTATTTTAATATCGTTAAGACCGTTAAATAGATAAATTGGTCCGGTATAATCTTCTGTCACTGTCACACCTTGCCGCACCAAATCGCCCATTTTGCGCGATACAGCATCAACCAAATCTACAGATGTTGAACGGACCATTACCCCGGTTTCAACAACATATCTGTCGTTTTGTTCTTCCCCTTGACGTTGGGCATCAGAATATCCCGCAAATTTATCACGCACCTGGACACGTAGGTTTTGCAATTCTGATTCCTGGAAACCATTTCCCATTAAAAAAGCGCGCGTCTTTTTAATATCATTATCTATGTCAGACTGAACACGTGTTAAATCACGACCAACACGATTAAATTTTATATTCCAAACTGCAGTATCTGCAACAACGTCCATTTCAGCCAACCCCTTGACAGTCACTGTTCGACGATTTAAGGATTCATATATGCCATCACCTATAAAAAAACCGCCCAACGCAACACCAAACGCCAAAACAACACCAAATAAAACAGATTTTGATTTGATTTTTTCAGATATTTTCATAATCACCCTCCGCAATACAGAAATTATAACAACAAGGAAAAATTATAGCAACTGGAAAAAATTACGCATGCCCAACTGTTTTTATAGAATTGGTAAAGCCTCGCTGTAGCGATAGCGCAAGCGGGTGACCAGATTGCTTCGCTATACTACTGGGCGGGTGACCTTTCCTCGATACGCAATAATAAAAATCTATAAAAACTCGTATTTACCAACTCCGTTTTTATGATTTTTCTAATTGTGTATTCTCGTATTCGCTCGGGCTTTGCCCTGCGCGGCATTCGTTAACACTCGAACTTCGCGATGCTCGTTCTCGCTTACTCATAGTCGAACTGGCAATCAACCACTTCTGACATCTGGTCACATGTCTAATTAAATTGAAAAATGGACCTTTCGGTCCATTTTTCAATTTAATGGGGCGGGTGACCAGATTCGAACTGGCGACATTTGGTACCACAAACCAACGCTCTAACCAACTGAGCTACACCCGCCATAACTGTCTATTTATTACAGCATGGTCTTTTTACTTTCTGTCCGCCTTCGCATTACTTTAATCTTGAATTTTATTTCCAAGAATTCGCTGTCCTTCGGCGAGACACTCGATTTTCAGCCCTCGCTCCGCTTCGGTGAAAATCGGTGGTGGAGCTGATCAGACTCGAACTGACGACCCCTTGCATGCCATGCAAGTGCTCTACCAACTGAGCTACAACCCCTTGCGGAGATTTATTCTATATTTCTTCTTGCCAAATGTCAAATCATTTTGCTAATGTTGATACGAACGTTTATATCAAAGGAGATTTTTATGGATTATTCTGCTCTGAAATCAGAAGTTGAACAGAAAACTGCCCAGACATTGGAAGTATTACAGAATGAATTCGCTGGTTTACGCACTGGTCGTGCATCTGTGCATTTATTGGACGGCGTTCGCGTACCTGTTTACGGTTCTGAAATGCCATTAAATCAGGTTGCAACAGTATCAACCCCAGACACGCAAACATTATCAGTGACTGTGTGGGATATTGCAAATGCACCTGCTGTGGAAAAAGCGATTCGTGATTCTGGCTTGGGATTAAACCCGATGACTGCTGGCGGTGTTATTCGTCTGAATTTGCCACCATTAACCGAAGAGCGCCGTCGTGAATTGACAAAGGTTGCAGGAAAGTATGCAGAAGAAGCCAAAATATCTATGCGAAATATTCGCCAAGATGCGATGGGCAAGATCAAGCGGGCTGTGACCGACAAAGAAATTTCCGAAGACGATCAACGCAAATATGAAGAAGACATACAGAAAGTCTTTGATACACGCGCCACAGAAGTTGACGCATTGGCAAAACAGAAAGAAGCAGACATTATGTCTGTTTAAGACGGAGTTGAAAATGTTTCGTATATTCAAGAAAAAACAATCTGAACAGACACAGCCCACAAAGATTCCGCAACATATCGCGTTTATTTGTGACGGCAATCGCAGGTGGGCCGAACAACGTGGCTTGCCACCTTTGATGGGACACAAGGCTGCTATTTCTAATTTCGAGAACTTGGTTGATTGGTTTATAAAACATGGTGTTTCAACAATCTCTTTCTTTGTATTTTCGACTGAAAATTGGTCACGTTCCAAAGAAGAAGTAAATTTCTTGATGGACCTGTTCTATACAGAAATGAAGAATAATTTGGAAAAGGCGACCCAGAAAAATCTGCGTTATCGCGTTGTTGGTTCACGCAAAGAATTACCAAAGAAGTTGGCAGATATATGCGACAAATTGGAAGAAGCATCGGCAGAAAACACCGGTGGCACAGTTGTATTCGCACTGAATTATGGTGGTCAAGACGAAATTGTGCGCGCTGTGAATGCTGCAATTGAAAATGGTCAACCAGTGGACAAAGAAACATTTGAAACATTTATGGATACTGGCGATTTGTTGCCGATTGATTTGGTTGTGCGCACCAGTAATGAACACAGAATATCTAATTTCTTGCTTTGGAAACTGGCTTATGCTGAATTGCTGTTCATTCCAGAACATTGGCCAGAATTAGTAAAGTCTGAAAAATTATGGCAGTATGTTTTGGATGAATATACTAAACGTGACAGACGTTTTGGTGGTGGTAAAAAGAAAAATTATTTAGGGGACAAAAAATGAAAATATCTGAATTATCTAATTCTTCGTTGCGTATAATTACAGGCTTGGCGATTACTGTTGTCATCGGCATTGCGGCATTACTTGAAAAATATGGCATACCTTTTTTGGGTATTCACCCTTTTCATGCTGTAAGATGGCTTGGGGTCATTGTATTCGCAATTTGCATATATGAAATGATAAGTTGTGTCAAGGCTACGCCAAACAGAACAATTAAAAAATATCCCCTGCCCGTCATATTGTTTATGCTGTGGCTGATTTTTGTTTTGGTGTCTGTATGCACAGTAGGCAAACATGTTTGGATTATGTTATGCTTGCTGATGATAATCGTTGGCGCTGATGTTGGTGGCTGGCTGTTTGGTATGCTGTTCGGCGGTGACAAATTGTGGGAACGTGTTTCAGAACATAAAACATGGGCTGGTCAAATCGGTGGAATAGTTTGTGGAACAGCGATGTCTGTTTTATACAGCCAACTATTCGGAACAAATTTGTCTGGTGCAATATGGTTCGGAATTGGGGTTTCTTTGTTATCTCAATATGGTGATTTGACTGCCAGCGCAATTAAAAGACGACTTGGCATCAAAGATTTTGGTAATTTATTACCCGGACATGGCGGGGTTTTAGACCGCGTTGATGGCTGGCTTTATATATTGCCATTGGTATGGTTGTTGCTGAAATAAATTGAAAGCAAGGAAAGTAAGATATGCATACTGTATTGACTATTATTGCGTTATTGATTGTTTTAGGGATTGTTGTATTTGTTCACGAACTGGGACATTTTATGGCTGCCAGATGGGCTGGGGTGCGGGTTGATGCTTTTTCGATTGGTTTTGGACCTGCAATATTAAAATGGTCTGACAAATATGGCACAATATGGAAATTGTGCTGTTTGCCACTTGGTGGTTATGTATCTATATACGGTCAAGAAGATATGTTTCATCGCAAAAAATATGCAAAACTGCCGAAAGACAAGAAAGTCGGACATTATTTATCTGTGCCGGCATGGAAACAATTTATAATTATCGCGGCTGGTGTTTGTATGAATTTCTTGCTGGCATGGATGATTTATTCGGCTGACTTTATGTTCAGACCACGCGCAGTTCAGTTGCCTGTTATTGGTCAAGTTGTACGGAACAGCGTCGCTTTCAAAGCAGGTATAAAACCAGGTGATGTAATAATGAAAATAAATAATGCTAGTATTAACAACTGGGGCGAATTGGTTATCGCTAAAGAGTTAGCTTCTAAGAAAGATTCAGAAGTATTGGTGGCACGTAGAAACAGATTGATAACCCTTAATCTGACACCTGCAACTGATGATAAAGGTTGGGGATTGGTTGCGGATGGAAGCAAAAAAACGGAACCCCATACAAAACCGTTTTTCAAGGCGCTGTATTCTGGATTGCGGGAAACATATTATCAATCTAAAAACTTGTTGATTGTGCTGAAACAAATTATCACAGGCGAACGGTCATCTAAACAACTTGGGTCATTTATAACTATTGCACAGATATCTGGCCAGGCTTTGGAGATGGGATTCTTTGCATTTTTATCTATTATTGCCCTGCTTTCTGTGAATTTGGGTATAATAAACTTGTTGCCATTACCTGTGCTGGACGGTGGTTATTTATTGATATTATTGATAGAAGCGATTATTCGTCGCAAACTTGATGGCAAAGCGATGGAAATCGTTATTATATGTGGCTGGGTTTTTATCATGTTGCTATTTGCTTTTACAATGTGGAATGATATAGCGCGGGTATTAAAATTAGGTTAAATATGTATAAAAAACTGATATTTTGTGTGGGATTGTTTGGTTTTTGTAATTGCGCAAATGCCACAGTTTTATCGCGCATTGATGTTGTTGGCAATCAACGTATGGATGCTGAATCTGTGCGAATTTTATCAAATGTAAAGGTTGGCGATAATGTCAATTCTGAAAAAGTGAATAATATTGCCAAGAAATTACAATCCAGTGGTTATTTTTCGTCTGTGAATGCGACATTAAACGGCAACACATTGAAAATCACCGTTCAAGAAGCGCCTATTATCAATATGGTGACTGTCGAAGGAAACGATGAAATCGATACCGATGATTTGAAAAAGGAAATAAAAACCAAAGAGCGTTCATCTTATAATATCTCTGTGATTGGCGCAGATGTGCAGCGCATGTTGACACTTTATCAGCGCAAAGGTTTCTTTGGAACAAAGATAAATCCAAAGAAAATAGAACTGGATAACAATCGCGTCAATGTCGTGTATGAGATCAAGGAAGGACATCCAACCTATATTCGTGATATAGATTTCGAGAATAATAAAAAATTCCGTTCACGCGAATTACGTAGTGAGATATTATCGCGCGAACATGCTTGGTGGCGTATTATGACACAATTTGATGTGTATGATGAAGACCGAATTAAATATGATCAGCAAATGTTGCACCAATTCTATATGCGAAACGGATTTTTAGATTTTCGTATTACAAATGTCAAAGGTGAATTTACCCCAGATCGCGAATATTATTCTGTGAAATATACTGTGGATGAAGGGAACCAATATAAAATTGGCAGTATAAATATTGATAACCCTTTCCCAGATGTTCCAAACGATGAATTATTTGACGCTTTGACAATTTCTAAGCGTGATGTTTACAACATTGATGAAATAGATGCGTCTGTCAATGCATTAAGAAGTGCTGTGGCAGAACACGGATATGCTTTTATCAATGTTGACGCAATTCCGGACAAACACGATGACACACGAATTGTCGATATCAATTTCAAGATTAAAAAAACAAATCGTATTTATATAAACAATATAAATTTACTTGGTAATGTCCGTACTTTCGACAGTGTTATCGAACATCATTTACCTATGCGTGAAGGTGACCCCTTTTCGTTGCAAACTGTTGAAACCGCACGTCAGAATTTAATGCGGACGCGTTATTTCAAAGATGTCCAAATGGTTCCTACGCGTTTGGCTGATGCAAATATGATGAATTTAGATGTAAAGGTCGAAGAACAACCAACTGGGGAATTATCTGGGGGGCTTGGCTGGTCATCGATAAACGGTTTTATGGTTGATGCAGGTATAACAGAAAACAACTTTATGGGGCGTGGTCAGATAGTTCAGATTAAAGGTTCGATTGCACAATATCAACGTCAGGCTTTGTTCAGTTTTACAGAACCGTTTTTATTTAATCGTGAATTATCTGGCGGTTTTGATGTTTCATATACCCAATATAATTATTCTGAATTGGGTGGTTATGGATACGACCGTGATTCTTTTGCGGTTGCTGGTCGTCTGGGCTGGCGTTTGACTGACCATTGGACACAAACAATGCGTTTATCTGCAACATTTGACCAAAACTATGATTTACAGCTTGGTGGTTGGCACAAAGCGAACCTTTATACATTGGGAACAAATCTACGCTATTACAACCTGAATACAAATTTCCAGCAAAATACACATACTGGTATTGTTGGTGATTTAGGTGTTGCATACACTGGATTTGGTGGAACAAATACCTTTATGCGATACAGCGCAGACATTACCGCCATGGTCAAATTCTTGGATGACAGATGGCAATTGAAAACATCTTGGAATTTTGGATATTTACAGTCTTTGGAAAGCGACGATTATCTTCCACGTGTATATCGTTATTTCTTGGGCGGTGATTCTTTGCGTGGTTTTGATGTTGCGGGTGTTGGTTCCAGATTTGGCTCTTATTCTTTGGGTGGGTTATGGAAAGCAAACGGTTCAACCCAACTAAATTTCCCTATATTTATTCCAGACGAATATCAAATCAAAGGTTTTGTATTTGCAGACTATGGTATTTTGGGTAAGCCACCAATGAAAAACTTAAATACTGCTAACCCAAATCTTCATATTGATGAAGATTGGCGAACATCTGTTGGTGTTGGTATTTATTGGAATACACCAATGGGACCAATGAACTTCTCTTGGGGTTGGCCGTTAAAGATAAACGAATACGATCAGGAACAACGTTTCTTGCTTTCATTTGCAACACAATTCTGATTGTTTTGTCTTGACGCGGGGGATGAATTTTTCTTATACTTTTAAGAAAGGAAAGGAGAAGAAACATGAAAAAATTTCTTATGATTTTTGCATTGGTTATTGTCGGCCTTGGAATTGCTGGCTGTGGTCAGATTTATGATCGTGAACCCGTTGGCATTGGCTATGACAATAATGAATTGAAATTAAGTCCTTGTGCTTGTGTTTTGGTATATCAGGCATAAGATTTTATCATTGGGGGGATTGATTGAATTACCCAAACGATTTTAATACACCAACTTTTCCAGCTGGAAAGACAATAGCGCTTTCCCGCAGTGTTTCTGTTTGGACTTTGATTGCGTTCTTTTTAATTATTTGTTCGTGCGGCTTGATGTTGTTATTAGTGAAATCCAGAAATAATTTTCCGTTGTTGATATCTGCTGACCCGATGACATCTGATTGGACAGTTGTTGCGTATCCAGAAAAAACACGAAAAATCACAACAGATGAAATTATTCAGGAAAATCTGGTTCGGAAATATGTTGAATATTGGTTCAATATAAATAGGGATAATGCGATTAATGAATCTTTGTGGAAAGTATGTGAAAATCACGATTGTAATTCGCTGGAACAATATGACCCGATGAATAAACAGTGTGCACTTTTTTGTTCGTCTGGCTCTGAAATCTTTCAACAATTCACTGAAAAAATTATACCTGAATATCGCGCCAGGATAGAACAAAAATCTGAAACTATGCGTGTTGTATCCCAGTTGATTACACCGCCGGTACAGACTGAAACTGGTCCAAATATTTGGCAATCTTTTGCAACAATAGATTCTTCATTGAACGGCAGGTTCAGCGTGTTAGTGTTTTTGGAGTTGGGACAAGATAAAAAAGGTAAATACCCCGCAAATTTGGGATATTATGTGAAAGATTTTAATGCGTACAGAATGTCTGGAGATTTGGGAGTAAAATGAATAAATTGAAATCATTTTTTATTGGGATTTTGCTTTGCGCGATAACTTTTGCGACAGTCTTTTTGACAGTTTTGATTTATCGCGCGAACAAACAAATATCCATAGAAACCTATATTTTTCAAATGGATAACAGTCCATTCCAAAGGCTTGGACCATTAGAGAACATGGCCACGATGAGACCAGAGGCTTTGCGTAATAAACTGATACAAAAATATATTGCAGAATATTTCAAGGTGATTCCTGGGGAAAACAACCCAGGTCAAGAAAACAACGTTCAGAAATTATCAAGCAAAGATGTTTATTCTGGATGGCTTAATGGTGAAGCAGAAATAATAAAAGATATGGCGCAACAAAAAATGTTTCGTAATGTATGGGTTGATCCGATAAATATAAAACCAACAGATGAACCCAATTTATTAGAAGTTCATTATGCAACACGAACATGGCAAGAATCTAATAACATGACCGCGCCTGTGGTTGATGATTTTGGAACTGTGTTATTACAAATAACATTTGAACCAGGATTTAAAGAAAGCGTTAACATCAAAAGTGTCAGAGATTTGTTGAAAAATGGTGGTAATCCTGCTAAGTTATTCAAGTTCAGGGTTGAAAATATACAGAAAATCTGAGGCATGTTATGATAAAAAAACTTTTATTTTTAATATTTGTGTGTATAACGGCTTTCAGTACGCCCGTATGTTATGCCGACGACGATATGTCTTTTGATGATTTTGCGATTGTTGATGATTCTGGCGAAGATGTTGAAACAGAAAGTGTTTCGTTAAATTCTGATGCAGATGTTGTTGATGTTAAACATTTTGATATTGCAGGAATAATGCTTGGGATGTCTTATGATGAAATAAACGATTTGTTTTTTAATGGTTCCGCTTTGTATGCCCCACGCAAAAAAAACAGCGTTATATATACTATCAATAAAGATTGGAAATATAATCTGGACTATGAATGCCGTCAGAATAAAATTTATGCACCTGAAAAATTGGAAAAATGTATTTATTCTTTGGCGCGTAATCGTGGTTTGTTATATGTTTCTGAAATTCATTTGGAAAGACAGTATACTGGCGAAACAATAGATGTTTATTTTACTAGTAATGCCACAGACAATGTTGTTTGGAAGGTTGTTTATAACAATGATGTTGATGTTATGGACGGCGATAGTGAAAAATTTGCAAATCAACGTGAAAAAAAGATTTTGGCTTTCTGGCAAGGTGTGTTGGATAAATACGGCATGCCAAATTCTGATGAAGATAAATGGATTTCATCTGAAAACGCCTATGACCCAATGATGCAGGCTTATTATGGCCAACTGGTATTATCAGACAAAGGGTTAAATGCGACAGATTCTGCGAACAACATACAATCTGCACGTGAAAATTTCCAGGCAAAACCTTATGCTTTCTAAAAAGACGTCTTATAAAATTGGTTTGTATTCTGAATTTTTAGCCAGGTGGTATCTGCGTCTTCATGGGTATAAGATATTAAAAAGCAGATATGTGACTGGCAAAAACACCAATCGTGCAGAGATAGATATAATCGCACGCCGCAAAAATACTATTGTCTTCATAGAAGTAAAATGTCGTCAAAGTATTGATGCGGCGTGGAATGCGATTACACCAAATCAATCTGCCAGATTACGTCGTGCAGCAGAAACTTTTCTGATGAACACACACTGGAATGGTGATGCCAGATTTGATGTGATCGTCGTTTGCGGTCATAAAATATATTGGGCCAAAAATGCAATTTAGTTTTTTATAACTGCACTTTTTATCATTGTGACGTCTTCTTTGATTCCGTCTATTTTCAGTTGTAGTTGCCCGATACCAGATTCCAAAATCGTAGTTCTATTTTCCAATGATGTTATTCGTTGTTCTTGGCGTTCTAATTCAGACAAAGATGAATCCTGACGCGCCACCCAATAAATAACACCCGCAACAAAGGCAATTAGAAACCAACTGTTGCGCAGAATCTCTAATATATCGTTCATTGTATTTTGTTTTGTCATGTTGGATTTTTCCCTTTGTTTATTAAATTTTCTATGTGATGCACCAAAGCATTTTGTGCTGCCCACCAACGTAAATCTTCATTTGAAGCATTTGGACCGATAATTCGTTCAACAGTCAAAGAACGCAAGTGAATCAAAACTTGTTTTCCAGATGGCGTTGCGAAAGTTCGTGCATATTGTTTTTCTATGTCTTGCATTGTCTGACCCTTATATAGCCATTTCTTCACGTGCCATTTGCGCGATTGGTGCAATATATTTTAACTCTGCATCACTGTGCAAAGATATTTTATCTATTAATCCACGACGTGATAATATCTGTAAACCGCGCTCACAAAGTGGTCGTATAAATTCATGCAATAAACGACCATATGTTGCACCTAATATGCGAACCATATCTGAATTGCGTGCCAATATTTCAGTAGCGGTCATTTCTTTGTCTGACAACAGCCCCAATCTGTCCGCCAACAAAGTATGTCTGATTCTGTCACGTAAATCACGCAATACAATTTGCGAAATATCAAAATCAGCGCCACTGGATAGTGGAGTTAAACCAGAACTACCCACAGCCTTTGGTATTATTGCGCCAGGGGTCAAATTTATATTTGATAAATTGATAACGCCATCGTCATCAGCCTGCCATATACCACTGACCGCTATGGTCGCGTTTTTCAACACCAGTTCTACAACTTTGTTCACTGTTTTTATATCTGGCAAAGCACGCAATACCGGGCCACGTCCGTATAGTTCACCACTTACCACAGACCAACGGAATATGATATATGGATTTGTTTCAAATACACCACGCGAAACGATATTGTTTTCGATATCTCCGCCAACATCAACCCAGGCTGTAAAATCTTTACCAATCAAAGATTGAACCAGTCTGATTGGTGTTTGTGGGTTATTTTTCACACTATCGCGCAAATGCGATGGCATTACAAAGTCCGGATATTTTTCCATTAAATCGCAAGCCGGCATAGAAGTCGTATGAAAAACAGCGCCCGGTAATATCGCTATGTCAGTCATTGAGATTGCAGTAAATGAAAATGCTGAATCTGCACCAATTGGGTTTTCCGCCATAAATAAACACGCTGTACCCAAAACAACCAAATCTGTATAACATTGGTGTATTGTTGTATAAAAATTAGAATCGTTCAAATGCGCACGCAACATATCTGTTGCAAATTCTGCATTTGGCGACAATTCGCTTTCACGAACCAAATTTATCCATAAAGATTCCGGTGGTGTCAGCAAAGAATACATAGATGCTGCCAAATTATCAACAGCATCAGATGCAGTAGCATCAAATAGTGTTGCGACATCTGAATCATCTGTTGGAATCGTATATCGCATAGCCGTTTTCCAGCGATTAAGCCATACACTGCGTTCATCTAGCGCACGTTTATATAGTTGCATAAGATTTTTTTGCATTTATTTTATCCTTTTGTTTTTGTTATATGTTGAATTCAGTATTTGCCTTGATTAAACCAGAGTGATTTATCAAAGTTCTGGTTGGAATCGGTGTCATTGCAAGTGCACCTGCAACAGCATCCAAACCATCATCATGTTCTTTGGAACCAATTGGCGACCAAGCCAACATTTCAGACAACAACATTGTTTGCTGAATTGTGTTTCTGGCGAACAATCGACCAGTAGTCAACATTGGTTCAATAGCATTCAAAATTCTGGTTTCTTTTTTAGTATGATTTGCTATCTGCACAATATTTACAGATATTTGCTTGGCATCTGATATGCGACGCAATATTTCAGGCAACGCATTACCAATACCATTTATTTCAACCCCTATTCTGTTTATTTTGTGTCTTTGCATAAAGTCCAATACTTGTTCACATTGTGTCGCAAGCGGGTGTAAATCTTCATCACCAACATTCATATACATAATGTCATGAATAAAAGCGGTTTTATTTTTATCGTCACGATAAATCAAAGCACAAACACTGCCATCAGATATCCGACGCCCCGAAGATGGATCCCAATACAAAGAAACACCTGTGATTAGATTTTCACCAATATGTGAATTATGACAATCAAAATCATCGGTATAGAATTTTAATGCGCCTGGGTCCAAATAGGCCTTTTCTTCTGCAACATATTCCAGCATCATTTGGGCTGAGAAATGTCTGGGACCAACAATTCGTTCAATATCCTTGATTTTTTCTATTGGAAATAATTCTGGCCATGCTGGATTTCCGGCACTGTCGATTATCGGTATTTTTAAATGTTTATACCCCGACAAAAAAGGTATTGAATTATTAAAATTTTCGTTTAATCTAGAAGACATGGACTTTACTCCGAAAACTTTGCCTGTGAATTTGGAAGCCGAACAAGCTGTTCTGGCTGCGGTTTTGATGAACAATCGCGCACTGGAAAACATCTCTGACTTTTTATTACCAGAACATTTTTCGCATCCTGCACACCAAGAAATTTATAAACTGGCACTACGTCAATTTTCTGCGGGCATACCTTTTGATATAATTACCGCAAAAACATATCTTGAACAACAGGGTGTTTTGGAAAATATTGGTGGTGTTGAATATCTTTCTAAATTGGCATCTGCGGGATCAACAGTTGTAAATGTTGACCATTATGCACAAATTGTTTTTGATAATGCCAGACGTCGTGATTTAATCAGTTTGGGTCAAAGCGTTATGGATAACGCATATACTGAAGATTTAGATAACCCTGTGAACGCCCAAATTGAATCTGCTGAACAAAAATTGTTTAATCTGGCATCTACTGGCAAATCTGAACATAATGTCGTATCTTTAGCAGACGCATTAAAAGGTGCTTTAGCAGAAGCAGAAATTGCATACAAGGCTGACGGTAAATTGTCTGGTTTGACCACAGGTCTTGATGACTTGGATAAATCTATCAGTGGCTTGCATCATTCTGATTTACTGATTATTGCTGGTCGTCCTGGTATGGGTAAGACCACTGTCGCGATGAATATTGCATTCAACGCTGCAAACGCTATATTTAATAAACGCGCAAACGACAAATACCATGGCGCAGTTGTATTTTTCAGTCTTGAAATGTCAAATCAACAATTGGCGGCACGTATATTATCTTCACAATCAAAAATTCCTGCAGCACGTATGCGTGACGGTAATTTAACAGACGAAGACATTATGAAAATGTCTGAATATGCCAACGCTTTATCAAAATTACCATTGGTAATTGACGATACTGCAAATATGTCTGTTGCGATGATAAAAACACGCGCACGCAGAATTGCACGCCAGTCGGGTGGTATTGCTTTAATCGTTATCGATTATTTACAGTTGATGACTTCACCTGGTGGCAAACATAGCGACAATCGTGTCCAAGAATTATCTGAAATCACACGCGGACTAAAAATTCTGGCGAAGGAATTAGATGTTCCTGTAATCGCCCTATCACAATTATCACGTAGTGTCGAACAACGTGATGACAAACGTCCTGTGTTATCAGATTTGCGTGAATCTGGTTCTATTGAACAAGATGCGGATATTGTCATGTTCACATACCGTGAAGAATATTACCTAAGTGGGCGTTCACCTGAACAACGCTTGTCTGGTAATGCGTCTGAAAATGCAACACAACATTGGCAAAATCGTCTGGATAATGCCAGAAACAAAGCAGACATAATTATTGCGAAGAACCGCCATGGAAAACCAGAAACTGTGCATTTAAGTTTCTTTGGTGAATATTATCTGTTTGATAACCTTAACCAATTTGGTCCACAACCAACAACAGACGGTTTTGATGTCCAGTATCCGCAACAAAATAATAGTGATAATTCTGCGGTTCCCGATATCAGTGACGCACCTGACGACTTTATTTAATAAAATTTCTCTTGCCAACTTTATAAAAATTGACTATTATTTTGTCAAAGTATTTTAAGGAGTTTTTTATGGCCCAAGAAGAAATCATATTTCCTAATAACATCCGCAACATTCGTGCATCCAAGGGAATGCGCATGACCGAATTGGCAAGACGCGCAAATTTGTCTTTGTCTGCTGTATCCAAAATTGAAAAAGGTGTTCGCCGTTTGAATCAAAAACAGTTATTAAATGTTTGCTCTATTTTGGGTTGTAAATTATCTGACTTGTTCATACATGAAACAGATAAATATGCAGATAAATGGCAAAGTGAAATCAAACGCCGTTTAACCGATAACGAAGACAGCGGTCTGAAAGTATTCGGCAGCGGTCTGCGCAAGATTCGACAACGCGCAGATAAAACAATCGCAGAAACTGCAAAATTGGCAAATATGACATTGTCTGTTTATCATAAACTTGAAGTTGGTCAACGCGAAGTTTATGAGAATGAGATCGAACCTTTGGCGAACGTGTTTGGCTATACTTCTTCACAGCTGTTTGATGAAATCGCCAGACTTTATAACGCTGGCGAATTGAACAAACAAATGAACAAAGTGAAAGAACGTGTCAAAGCAGTTTTGGAACCATGCAATCCTGCATCTGGTCTGAACATGAACTGCGGTTTGTATGGCGCACAGTTGTATGATAACGCACGAAAAAAATTGGTTCCTGTATTTGGAACACCATCTGGAAAAGTCATCAAATTCAAGAAATCTGATGAAAATATGATTGTTGCCCCCGCTTCGTTAGAGGGTTGTTGTTGTGTGTATGCCATAGAACCAAATTCCAAACGTTTAGGTGGCTTTGTACCTGAAAATTCTTATGTATTTGCAGATGCAAGTGTTGCGCCTTCTGTTGGCGATTTGGCTGTATTCATCGATGATGATTTTAGTTCTTTGAACGACAACGATGTTGTTTCAGCACATATTGGGGTTGTTCGCAAAGATACTTCGGGTAAATTATACGGACACATTTCAAATCCAGATGAGAAAATTACCGGTAAAACAATGCACAAAGTCATAATGATTTTGATGAAATAGTAGTATTCAATCAAAGGGAGAGAGGATATATGCAACAACATACATTAGTCACAGCACAAAGATTGCTAAATCTGTATCGCCAAGAACATGTCATAGAAGGCGGTTGGGCTGCCGTCAATGAAGTGTTTTTGCGTGAATCTGATGATGAAAATGTTATCGCTGCACTTGCTTCATTGCCTACTGGTAAAAAACTTGTCAAACATATTGAAAATTTGCGTAGTGGCAAAACGCCTATGAATTCGATAGAGGTTGATTTATTACCATATGGTGGCATGATGTTTGGCCACGAAACAGAAGCGCCTTTGACCCAGGATGAAATTAATCAGTTGCAAATTGCTTTAAATAATTTTGAAACAACTCCTGAGGGGTTGAATAAAATAAAGCAACTGCCTTTTGTAAAAAGATTTGGACACGATTGGATTGATGACATTAAACCAATGTTGGCAGATGACAATGAAATGCTTGCCAAATGGGATTTGGTTTCACGCACTGACAAAGCATATCGTGCATGGGATTCTGCAAAACAACTCGTATCTGAACCTTTGACAGAACGCAGTCGTGCCCAGATTCAGGCAGATATGCTTGAATTCGAGACTTACCTGCCCATGTTCGGTGAAGCGGGTAAAGAAATTCTGGCAAAACTGCGCACTTTCATGTCAACTATTTGATATACATTGGTCTGTTTGATAAATCGTATTCTTGGTGTGTGGCGTGCCAATGTAAATCATTGTTCCATTTGGTGACAAAATAAAGTCCAATTCGCGTAATCTCTCTCTTAAATTATCGCGCTTTTGTTGTGTATTACATGTATTCGGGACCTCTACATCGTCACATATTATCAAATCAGAACGCATACCTGTTATGTTGCCTGAAATGCCCTGACATATAACAGACGGTTCTCGGATACCTATGGGACGTTTAATTGTGATTTTATGTGTTCCCCACTCTTTCTTTGCATCAGGTAAAATGTCCCCGCACAATGGATGGTTTTCTAAAATATTTCGAATATGTGCAACCATTCGAGATGCTAAATTTGATTCTGCGGATAATATCAATATTCTGGTTTCTGGCCTGTGATATAAAACACAAGCAGCAAATATCCCTACAACTGTGGACTTACCAGAATGGCGAAATGCGTTTAACAGACCACGATGCGGTTCATTATTCAATACATCAACCAAAAACTCCATTATTTTTCGATGGTGTTTTGGTGTCTGAAAGCCTAATACGTTATTCCAAGCATCTAAAAAATTATATGCCGCCGTAATCGTAACCAGTTGCATTATTCATATCTTTTTTAATTATTAATAATTTATGTGACACAAAACAAAAATATTTAATATATAAAACTAACCCGCTATTTTATCTATTTTTGCCAACCAACTTTTTAATAAATTTGGCTTTTTTGTTTTCAGATTATTAATTTTATCCAGATTATTTTTACGTTTTTCATCATACGGTTCTGCAGTTTCTGAGCGCAAGCGCTTTAATACCGCATTTTCAGAAAAACTGTTGCCAGAATTACCCGATGCGCCATACACAGCACGTTGTTGTGCCAAAACTTTTTTGATTAAATTATTCTTTGCCTTTTCATCTTCTGCCATTGACGCCAAAATTTTCTGACGTTCATTTTCAGCATTTTTCTTGGATTCTTTGTAATCTAAGACCTTTGTCACATCTGACACTAATTGTCCCATGTTAAAATCTCCTTTGGGTTATAAAAATTATATTGAATACCATCCGTCAACACTGACAGATAATATAGTTGCTGGTAATTGTTCACTGCTTGACACTGACCACAATGCTTTTACTGTTTCGTTTTGTGTTCCAAGCATGTTGACGGATAAATCCCCACTGTATCCGGGGTTATCGTCTGTATAAACTGCATTAGGTAGTTCAACACGTTGTTCATTTACGAACAATGTTTTTGTATTCATTACACGCAAAGAAACTTTGCGAATACGAATTTTCTTTGGGCAATGCCCATTTACTATCATTGGGAACGCAGATATCCGATAAGAAAAGCCATACGTACCCGCATCAGATAAACATGTATCATCAAATTTTTCCAATGAATATGTGCCATTTCTATTTACTATTACATACACAATATCATCAAACACACAAACATATTGAAATTTACCGTCTGTGGTGTATGTTCCCCATGCAGAAATATCTGTTCCTGGATATTTATTTAATACCGCCATTGTTCCATCAGCCATAACAACAAATAATTGATGTTTTTGCTGACTATACGCTATACTGATAGGATTATTCATCAAATGTTTTGACAAAGCACATAAATCCGTCGCGTTATAATTTTCACCCAAAGCATCTAAATCCAGTTCTCTGATATCTGTACCAGACTTGGCTATAAATACACTACTACCCTCTATTTGTTGCGGTGGCAGGTACCTATCTGTATTACTGCCCACAGATGTATGTTGTTTTATACTCACAGAAGATGGTGTCAAAGGTGAACTGGATATCGCCCATTCCCCCAACGATGTCAAAATCTGTAATTTATCACTACTGACCAACGTACAAATCTGATGATGTTGTGCAGATAATAAAGATGTATAAATTGCATCATCGTCCAAACCTGTTCCTGTATCAAAATTGTAATAATCACCCGTTTTTGACATCCATATTCCATTTGGAGCAGATGGTGTTCCTGCAAAAATCAGTCGATTTTGATGAAATGATACACATGCTGGCCAACCACGTTTATGTGAAAAAACACTTTCATACCAATCATAAACCGGGGCGTTTGGAAGTATATAGCCACCATTGGTGTAAACAGTAGCTGTGCGCGCACTATGAACAGTTTGAACAATCCATTGTTTTGATATAACCAACAAAGTTTGTCCTACAGACGCATCTGTAAAAAAATCTGCGCTTGTCGTGAACACCGCATGATTATTATCAATATTACTTTGACTTACAGTTATTGACATACCATCTGTATCTTCAAATCGTGTAAAAGGCATATTTGCACTGGCATCAGAATTAGCCTTGAAAACAAATGTTGCAATATTAAAATTATTTTCTGTTCTGGTCAATACGCGTGGCTGATAATTTGGATGTACAAAAAATAATTTATTAAACCGCTGTGCATATTGTAATTTTTGGAAATCGGCTTCTGACCAAGGGGCCGGTAAAGTTTTTATTTTCACATCGTTACTGTATATATCTATTGCCGAATCCCGAACCAAAACCAAATATTTTTCTGTGTCATTAACAATAAAAGAGATTAAAACTGATTCGCCCGATATTGTTTTTACAGATTTTAGTCCAGGTCTGCGCTTTAGACCACCAGATTGTAATATGTCCATATTTTCTAGTTTTGTAAGTCCGTGTAAATTGTTTGTCGCATAAAATTCTGATGATACTTCCCCACAAGAAAACATATTTTGTGTACTAAGAAAGTTTCCCATATTAAATCCTTTTGATTAAAATCTGGAATTTATCAAAGAAAAGTTATCAATAGTTGTTTGATTTGATGTTGTGCTGTCTATGAATTTTGCAGATTGATATTCTGATTCATACAACGCCATCATCATGTTGAATATATTTGTATCACCAATCAAAGGAATACAAAATTCTACCGCCAATTTTGTTGCAACTAATGATGCAAAATATCCTGGAAAAGCTTCTGGCTCTTTGCGGATAATCGCTATAATTTCTGTGGTTTCAGATGAATTTATAATTTTATTGTCGGTAATCTTGCCATCACATTTTATAATTCTTAAAACACTGACTGGAATAACAAAATCCCCATCAGAATTTTTATTTAATATTATAGACTGTGTTGCAAATCGCCATGGAAACATTGATAACAAAGTATCTACTGTTGTATCAAACAAAGTTCTGGCCAGTTGCGCTTTGACTGATTCTTCGTACAAAGATTGAATCGGTGTTTCGCCCAATTTCAACAAAGCCATTGAACATAAATCTATTTTCGTAAACATTTTTATACCCATTTAATATAAAAACGGGCCGTTTACCGACCCGTTATAAATTATTCTGTTGCATATTCCTAGGACAATGCAGCAACCGTCACAACACCACTTGAAACAGCAATTGATTTCATCGTTGTTCCATTGGAACCGTTGATTAAAATAATATCACCAGTATTCATCAAACTGTTCACGCTTGAAAAATATCCGGACGCAGTTATTGTTGCTAATGCTTCGTTTGCTTTATAGTGCCACAGAGTAAAGCCATTTGCATACGCAATTACAGATAAGTTTTTGTTTTGAAATGCCATTTGATTTTCCTTTTGGTTATATATTAAGCAGCGTCATCATCGCATTTAATACGAACAATTCCTTCTGCATCAATCAATACAGCACCTTGGGACATGCTGTTGCTGATAAAGTGCGCAGCACGTTCACCATGCCATGTAATATCTGTTTTAACTTCCTGACCGCACGCATGACCGATACTGGATGCGTGATAAATAAAGCAATCACGATCATCACTATTTGCCAAAGGCAATGCATTGCATAAAATCCAGTTAACCCCTAACCATTTTCTTGATTCACAACCATCGATTAATGGTGTAGAACCACCAACATAGTCAGCAGAAACAAATTCATCCAACGCCAACAATTCATTCCACTGATGAACACCAACCACAGCATATCTGCGACCGTCATCAGGAACATCATTTGTATTCAATTTTTCAATTGCTGCCATTATCAATGCTTTTGTTAAACCCGTAGAATAATCACCAACATATTGTGTTGCTGTATTCATCGCATCGATAATCAATTCATCGGTTTTACGACCCAAAGCATACGCACCAGCAGACGCAACAACGCGACGTTCATCAACGTTTGTTTTCAATTCATCCAAAGCGTCAATCCAATCACCGGCATAATAATCTTGCAATGTACATTCCACAGGTGTGTGGTTCAAGTTCATCACAGGCACAATACCATGACGCGATTTTGTGCTGGCAATACCTTTGCCAACTTTCTGGAAAGTTGTCGATGTTCCAACAACTCCTGTTTTACTGCGAATTGTAGAACGCAATTTTGTGCCCATTTGCTGATAAGCTAAATGAACATCTGCTTCAAATTGTTTTATAAACACTTGATCTACAGACATAGACATATAAAATCCTTTTGTTTAAGTTTGTAATTGCCCAATCGGGCGACAATAAAATCTTGATTGATGGTTATGCAAAACAAATTGCGCCATACAAACAAAATAAAACGGGTCCACAAACGGATTATCCAATAAAAAATTCAGTTAGACACAAAATCTAACTGAATAATTTATCGCATAAAAAATCCCCGAAACCTACAATTTCGGGGACAAAATAACATTACGCACATACATGCGTTGATTCATTATTTTTTCTTTGCAACTTTTTTAACAGCTTTTTTTGCAGGTGCTTTTTTAGCAACTACTTTTTTTGCAGCTGGTTTTTTAGCAGCAACTTTTTTAACTGCTACTTTTTTTGCAGGTGCTTTTTTAGCAACTACTTTTTTTGCAACAGGTTTTTTAACTGCTACTTTCTTAGCAACTGGTTTCTTTGCAGCAACTTTTTTTGCGGCTGGTTTTTTAGCAGCAACTTTTTTAACTGCTACTTTTTTTGCAGCTGGTTTTGCAGCTGTGCATTTTTTCTTAGAACCAAAGAACATAATTCTCTCCTTTTAAGTTTTTGGATAGAACAAAATTATTTTGTTCTTGATTTATATTTTATATGAATAAAATAAAATAGTAAAGAATAAAAATCATTTTTGTGAATATAATTTCTTGAAACCATTTTCTATTTTTCTTACATACTCTTCATCATGATCACGCCAATATTTTGGATCACGCATCATCATTCTTAAATCATCATCAGTAAGATTTTCTGTTGCATTTTTATTCATCAAAACTTCTGGTTCTAAAGATTGCATCATCTTGTATATCCCTTGGATTCCCTGGGGTGTAGAGCACAATGCATCAAATGCATCAGCCGGTAAAAATTTTTCACCGAATGCATTTATTACTTTCATTGCTTCGTTCATTTTTTCTGTTCCACCAAAAAAATTTTTCAATTCATTTATCGCATTTGTTTGCGTTTGTAGTTCAAATAAATTATTTATTGTTGGTTGTAAAAATTCTTCAGCGATGTTATAAATTTGTTCAACTTGTTTAGAAGTTAATCCAATTTCATGAAATTTTTCGCGAACCGATTCGTCATCCAGTAATGAATTAGTTGGATATTCAGATGCATCATCAGGAACACCAATTGCATGATTAAATTTTTGTTTTGTTGCTTCATCACTGTTATCATTTGGCACAGAAACCATTGTCCCCATCTTTTTTTCAAGTTCACAATATGATTTAACCAAAGCAGATGTATTTAATTCACCTTTTTCATCAAGAAATTTTTCTGGTATCTGTTCCATTATTTTTTCCTTTGTGTTGAAGATTCTTGTTTCAGAAAGTAAATACCACCCAATGTGAAAATCGTTTGCAACATTGTAAATATATCACCTTCGCCAATTAAATACGCACCAATCGCAGACATTATGCCAACCGCAGAAATCACATAAGTTTTACGACCAGCCAGATATCCACCTTTGATTATTTTATTCATATTGAAATCCTTTTATTATCAAAGATAAAACAGAACATCATCAAACTCTGCAATATAACCACGTGAAATCGCCCATTGTGGCATCACATCTGTATGATGAAAATTTGTTGCACCAAAAACACAATCGCGTAATTGACCACGCATCATTTTTTGCACGACACGCAGACACATTTGAAATTTTCTGTCTGTGACTGGAATTTTCAGATATTCATGTCGAACAGATTCGTTGTTCAATGATTCAAATAAATCTGAATCGTTTGCTATATCTTCAAACGATTTATTATATTTAATGTGAATATTATAAATCATTGAAGCCATTGCTTCTGTGATTTGCAAAGACGATGCCAAAGTTTCTGCATAAACTATGCGCGCCAATTTATATAATACAGATTTTGTATTATCTGGATTTTCAATCAATGTTAGTTGCATGTTTGACCTGTTTTAGTTAAAAAAAGCCCACGCATAAACATGCATGGGCGAAAATACAGAATAAAAAAATCCGCACACCGCGGACACTATCTCTATTCTTGATGCTAAATATAATATCATAAATTGACATAAAAGTCAAGACAATTAAATGAATATTTCATCACCATATGTTAAAATGTATTTCTCGCCACAGCGCAAAACCAATGCCCCACTTTCGTTCAAGCCAATTAATTCTGCGGTTTTCCCTTGGTATTTTATTGTTTTGTTTATTCCCATTGCCATATCCATCCAACGTTCACGAACAAGCACAAAATCTGCATCACGCCATTTATTTATTTTCTTTATCAAAATATTCAATACATCTTGGACAGATGCATTTACATGATCATTTACTTTGGTTGTTTTATATTCGTCTTGGGTCGGACAGTTTTTAATGTTTATTCCAACACCAATAATTACAAAACTGCCAGCATATTCAATCAGAATACCACTTATCTTTTTACCATCGATTAAAACATCGTTTGGCCATTTAATTTGTGGCGTAATACCAAAATGAATCATAGTTTCAGCCACAGCCACAGCAATCGCATAAGATAATTTTGGGTCACGTTCAGATATTTTATATATAAAACTGGCATATAAATTACCAGTATTTGATACCCACTTACGTTTGTACCGACCACGACCAGCAGTCTGGGATTCTGCAACAATGACGGTTTTATTGGTCGCTTCGTTTCGGACGATTAAATCAAGCGCCAAATCTTGGGTGCTGGATATTTTTCCGAAAGACATCAATTTATAACCGTCCAATTTTATATTTTCCATGTTTATTTATTATAAAATCATACCCGTATTTTTTGCGCAACTGATAGACCGCAGTTTCCACCGCATGCGTTGTTATATCAGGCGACAAACCCAAAGCAATCTTTAATTCGCGCATTGTAATATCTGGATTTTTATACAAGAACACTATCAATTTACGTTGCAGATTTGATAACACAACATCTTTACCAAAAATTTTATGTATGATATCTGCATTATCAACATGATTTAGTATCAGTGTTTGCAAATCCATAACAGAAATCGGTGTTTCAATATCGATATCATCAAAAACAACATCTGCAAGATTTGATGAATCTACAACAATCATGCCTAAATCATTAAAAATTTGGCGCCAATATTTATCAGATGTATAGATTCTTGTGTTTTCCATCATACTTACACAATACCTGATAAAAGGTCTTTGTGCAACATTTTATTAAATTAAAGGCAATATTAGACATTAGACACAAAATATGATAAAATATCATATCAAGAAGGAGATACTCGCTATGAATCGCGCAATAAAATTCAAATTGAAAAACGGTAAAGTTGTCACTATTCGTCCTCTTCATGGAAACGATTATGAAGCAAATATGACATTTTTAGATAAATTTTCACGCGGTCCAGGCGCAAAATGGACATATCAATACGCAGGGCAACCTAAAAAAGACAAAGAAAAATCACTAAAAATGTATGACAACCCTAACAATTTACTTCTTGCTGCTTGGTACAACAATGAAATAATTGGTCAAGCCAGCATTGTTAAAATTCGTCCCGATCACCCTTATTCTGGTCGGACAGCCAAAACAGGGACAACATTATTAGAAAATTATACTTCCAATGGTTTAGGAAATAAATTTAAACAGCTGATTGAAAAATGGGCACGTGAAAATAACGTTCATAAATTGCAAGCCGAAGTGCGACATAAAAATGTTCGTTCTTTGGGGAATTTGATAAAAAATGGGTACGAAATTGTTGGGATTACACACGATGCTGTTTGTATCGATGGTGAATGGCATCACGAATATATTTTGGAAAAAATATTAGATTAAAATCTATACAAAAAAACATTTATGCCCGTATATTTTGTTATATACGGGCATATTTTTATCTATCAACGTTTTGTGATGGAATAAATTTAGTAAAATCTTCCAAAGATGCGCCTGTGGAAGACAAAATCTTGGAAATACTGTTTGTTGATGGCCATCTGGGTTGCCCTTCTTTTGACCAACGTTTGCTTTTATTAAATGTTGTTGGATCCAGACCGCTGCATTTTGCCAGTCCAGAACAGGACATATGGTGTTCTGTGGCAAATTTTTCTATCGCGCTCCACACATCTTCATGCGTCATGACTATTCTCCTATTTTTCTCTGGTTTTCCAATTCAACAATCTAATAATAATTGATTTTGCGAATAAATTCAATCTGCATATAATGGTTTGTTTTCCTGTGAAAAATACCCCAAAATGAAAATACTAAACTTTTTTTTGACAAATCACTTGACAAACCGTTGTTTGTGTATTATATTTCGATTCGTTAAAGGAAGCAATTCCATTAACCAGACGCAAAACGTCTGTTGGGGCCCAGGGTTTTCAGACTCCCTCCTACATTCTCTCTCCTCTGGACTTTGGGCCCAAAATCAGTTTAGGATGCCTATTTCTTTTTCTCCTTTCCTTCCTTTCAAGGCATCCGGAAAATACCGCTGGAAACAGCGGTATTTTTTTGTTTGCTATAACAAGAGATTATTTTACAAAAACGCTGAATATTTCCCAATGCGCCGAGCCGACAAATTGATCCACAAGGATTGCAGTTATCATTTTATAACCGCCCAGCTCTAACTGTTTAGCGTCACGAATAAAACTGGCTGGATTACAAGATACATAGATTATTTTTTTGACACTTGATTTTGATAGTTCTTTGACCTGCTCGGCTGCACCTGCACGTGGGGGATCCATGATAACAACATCATACTGATTCAGATTCTTTGCACTTAATGGTTTCTTGAACAAATCACGCTTTACCCCATTACCAACGATATCAAAACCTGTTGCATTTGTCACAAATGTAAAATTACCCAACCCGCAAAACAAATCAGCAACTTTCTTTGCATTATCTGTATATTTAACAACCAAATCACGCAAAGCCTGCTCGGTTTCTATGGTTGGTTGCAGAAAAGCACCAGGCATATAGTTTATAATTTTATCGTTGAACTTTATTTCAGGGTTTGCGTATTTTCTGATTTCTTTATCGTTCCACATTACACGTATTATTGATGCCGGTAATTTTTCAACTGCGTTTCTGAAATCTGTTCCAAAATATGGAACATTGGATGTAATTAAAACATCTATGCCGTTTTCACATTTTGTAATTAAAACACTGCCTGAACCAACCCAAGGCAACTTTGCAATATTCGGCAACACAGCATTTATTTCATCAACAACATTTGGACATTTGTTTATATCAACAATATCTTTGGAACGTTTTCTGAAAAAACCAAAATGTCCGTCTGTGAAAGCAAAATCAGCCCTGCGACGCGTGCCAGGCTTGCCCCATATTGGCGCATCTGTAAACTGAATTTGTGGTAATAATGCTGTTTTATCTTTGCGATATTTTGCATCAGTAAAATCATACACACAACCACCACACAAATCAAAGAAAGGACACCGAGCCATATGCAACACCCCAAATATTAAAATCTGTCTTGATTAGAATTCATTTTATAATTATTATATAAGTATTATGAAAAATACAGATAAAAAAGTTGCTTTGTTCGCAGGTGCTTTATCCCTACCATTTTTGACACGCGACGCGTTGCGCAAAAACGGATGGGAAGTATATGTGATTGGGCTGAAAAATTTTTATGATCCAAAATTAAATCCAGATTTGGTTATTCGTCTGGGTGGTGCCGGAACTGCTGCGCGTGAATGCAAAAAACGCGGTATTCGCAAACTGATGTTTGTTGGCGCACTGGGTCATGTGAACTTGTCAGATATACGGCCTGATTTATGGTCTTTGTCTGTATTGATAAGTGTTTGGAAAAATCAACGGGGGTATGATTCTATGGCTGTCGCATTTACAAAAGCATTGGAAAAACGTGGGTATGAGGTTGTTGCCGCCCAAGATTTGGCACCAGAATTGACATTTGAAAAACCTGGCATTCAGACAAAAATCAAGCCATCTAAATCTGATGAACACGACATTGAACGTGCAATTCAGGTATCACATACAATTGGTCGCGAAGATATCGGTGCTTCGGTCGTTGTTGACAAGCAAGTTATCGCAGTTGAAGCAGCAGAAGGTACTGCCAGAATGCTTGAACGCGTTGTTGAAATGCGCAAAAACAGAAGAAAGACAGGTGGTGTATTTGCAAAGATGACTAAACCTGGTCAAGATTTACGCATTGATATTCCTGCGATTGGTATTGATACGATAAAGGCGGTTGCCGCTGCAAAATTACATGGAATTATCGTGAACACAAAAACGTGTTTTATAATTGATAAACAGGCTGTATTATATGCCGCAAACAAAGCAAAAATATTTATCAAAGCAATATAGAAAAAACCGCCGATTTGGCGGTTTATTTTATCAAAACTATTATTTTCTTTTGATATCTTTGATTGTGACCTTGAACACAACGTCTTTGCCAGCCAAGTGTGGCACATATTGTTGTGGGAAAGTAATTTTCACATCACGTTCTTCGCCAATCTTTGCACCAACCAATTGTTCTTCAAAACCAGGAACAAATTGACCACTACCCAATTTCAATGGTTGATTGAAAGCGGTGCCACCTTCGAATTGTTCTTCGCCTAAAAATCCAGCATAATCAATTATAACGGTATCGCCATTTTTTGCGATTTTTTCACATCCTGCCAAAGCAACAACACCACACAAAGCGGCCAAAGATAAAACTTTCTTCATATCATTTTCCTTTTGTTTTTTATTGTTTGTTATAGACACATCTGAATCCATATTCGCGCATTGTCACACCCTCAGCCTCTACCCTGTAATCAAAGAAAGAGGTTGGACGCATCACTTCGAATGACGGTTCATCATAAACCTTTACAATACTTTCAGCATTACGGCCACAAACACGTTTCATTTCATAGTCTGCAACACGTGCCAATATTGTTCTGGAATCTGCGTCAACATCAGTACCCGAAGCATTTTGTATCAAACGCAGACGCATTTCACGAACATCTTTGTCGCCCAGCAAGATTTCAACGCGAACCATTGTCCCTTTATATTCCTGCCATCTGGTTTCTTTGCGTGCAGTATCCCAATGATTCGATGCCGCTTCGCGTTCAGCCATAGTGCGTGGACGATACGAATCGATTTCTGCAAATTCGTTTTTATCGGAAATATATTCATTTGTGCGTTCGCTGTATGCCAAACCACCAGAATCATCGCCATAATATTCGCGATTCCCAGAACCACAAGCCCCCAAAACCAAGGTTAAACCCAAAAGACAAAGTATAGATTTTTTCATTTTTCTTTCTCTCTTTTTTTTCATTTTATCAAATAAAACATTTTGATTCAAGCAACGATTTATGATAAAATAGTGTTTATGGGAAATGTAGTTCTGGAATCTTTATTGAAACCATTGGAAGATTTTTATACTCCGTCTTTCGTGGAAGAAATCGCTATAAACCACGCTGGCGAAGTGTGGATGCGTCTGCATGGTGCGCGCGTTCCATGGGTGGCGTATAATTCAGATATTTTATCAAAACAGTATCTGGTTGATTTGATTCACACTGTTGCAAACATTTACGAACGCCCGTTTGATCCGATTCGTGGTATGCCTGTGGTTTATGCTACGCTACCTGGCAATCATCGTTTTTCTGCGATTGCAGGCCCAAATGTTCAATATGACGAACGTGATGTGACTGGCGGTGTCGCACTGAATATTCGTGGTGGTGGTGCCCCAGATGTAGATTTCAAGAACTATCATCTGGAACGGGGCAAAAAGTTATTGAAAGTCAAACCACGCAAATCGATTCGCCCAGACGACCCATACGACAGATTGATGTCTGCAATCAATGACGGCAGTCCTATTTTAATAAGCGGTGCAACCGCAACTGGAAAAACAACATTCCTGAATCACATGCTGACGCTGATTGACCAAAACAGTCGCGTTATTACTGTGGAAGACGCACGTGAAATAAAAGTCCCACAAAAAAATCGTGTGCATTTTGTGTTATCCAGAACAGAACAAACAAACGAATTTAATTATGCACGATTGTTGGACTTGGTTGTCCGTATGACACCTGATGTGATTATCGGTGGTGAAATATCCACAGACAATGCATCTGTGCTTTGGGAAATGTTGGGCACAGGACACGACCATTTTTATACCACAATTCACGCAGAATCGGCTGAGGCTGCATACGCAGCATTTGCAGACCGTATTTTACACACACAACCTGCATATGACAGAACTGATTTAATTGCAGAAATGAAAAAGAAAATCCGCGTAGTCCAATTATCGCGTGATGGCGCCCTGCGTGCCGTGACCGAGGTCGTATAATAAAAGATATTTGGTATGACATTAAGAAAAATAAAAGATTTATTTCGTGAAATGGTTTTTGAAAACCAATCTAATGCACATGAATATGCAAATGTCATGGCAAATCTGGTCTTTGACAGAAACAAGGCGGACGAATATGAAACAAAACTGGATACCGCAGAAAAAACTGCCAATGACTATGATATTGAAATAAAACAAATTAATGCCGAACTAGATAAGGCTAAATCCAACAGAAATGAAATAATAGCCAAGAAAAAAGAACTGTCTGGTGCAGAATTCAAATCTGCAATAGAACCGGCAAACCAAATTGTAAAAGGTTTAGAAAACAAGCAACGAACCACCATAGAAGAAAAAATACAAAAAGGTTTTCGTAATCTTAACCCAATTATAAAAAAATATGGGTGCTTGCGATATCTGGCTAATGAATATGTAAAAAATTCAGATTTTCAAACAGAAATTGGCAAAGATGGTTTTATATATGCTGATGAATATGCTTTTAAATCGTCAAGTATGGCAAATAACTTTCGTGAAATATCTGATTATGTAGATTACATATTTGGCAATCGTGCAAGCAAGATAACCGAACCAAAATCAATTGTTGATATAATAAAGGCTGATGCAAAAGAATTGAACATAACGGTTGATAAATTAACACCTGAAAACATAGTAAATATTTATAATAATTTGTTAACACGTATTGCGGAAGAAAACCTTAATAAACAAAGCGAACAAGAACAAATTGAACAAAGTCAAATTGGTATAGAACCGGTTAGTGATTTTGGTGATGGTTTGGTAATGTATCGTTTGTTGCCAGATACAGAATATTATAACGAACATGGCGAACATCGCAATCTTGTTTACGAAAGCAATCAAATGGGTATATGCATTGGTCAAAAGGAACAATCGTATTCACAAAAAATCTTGGACCAAGGTGAAAACCAATACTATACATTACGCAGTCGTGCCAAAAACGGTCAATTAATGCCCCATTGCACCATAGAGGTTAATGGTGATGTTATTACTCAAGTCAAAGGTAAAGCAAATAGTCCCATAACTGGTAAATATATAAAGCAAGTTCGCGAATTCTTGAAAGATAATTTGAATTGTGCTTTTCCAGGGGAAGAAAACACAGGAAACAAACGTGAATTATACGATTATAACAATATTGGTTTTATAAAAGATAAACAAGAACAAACTGTTGATGTATTTAAACTGCCACCAAACACGGAGTTTGATGATTTTACGTACGATTTGCTAACTACCAAAGGGATAGATACGCAAAACATAAAATCAATTGATACACTTATTTGGGCTAATGTTGGTAATAAAGAAATAACACAAAAAGATATTGATATAATTCAAAAAAAATATTCGGTAAAAGAATTTGATTTTAGTCAAGCAAAATTACGTGGTAAATATGATTTCAGTAATGTAAAAGAAATCGATTTAAGAGAAGCAGATTTAACCAATGCTGAAATAATCTTTAATCCAAATGCAGAATCAATTAATTTATCAAATGCAAAATTACATGGTAAATGTAGTTTCGGTAATGTAAAAACAATCAATTTAAGTTTTGCAGATTTAACCAATGCCGAAATAATCTTTAATCCAAATGCAGAATCAATTGATTTATATAGTGCAAAATTACGTGGTAAATACGATTTCAGTAATGTAAAAAAAATCGATTTACGTGACACAGATTTAACCGATGCCGAAATAGTTGTTAATTCAAACACTAAAATTATAGGTCTGGAAGAAAAATACAAACATAAAATTATAGTTGCAAAACCTGAATCAAAGATTGATAAATTCAACAAAGGGGCACAAAATCTGATAAATAAATTGAAAGAATCCAGTGAAAAAAAGAAAGAAAAAATGTTCAGTTCAGAACGCGGTAACGATTAAATCGTTCCCAGCGTGCCGTGACCGAGGTTGTATAGTTCTCTTATTAAAAACTTGACATTTGATTTATTTGTATTATATTGTTATTCAATAGCGGTTGTAAAACCTTGTTAATAACAAAAAAAGAACAAAAATGTCAGAAAAAAAAGTAGATTTTGATAAAATATTTAATAACTCTGTGAAATTGACGGTTCCATATGTTATTGGCTATGCATGGGGCGCTAAATACGGACAACCAGCCGGCTGGATAGATATCATCACAGACAGCACTATATTCTTTGGGGCTTGTTATTCGATTGGTATAACAGGAAACCTGATATACAATAAAATAAGGTCCATGAAAGCTAAGCGTATTGAACAATATCAAAACAACCAAAACGGTCGTTAAGACACAACAAAAATTTAATAAACAAAAGGATTGAAAATGTCAGACAAAGAAAAAACATATAGTGAATTTGTCGATAAGATTAAATTTATGGCTGTGTTTAGCGGTTTTTACGCTCTTGGTCTTGCAAGTGGCACCGCTGATCAGATGATGAAAACATCTAACAATATAGATTGGGGTTATCTGATTTCCAACACTATCAGTGAATCTGCTATAGTTTTCTCTGGCGGTATAGGTGTTTGTGCTGTGATGAATTATCTGAACAACAAACGTAGTCATTAAAACCCCTGAATTATTTCAGGGTTTTATTTTACATAAAATTCTGGGGATTGACGTCGATTTTAACACGAACATTGGCTGGCTGTTTTACTTTATTCAGCCAATCACGAACAATCGGTTGTAAATTTGCTTTGGCTTCGCCCGCAACCAAAAATCGCATACGATACCAATTACGGATTTGATAAATCTGGGCAGCGATTGGCCCCATTATTTTTCCACCGTTCAGTTTTGGTGCAGCATTTGATAATTGTTCACAATATTTTTTCAATGTTGTTTCTTTGTCTGCCTCTACTATCACTGCAATCAACTGACCATACGGTGGCATCTTGGCATTTTTACGCGATTCCATATCAGACGCAAAGAATTCATCACGATTACCAGCACAAATCGCAGTTATAACCGGATGTTCTGGCTGAAAGGTTTGCAATAAAACACGACCCGGAAATTCGCCACGCCCTGCCCGACCTGCGACCTGAAACAGTTGTTGGAAAGTATGTTCGCCTGCGCGAAAGTCTGTGCCAAACAATCCCATATCTGCATCAACAACACCAACCAAAGTCAGATTTGGGAAATGGTGTCCTTTGGCCAATATCTGGGTGCCGATAATTATGTCTATTTCGCCGTCTTCCATTTTATGAACCAGACGTTCCAATGCTTCGCGCGACATTATTGTATCGCTGGAAACCAAAGCTGTGCGTGCGTTTGGAAATTTTATCGATACTTCTTCTTGAATTTTTTCCAGTCCCACCCCACGCATAGAAACATCATTACCACATTGTGGGCACTTATCAGGCAACGCAACAGTTTTACCACACATATGGCAAAGCAATTTACCAATACGCTTGTGATAATTCATACCAACCGAACAATCAGGACATTCTGCAACCCAACCGCATTTTTTACATTGAACGATTGGTGCAAAACCACGACGATTTATAAACAACATAATCTGTCTGTGCTGTGCCAAAGTATCTGATATTGCTTCGCATAACTGGGGTGACAAATTGCCAGATATTTCATTTTCTGAATCTTTATCAACTTTATATGGCTCTGGTCTTTGCGCACGCATATCTATGGTTTCAATTTTCGGCAACTGCGCACCACCAAAGCGCGACATTAAACGCAACCGCTTGTATTTTCCCAGCGCAACATTATGCAAAGTTTCAACTGATGGTGTAGCACTGGCCAGCACTACTGGAAAATTCGCAATTTTTGCACGCAAAATCGCCATATCGCGCGCATGATAATTTCCCATATCTTCCTGCTTGTACGAAGTATCATGTTCTTCGTCAATAACTATCAGTCCTAAATCTTGCCATGGCAAAAACAAAGCGCTACGTGTTCCAACAACCATTTTAATTGAACCGTCTGCAACACCACGCCAAATTTCACGACGACGTGCAGATGTTAAATTGCTGTGCCAAACCACAGGTGGCGCACCAAAACGCTTTTCAAATCGGGACATAAACTGGGCGGTCAAAGCGATTTCCGGCATCATCAATAAAACCGATTTACCCGTATTATATGCCCGCAAAGCAGAATCAAAATAAACCTGGGTCTTGCCAGAGCCGGTTATTCCGTCCAACAAATGCACCGAAAAGTTATTTTGTTTCAATGCATCGGCAATTTCATTTGCAGCCGATTGTTGTTCGTCATTCAAAACGACAGTTCCCATATCGCGATACTTATAATCAAATGTTGCTTTATTTTTTACCCGCTGGTCCACCGGAATTAAACCGCCATTTTTTATCATTGTTTTTATCACAGACGAACTGACATGCGCAATATTTTTAATATCGTTGACAGACATAGCATCATTATCATTCGACTGAAAAGCATCAGACACAGCCAATCGTGCATCTGTCATTTTGATATTTTTATCAAAATTAAATGAATAAAGTTGTTCGGTAGCGGGCGGATTAAAAGCATCTGGGACATTTATAATCAAACGCAATACTGCACCCGGTGTCATCAAAGTCCAATCAGACATTTTATATATCCAATCTATGTCCAATTGCGACAAATGTCCAAGATTACAAACTTCGATAATCGGTTTTATTTTAGAATTATCCAGACCGCTGTCCCCCACACCAACAATGACACCGATATATTGTCTGTTCATAACTGTGCAACGAACAAAAGCGCCAATATCTGCAGGCGCAGTCAGGCGATAATCATAGCCTGTGTTTATTACATTTGGTATAAGAACTTTGACAATGTCACCAGTGTTAAACATACCTTCAACATACTGGTTTTATGATATTTTTTCAATCACTTTTTCCAAATCAGCATCTGTTGGAACATGCAAAATTTGATAGTCTGGATTATATTGCGTCTTGAACCAGGTCCGTTGTCTTTTTGCATATTGATTTGTTTTGGTAATCCAGTTATTTATCGCGTCTTGCTGTGATATTTCGCCACGCAACATTTTGCATAATTGTTCGGTCCCAATGGCGCGATTTTCATCCATATTATTTGCGATTATATTTTTCGCCTCGGCCAAAGCGTCACCAGAAACCATTTCAGGCACACGTTTTGCAATCCGTTCCAGCAACAATTCGCGATTTGGATTTATCAGTATTTTATATGCATCTGGCACCAGCGCACCACTGCGTGGTAATTTTTGCCAATCTGACAAAGGTCTGCCGGTTTCCAAGAAAACTTCTAACGCACGCGCTGTGCGTTGTGGGTCTGTTTTAACAAAATCACTTGGTAATAACCTGTATACTTCGTCAATATTGTTTTTAACCATATCACGTGCGCGCTGTCGGGTTTCAGCACTGATTTCAGGAATTGAAGAAATCCCGTTGATTAAGACATTTATATAATATCCTGTGCCACCAACAAAAATTGGCGTTTTACCCATAGCCACAACTTCATTAAACGCATCAGTCGCCAAACACAAATAATCTGCAACACTCAAATGTTCAATTAAGGGCAATATTGAAAATAATCTGTATGGCACACCGTCCAAAGCATCAAAAGTTTTGGTTTTCATACCCGCAAAAGGCGATGCAGACACTGTTTCAATACCACGATAAATCTGAACACTGTCGCAATTTATAATCGCGCCATTTATTTTCAACGCCAATTTATGTGCAAAGTCTGATTTGCCTGACGCTGTGGGACCTGTGATAATCAAAGATTTCGTTTTCATACAATGAATTATAAAAGCCTGACTCTCAATTTCAAGTAATTCATTGAAAAAAATCAAATTGTATTTTTACCCTAAATACGATACAATACAGATAACACAAAGGAAGGTTTTAACATGAAAAAAATTCGCGTGGCTATAAATGGTTTTGGACGCATTGGGCGTCTGGTTTTACGGGCAGCATTGGAATCAGGTCGCAAAGACATTGAATTTGTCGCAATTAACGACATTACCCCTGTTGAACAAAACGCTTATTTGTTGGAATATGATTCTGTGCATGGCAAATTGCCAATGGCTGTTAAACAAAATGGCGAATATATCATTGTCGGCAAAAATAAAATAAAATGTTTGTCTGAACGCGATCCGTCTAAATTGCCATGGAAAAAATTAAACATAGATATCGTGATGGAATGCACTGGATTATTCACAAACGCAGACAAAGCGCGCGTTCATATCGATTGTGGGGCAAAGCGTGTTTTAATATCCGCGCCATCTGTGGGCGCAGATAAAACAATAGTTTTTGGTGTGAACGATAATAAATTGACCCGTAAAGATATTATCGTATCAAACGCATCATGTACTACAAATTGTTTGGCACCGGTGTTAAATATATTGGATAAAAAGTTTGGTGTAAAAAACGGCTGGATGACAACTGTTCATTCGTATACAGGTGATCAGCAATTATTAGATAAAAACCACAAAGATTTTCGTCGCGCACGCGCTGCAAATCTGTCGATAGTTCCGACCAGCACTGGGGCAGCAAAAACAATCGGTTTGATATTGCCTAAATTGGCTGGCAAAATGGACGGTATATCTGTTCGGGTTCCAACACCTGATGTATCGCTGATTGAATTGATGCTGAATATGAAAAAGAAAGTGTCCGTTGAATCTGTGAATAAATTATTTGTTGAATCACAATCGAATATTATTAGCGTATCAGACAGACCTTTGGTTTCAATCGATTACACACACGATTCACACAGCGCAATTGTTGATACAGCACTGACACGTGTTGTTGATAATGATGTTTTGCATGTGACGGCATGGTACGACAACGAATGGGGCTTTTCCAACCGCATGTGCGACACCGCCGTAGCAATGGGAAAATTGATATAAAACAACCGCCAAACAGGCGGTTTTTATGATAGTTTATGTTTTATTTCACGAATGCGGGCCAAGATTTCGTGTAAATCTTCATCAGAAACATCCGGCTTTTGCGATTTGTTCTGAATTTCATCAACCAAAACAATACACAATGTCGCCAACAAAGCGCTTTCCTGTAAAGGACCAATTTTATCAAGAATTTGGCGTGCACGCGCATCAACCAAACGGCCAAGTTCTATTAAACGCCCCTCCTGACCGTCTTCGCAGCCCATTGGATAGTTTTTATTGACAATAGGTATTGATACGACACTCATTTCTTTAACTTCTCTAAAATTGAGACAGATTTTTCAATCAAATCTTTGGCGCGTTCGTTTTTTTCCCGCAAAGTTTTGACCTGTTTGCTTAAAATCGCAACTTCCAAGTCTGTTTGCTTGCTGGCACAGGTGGCATCTGCACGCAAATGCAAAGCCAATGATTCCAAAGAATCCAATTCTTGAAAAATTTGCTGTTTTATATTCGACATAATTGCATTTTAAGACATTTTTTATATGCGTTCAACACTAAAATGTGATATAATGGTGTCATTAAGTAAGGGATGTGTTTTATGAAAACGAAAATTATCTATATTTCAGGCAGTGAGATTTTCAACATTACAGATATACGCGCCGCTTTTGATGAAGTTCGCAATGCCCTGCAACTTGATTCTGATACAGTTTTGTTTGGCGTTCCTGTGGATCAGGAAGATGCAGGACTGGGTACAACGCCGGTTGAAGCAGAAACCAACTCAAAAGTTGTTCAAGATACGGTTATTGAACCAAATGCCACCGAAGAACCAGTTGAAATCATAGAGTCTGTGGAAACTGTTATTGAAGAAATACCAACAGAACCAAAGCCAAAAACAAAGCGAACTCGTAAAGCAACAAAAGTGCAAGAACAAATTGATGCTGAACCAGAAACAGTGGAATCTGATGAACCACTGGAAAAAGTTGTTCCTATTCTTTCTGTATTATCTGGGGAAGACACAACTGATGATTCAGAAACAGAAGAAGCGCAAGAAACAGAAATTATTGAAGATATCGCAACAGATGAAGAAATTATCGAAGAAACCAAGTCTGATGATGTTATAACCGAAATAGATGAAAACCCTGAAACAGAAAACGAAGGCGAACCAGATTTGGAAAAACTGCTATCTGCTATGACGCCTTTGCAAGAAGATGTTCTGGACGAAACTGTCGAACAAACAGGGGATGACGATAATGATTCAGAAGATGTTGATGCGACATTGGCTCAGTTAGCTACAGAATTCGCAGAAACCCAAGATAAAATCGCAGCTGAAACAAAATCTTCAGGACGCAGTAAAATTGGAAAATTGCGCAACATATTGCCGTTCAAGCAATCAAAGCACAAGGACCAGGGATTGGGTGATTTGTTCGGTTGGGCTGGGGTCGCAGCAAACGATGAAGATTTTTCTGTGCCTGGATTTTTTACAAACGCATCATCAAAGAAATAAAATATGAACGCAACAACAATTAAAACTTTACTGACAAATGCAGGTCTGAAAGTTATCAATATAGATGACGAATTTATTTCTTTTGTGGATCCGTCTTGTATATTTACTGCATTTGATACAGTATTAGATTACGCATGGATTGTTATTGTAATTTTAACTGGAATAATGTTGTTCGGCTGGGCTGTGTTATACATATTCAAGGGTGTGAAACTGGATTCGATTTTTAATAATGCAAAATCTTTATTTTTGATTTTCGCAGTGCTGGCGTTGGTAAAACCTATTGTAAATGTTGTATACGGTGATGACTTATTCGCAAAACAATGTGAAATTAAACAAGTATCACGCGCCCAGGTTGATGAATTATTAAATATGCGAAAACAAAATCTTAGCAAATCTGACGAATATCTTTTACATGAAACTTTTGATGTTATTGATTCTGGACCGATTACAATGCCAGACGTAGAATAAATTTATATCAATGTTTTTTATCTAAAAAATGTAAATTACGTGCAGAATATACAACATCACCCGACACAACAAAATGATCATACAAACAAATATCAACCTGGGCCAGTGCATCTTCGACCTTGCGGGTTATTTCTATGTCCTGCATCGAAAAACAAGTATTAGGTGTTGGGTGATTGTGCAACAACAAAATACTGTGCGCGTTCAAATCCAATGCAGTTTTTACAATTTCGCGCACATAAACTGCCGCCCAATCAATCGTCCCAGAACTGTGTAATTGATCCTTTATCAATCTGAATTGCGCATCTAAAAATAAGATATGAAACTCTTCTATGCTTTTACCACCAACGGCAAATCTGCAATAATTTTCCAGTGTTTTTATGTCGTGAAATATCGGTTTAGATTCCAATACTTCCTTGTAATCTAATTTTGTTATCAAATGAATAAGTTTTAATAAAACCGCGGTGTTTTCTTTGACACCGCTGATATCCATCAAAGAATCAATCGGTGTATTCAATAAACGATGTATACTACCATACTTTTTCAATAATAGTCGTGACAAAGGTCTTACATCGCAACGCGGAATCGCATAAGTTAAAAGCAATTCTATGATTTCGCCATCTGATAATTGACCTGCCAGAAACTTCTTGCGAAGTCGCTGTCTGTGGCCAAGTGATAAAGATGCATCATCTTCGAGCTTATTCATTTAACATTTTTTCGGTAAATATTATTACACCGTCTTCTGTGATTCCCAAAGTATGTTCCCATTGAGCAGACAAGCCACCATCAACAGTTCGTGCAGTCCAACCGTCTGGGTCAATTTTGCAATCTGGTTTGCCTGTATTTATCATTGGTTCGATTGTGAATACTAGTCCAGGAACCATTTTCACTTTATCCCACATTTTATCATAGAAATGGAATATCTGCGGATCATCATGCATGACTTTGCCGATACCATGCCCGACAAAATCACGCGATATTGAAAAACCATGTGGTTTTACAACGGATTCTATGGTTTTGCCAATCTCTGACAAAGGAACACCAGGCGCACAAATTGAAATCGCCGCATTCAATGCATCTTGACAAGTTTGCACCAATTCGCGTGCTTGATTAGAAACCTTGCCAATCATAAACATACGCGAAGCGTCTGCATGAAAACCATGATATTCAGCCGTTAAATCTACATTTACAATGTCACCATCTTTCAATATTACATCATCGCTGGGTATGCCATGCACAATAACATCGTTCACAGATGTGCATATGCTTTTCGGATACCCCATATACCCCAAATCAGACGAACGCGCACCATTTTCGCGCAAAAACTGTGCAACCAATCTGTCTATTTCACCCGTAGAAGTCCCAGCAACCACATAAGGTGTGATAAAATCAAAACATCTGGCAACCAAATCACCAGAAACACGTAGACGTTTGAAATCTTTTGGTGCATATACCGATGATAACATTTTTATTTCCTTCGTTTTAGAGCCAACTTTGCGGCACGCACAGATAATTTTAATGAAAAATCACGAATTAAAATTTCAGGTTGCATACCATTTGTTCGAAACATTTTTTCCAATTCATTTAGTTTTGATAACACATTTACAATTTCAGCTTCGGGCCATATTTTCACAGCCATATTAAATTTATCAGCAACTTTCCAAAACAGTTTTGGTAATTGTCCATCAACAACTGCTGTTAAAAGTCGCGTAAAATGGTTGTAAAGCATGCGAACCAACATATTCGCATCTGCACCCGCATACATCAATCTGTCAAGCGCAACCATAGTTTGATTGATATGCCCAGCAGTCAAAGAATACATGTAATCATCAGCACTGGACGCAGATGTATCAGGCAAACATTTTTCAACGTCTTCCAAATCGACAATATGTTTATCAGAAACATATATTGCGATTTTTTGTAAAAAACTGCGCGTGATTCCCCTGTCGCCCCCGAGATGTGATAACATATAAGACATCGCGTCTGGGGTCACCTGACGAATACCGGCATCAGCCGACAATTCTTTATGTATCAATGCTTCCAAAGTTTTTGTATCATCAGCATAACAAGCGATTGCGGCAATATCTTTACCGTCTTCGAACAACTTTCGCAACGAACCAACACGCAAATCACCCGCAGTAATTATAACCGTTGCACACAAAGAAGATGATGTAACCAAATCAGATATAATTTTTGTATCGCTATCCCCGGCACCTGCAATTATGACTGCTTTCTGGCCACCGAACATAGACGGACTGCAACTTTCTGCGAACAAAGCGTCTTGTTTTTCACGCAATTCATTAGCGTCGATTGCCAGCAAATTATCTTTTTCAATTTCCAGTTTATCGATTGCTTTGTCACACAATTCATCAACCAAACCAGCGTCTGGCCCGTATATCAAAACAGATTTGATTTTCAATATACCATTATTAAAATCAGATTCTTTCCATTTCATTATTTAATCAGTTTTTTGGTTTTTGTATTTCCGCCATAACATGCATACTGATTTTTTCAGACAAAACATTTATCGTATTTAATACTGCATTATTATAAGAAGCGTTTGAAGCCACCATGTAATTCACGAAAGCATAACTTTCTGCGGCAGATTCATTACCACGTGCAATTTCTTTGTTTCCTTCTTTTAACACATAAGATGCATTTAGTTTAACTTCCTGCCAAGTTGCGCTACCAGCGCGATTCAATGCCATATAGTGTGTATTTGGGTCACGTAAATTAACAGTCAAAGTATATTTTGCATTTTCTTCGTGCGCCCCGCCAAATTTTGCGTTCAAAGAATTACGCAATTCGATTCCGTTAATACCACTGATTGGCGCGACATAAACATCTGTATCACCACCAGAAAACACAGGTTGAAAACTGCACCCGGCAAGCATTAAAAATAAAAGTATTTTTTTCATATCTTTTTCCTGTTGAACTTTGATTATATATTAGCTACACTTTTCATAAATCGCAAGAGGGAAAGGTGAATATTTTTTTAATCTTGATATCCGTAATGTTTATGGCGGGGTATTATTTGATATCCAGCCCCTCTCAGCGTGTCATTGAACAGGAAACAGAATATGCCCTGAAAAAGGCTGAATTACGCTCTATGGCAGAATGTATTGTATCCCAACAAAACGCTGTTATGTATGGCGAAGATTTCATTGACCCTTGCATAGAACGATATGAAATTACCAGTCAATATATATGCATGAACGAAAAATACAGCATTATGTCTTGTGATAACTATACCGGAAAGCCACCTGTGTATAATTTTATAATTACAGCCAGCCAACCTTTACCTGAATCAAAATATAATAATATGTTGGAAATATTAGAACAATATTACCCTGACGCTGGAACACTTGGCATATTTGCGAAACCCGATTTGATTTCTGCTGGCTCTATCAGCAGGCGCACTATACCCGATAAAATAATAAATACCGCAAAACTACAAAATGGGCAACTGGTATATATCATGCAATATACTATACCTGATGAAAACATAGATTACCCAATGGTTGACGGCTCTGATTTGGTATGTCCAGGCGGAACAATGAAAACCTATCGTTTTGGTCGGTGGCAATGTATAAACTATAACTATAAAATATCTTGTACTGGGGACACAATTTGGGATTCTGTGTTGATGGATTGTGTCGCAGATGAAACCAGAAAGCCTTTGTGCGCAAACAACCAAACCGCAGTTATGGTCGATGATGTTTGGGAATGCGTTGACCCATTTGCAGATAAAACCTGCCCACCTGGTATGATTGCACGATTGAATTATAACGAACTTGAATGGGAATGTATCGAAGATCCAAATACGACCAAAACCGCCAAAAAATGCGAAGGTGTTGCGCGTAGAACTACCGGACATCGCGGGGGCGGTGCAACCCTGCGTGTCCGCAGTATATCTTGCACAGATTGTGAACAAGTATATGTAGATGAAGACACATGCGAAACATACTGCATACCTGACCCGTCAAAGTTAAACGATGCAAATTGCTATGCAGGCAATATTGACGACTGTTCAGATTCAACGCATGGGATATATTTTGGTTTTGCACAAAAATCGCGCATTGATGGAATACCAGGATTGAAAAACGCAACAATTATATTGGATCGCAACCACAGCCAAAATCGTATGTTTAACTGTATGGATTGTGGCGACCGCGAAATAGACACCGAAAATTCAGTATTTCCATATACAGCAGTGTGTAGATAAAATCTAACATTTTATTAACGTTTTTGCAGATTTTATGATATAATATAACAGAACAAAAGGAACAAAAATGTCCGTATTTAATTTGCTAGAAGAACGTCCACTAAATGATTATATTATCAATCTGATAAAACCAAGTAGCATAAGAAGAATTGAAAACACAGAATTTGCACGCTTGCATATCGACGCAATCGCAACAAACATGGTCTATCAATACATAAAAAGAAGAATTCGTGAATATAATCAACAACAACCATGGCAAACAAAATACTCTTGTTTTAAGCTGGTGAATAAAAATCGTTCCGATTTGCCAGATTGGACAAAAGAAACTTTCAACCGAGGTGAATATATTTATGAATTTGATGCAGATAATGTGCCTGATAATTTTGTAAAAGACACGCTTATGGTTCGTGATTACTTGCTGCCCATAGCAAAAAAATATATTGAACAAGAATGTAATGAAGTTGATTCGTCAAACGGTACAAAAACATTATTCAGAGATTTTGGCTATTTAAAAAGCGCTGATGAATATAAAGATTTTTACACAGTTATTCAAAAAGCAGCAGAGTGGAAAAAACAACAGTTTTTGAACGGCCAAGAAAAATTAACAAATCAAAACAATCGTGCTTTTTACAACACACAAGATATAAATGACAGGTAATACACAGTTCGTAAATGTGTGAAATGGTGTCTGTTTTTGATACCCAACTTACGAACTTGTGAAAATATTGGAAAACAAAGAAAAATCGGGCATAAAACCCGATTTGTTTATTTTGGCAGGGCCATCTGTGCAATTCACGAGATGATTTTATTCGTGATTTGTTGCTGTTTGGTAAAGAAGTTAAGGTGTTGTTACAACTTGCAACTGCATATAAGTCTTGATATAATGTCTGTATAAACAAAGGAAGTTTCATGCAAAAAATATGTCAAAGCTGTGCTATGCCGATGAACGATGAATCTGTATTTGGAACAAACAAAGACGGTTCTAAAAATTCAGATTATTGTATTTATTGCTATAAAGATGGTCAATTTCTTCAACAAGCAACTATGGAAGAATACATCGAAATGATGGTTCCGTTCGCATATCAGGCAAACATGACTGGTGATCAAATGCGTGAATATTGTCAAAAAATATATCCGACATTAAAAAGATGGAAAAAATAAAAAGACCCCCAAAACGGTGATCTTTTATTTTGGCATGGCCATCTGTGCAATTCACGAGTTGATGAAATACACGATTTGTTGAAGTTTGGGAAAGATATTAAAGTGTTTTTACAAAATTTTTTAAATGTGTTATAATTAAAATCATGACAGACAACGAAATTATTGAAAAAGTAAATATTGTACTGAAAAAAATCGATGATTTTTTTCATGGATTAGAACCGTCCCTGAAAAACGCTATATCTCGTGATGCTTACTTTGAACAACACCCAGAAATAACAGACCATGTAAATTATAACTTTTCTTTATCTGGCGATGATATTGTCGAACAAAAAATTCCATATAATGCTGCGGGGTGCACTGGGCGCGCTAAATTGTTTTCTAAATATGCACAAGAAATTGGATTAAAAGATTTTAGTATTGTTGCTACCGCAAAAAAAGAAGATATTAAAAATAAAAATTCAGGCAAAATGATAGACGGTCATCAACTTGTTTCAATAAAATTATCAGACGGTTTGCATATGATTGACCCTGGGAAAGGGAAAACTTACGAAAAAGCACAAATAGATGGCATTTGTAAGGTTGGTGAAAACATTGATGCAGTCGGGCACAATCAAAAAGACTATGTAATAAGTGCCATTTTAGAGCCATCGGAATATGACAATATAAAAACATATCAACAAATGGAAAACCTTTATTTACGAGGTGGTTTTAATGCTGGTATAAATAAAATCAAAGAAAAATATACAAATAAGATTATCGCCAATCGATTATTTCAATCAGAAAACGAATAATACCCACAATAAATTTGAACAAAGAAAAAGGTTGGATTTCTAACCTTTTTCTTATAAATAGTTCGTAAATAGGTAAAACTGCCCACTCGGATTTGGTCATGCACACCTTGGGCTTCGCCCACAAAAACTGCGTTTTTGTACGGCACATATGTGCCGTGGTGCTCTGACCTCATTCGTTAGCACTCATAGTGAACCTAAGCGGTTCCAATCCAATGAGGTACCAAACAAAATAAAACGACCACTATAACGGTGGTCTTTTTATTTTGGCAGCCCAAGATTGACAACATTCGAACTGAAATATCACTGTATGAGGCAGAAATCATGGAAACTTTGGATTTGTTAGAAGAGTTTTTGAATGATTTGAAACACTAAACCGACAGAATTATTTACTTGTGAAAAATTGTTGTAATTGCTATTATCCGATTGAAAGGGGTCAAAAATGAAAACAACCATCATAATCGCAATCGTAGCAATTTTAGGAATACTTGGATATTTTCTTATACCATGCAACAAATGGGATAATGTATTTCCAAAAAATCCAAATGTTGTCATGCAAAAGGTTCATTTCCACAACAGATATGGAATCGAATTGACTGGTAATTTGTATATGCCTAAAAATAAAACAGCGGAAAAGATGCCAGCAATCGCAGTATCTGGTCCATTTGGTGCAGTTAAAGAACAATCTTCTGGTTTATATGCACAAGAAATGGCATCTCGTGGATTTATAACTTTGGCTTTTGATCCATCTTTTACTGGTGAAAGTGGTGGCAAAGTTCGTTATGTTGCATCCCCTGATATAAACACAGAAGATTTCTCGGCCGCTGTTGATTATCTGGCAAATCGCAAAGACGTTGATGCTGATAAAATCGGTATTATTGGAATCTGTGGTTGGGGTGGAATGGCAATCAACGCTGCAGCAATGGACACCAGAATCAAAGCAACCGTTGCATCAACAATGTATGACATGACACGTGTAAACGCAAATGGCTATTTTGATGCTGATGATAATGCTGATGCACGCTTTGCAAATAAAAGTTCATTAAATGCACAACGCACAGTTGACTATAAAAACGGCAAATATGATTTGGCAGGCGGTGTAGTTGATCCATTACCAGATGATGCACCACAGTTTGTCAAAGATTATTATGCATATTACAAAACACCACGTGGCTATCATAAACGTTCATTGAATTCAAATGGTGGATGGAACAAGACAAGTAGTTTGTCATTCATCAATATGCCAATTTTACAACGTGCAAACGAAATACGCAGTGCTGTATTATTGGTTCATGGCGAAAAAGCACACAGCCGTTATTTCAGCGAAGGTGCCTTTGAAAAACTGAAGGGCGATAATAAAGAATTGATGATTATCCCAGGTGCAAACCATGTTGATTTATACGACAATATGGATGTGATTCCGTTTGATAAAATAGAACAGTTCTTCAAAACAAATTTAAAATAAAGGATAAACTATGAAAATACTTGTGTTAAATGGCAGTCCAACACCAAACGGCAACACTATTGCACTGGTAAAATCTTTCAAAGAAGGTGCAGAATCAAAGGGACACGAAGTTAATGTCATAGATGTCGCACACAAAAAAGTAAATGGTTGTATGGCTTGTAATTTCTGCAAACACAACAATGGTCAATGCGTTCAAAAAGACGATATGCAAGAAATATATCCACAAATTCAAAATGCCGATATGATTGTGTTTGCATCACCAATTTATTATTTCGTTATGTCAGCACAATTGGAATCTGTTATACACCGTTTCTATGCTATCAACGCACCAGAAAAAGCAAAATATAGTGCATTGTTGTTATCGTCTTATTCACCAAATGTTTATACTGGTGCAATTGCACAATACAAAGACATGATTGGTTATATGGGTATGACCGATAAAGGTATTGTGACGGCTGATAATTCTACAAATAAAACACCAGAGAAATTAGCGGAAGCAAAGGCACTTGGCGAAAGTTTATAAAAAGGAAAAACACATGAAAAAATTATTATCTGTTTTAATGTTGGTCTGTGCGGTATTCACAAATGCCAGGGCCGACGACAATAAAATCTTGGTCGCGTATTTCAGTGCCACCGGAAACACAAAGGCTGTTGCATCAACTCTGGCAACCGCAATAAATGCCGATTTATTTGAAATTGTTCCGGAACAACCGTATACCAGCGAAGATTTGAATTGGCAAAACAACCAAAGCCGTACTTCCATTGAAATGGGTGACAGAAGTTCAAGGCCAGCAATAGCATCAAAAATAGATAATATATCACAATACAAAATAGTATTTGTTGGATCGCCAATTTGGTGGGGTCGTGAACCATCAATTATGGATACGTTTATTGAAAGTTACGATTTTGCTGGCAAAACGGTTATACCGTTTGTCACATCGGGTAGCAGTGGAATTGGTGATTATGGGGCAAACCTGCAATCATTAGCACCAAATGCGAAAATTCTGACGGGCAACCGTTTTCCAAACAATGTTACATCAGAAGAATTGAAAACTTGGGCTGATGAA
>Ga0265301_10000294_pt1 | contig 77160 bp, 66 predicted proteins | sample AusTroGonzalo_MG_2_FD_193488 | JGI IMG/M metagenome (GOLD analysis project Ga0265301, IMG submission 193488) | Bovine rumen microbial communities from tropical cattle in Woodstock, Queensland, Australia - Gonzalo_04 | ecosystem: Host-associated > Mammals > Digestive system > Stomach > Rumen ... | reverse complement strand
CATGATTTTGCCGTCGTCCGCCGGACCCTGTGCGATGGAATTGCGTGAACCGAGTCAGGTTGGGAACAAAGCAGCTCTAAGCGTTAAGACCTTGCGCGTAGGTCATCTGTCGGGCGGCGGCTTTTTTATTTTTGAACCGTTGAAATGGATCCTGCATGAACAACACCAGACGCATTGACGGACGCGCGCCGTCGCAGCCACGTAAATTCCGCATCACGCCCGACTACCTCGCCCACCCGATCGCCTCCGCGCTCATCGAGGTCGGCGGCACCAAGGTCATCTGTTCCGCTTCGTTCGAACAGGGCGTCCCCGGATGGATGCGCCAGCAGGGCGTTTCCGGCGGCTGGGTCACCAGCGAATACGGCATGATCCCCGGCGCGGGCAATACCCGCGTTGCGCGCGAGGCCTCCCGCGGCAAGCAGTCCGGCCGCACCATGGAGATCCAGCGCCTCATCGGGCGTTCCTTCCGTTCGGTCATCGACCTGCAGGCGCTCGGCCCGAACACGCTCTACATCGACTGCGATGTGATCGACGCGGACGGCGGCACCCGGTGCGCCTCCATCTGCGGCGCCAGCGTCGTACTTCAGATCGCATTCCGCAAGCTCTTGTCTGAGAAGAAGATCCAGCGGTTTCCCATGCGTGAGAACGTCGGCGCCATCAGCGTCGGCATCCGCGGCGGCGTGCCGCTCCTCGACCTCTGTTACGAGGAGGATTCCGGCGCGGACGTCGATTTCAACGTCGTCATGACCGAGTCCGGCAAGTTCATCGAACTCCAGGGCACCGCCGAAGAGGTCCCGTTCGACCGCGAGCAGCTCGACAGGATCCTCGAATTGGCGCAGGCCGGCCTCGCCCCGGTCTTCGAGGCGCAGAACAGGATCCTCTCCGGCTATCCGCTTCCGCAGAGCAATGAACCCTTCGGCAGCCTCGGCGCCGCATTCTCCAACCTGAAACTCAAATAACATCATCCATAACACGAAAGCCCCCCGCCGCATGCAAACTCCCTCCTCCTACAAAGAAGCCGGCGTCGACATCGACCTCGCCACTGAACTCCTCGGACGCGTCAAACCCCGTCTCGCCGCCGCGCGCCGCCCCGAAATGCTCGCTCCCATCGGCGGCTTCGGCGGCCTCTTCCAGGCCGGATTCCCGGGATACCGCGAACCCGTCCTCGTCGCCAGCATCGACGGCGTCGGCACCAAGCTCATGGTCGCCTCGGAAATGCAGAAATACGACACGGTCGGCTTCGACATCGTGAACCACTGCATCAACGACATCGCCGTGCAGGGCGCGGAGCCCATCTATTTCCTCGACTACATCGGCATCGGCAAGCTCCGCAGCCCGCTCTATGAACAGGTCCTCGGCGGCATCGCCGACGCCTGCCGCGCCGCGAACTGCGCCGTCCTCGGCGGCGAGACCGCGGAGATGCCCGGCATGTACGGCGACGATTTCGACCTGGTCGGCATCATCACCGGCATCGTGGAGAAGAGCGAGATCATCACCGGCGAACACATCGCCCCCGGCGACGTCGCCATCGGACTCGCCTCCAACGGCCTCCACACCAACGGATTCAGCCTCGCGCGCAAGCTGCTCTTTGATGCCGCCGGATACACCGTGAAATCCACCCCGGACGAGCTCGGCGGCGAATCCGTCGGCGAAGCGCTCCTGAAGCCCCATGTCTGCTACCTCCCCGCCATCAAGGCCGCCAAAGCCGCGGGCGTCGCGATCAACGGCATCGCCCACATCACCGGCGGCGGCCTCATCGACAACGTCCCGCGCATTCTGCCGAAGACCGTCGACGCCGTCTTCCATACCTCGAAGATCCCGTTCAAGCCCGCCATTTTCGATCTCATGGTGAAGATCGGCAGCCTCCCCGTGCAGGAAGCCTATCGCGTGTTCAACATGGGCGTCGGCATGGTCTGGTTCGTGCGTCCCGATGCCGCCAGGGCCGCCATGGACGCCGCCGAATCCGCCGGGATCCATGCCTTCGTCGTCGGCGAGGTCACGGAAGGTTCCGGCAAGTCCATCGTCACGGAGTGACCGAACATGGAATCCGGACAGGACAAGACCGGCTCCGGTCGGGCGGAATCGTCCACTACGGTTTCATCGACCCGATCGTTTCTCCGCCGTCCGAAAGCGGAAGCGTTCGTCGCGCCCGCGCACGGCTTCATCCCGGTCTTCGTGATCCTGGTTCTGTTCGTGCTGGCGGCGGTCTTCGTCAAATCGCTTTTCTTCGGTATCCTGGCCGCCGTCCTGTCGATCCATTTTGAACAGCTTCTGGAACGCCGTTTCTTCGGGACGAAGTTCATGCGCGGAGTCCATGCTTTTCTCGTGAAGCTCAATGCCCCGTTCACCGCCTTCCGCAGGCGCATTACGCGCCGCCTCGGCGATAAGACGAAATCGCAGGAAGCGGAAAATGATCCCGGGGAACAGGCCGCCGCCGACGGGATTCCCGCGGCGGAACGAACCCGCATCGCCACCCGCGCCTCCGCCATGACGGTCATTTTCGTCGTGGTCGTGACGGTCCTTCTCGGCTGGATGCTCGTTCATTTCATCCGGCCGTTCGCTTCCATGTCCGGCGAATCCATGTCCCAGTGGGCGCAGAACAACCATGTGGTCGAGAAGTTGGAGCAGAAGATCGGCGAACTGCTGGACCGTCTTGATCCGCCCTCGGATGAAAACGCCGGCAAGAACGTCCGCGAACGCCTGCGGAACCGGTTCTCCGACGCGATGGAGGAGCACAACGCCGATTTGGCGAAATACATGTTTATGGCGGGCAACGGGCTGATCAAGAATGCGTTTCACGTCACGGCCTGGGTCGGCACGTTCGCGTTCGACCTCGTCATGTTCCTCTTTTTCTACTACTATTTTCTCCTCAAAATGGCGGTTTTCGCCGCAGGTCGCGGGGATCCCGGGCAGAACCTCGGCGAATGGACCGTGAGCAGCATCTACGAAAGCGGCTGGCTGCCTGACGCCTCCGAACACGAACGCCAGGGCGCCGCGCGGATCATCGACCACATTTACGGGATGTTCCGGGCATGGCTGGTCGGCTATTTCTGGATCATCGTGCTGGAGACTGTCCTGTACGCGCTGATCTTCATCCCGTTCAATGTGCCTTTCTGGCCCGTCCTCTCGCTCATCGCCGGCTCCACGATCCTGCTGCCGTTCCTCGGCCCCGTGCTGGCGGCCCTCCTGTCCGTCGTCGTGACGATTATCTTCGCGCAGGAAGGCATCGTGATGCCCATCATCGGCATCACGCTGGCTTACCTGCTGATTCATGTGATCCTGGAACAGCTCCTGCTGTACCCGGTGCTGGTCGGCGAAGCCATCGGCCTGACGCTCGTGGAGACCATCATCGTCGTGCTGCTCGGCGCGGTGATCGCCGGCATCTCCGGCATGATCCTGGCCGTCCCCGCCGCCGCTCTCCTGAAGCTCCTCGTCCCGCTCTTCTACCAGACGTTGAACGCGCGCAGACGCCGTAAGACGATGCAGGCGCGGGACAGCGCGGATCCCGGCGCATGAAGCCCGGCGAACAGTTCACCTGTCCCGCCTGCGGACGCACCGCGTTCGCGAAGCTCGAAAAGATCCTCGACGGCTGGGACGTGAAGGGCGAGCATCTGGTCTGCTCGTTCTGCGGCGCGGACGCGGGTGCTCCCGATGTTCCGAAATCCCCGGACTCCGCTTCGGTCTCCGCCGGGCGCAAGGCGCTGGACGCGCTCTTCGGCAACGATGCCGCCGAAGTGAAGAAACCCTCGATCCTGGATATGGATGCCCCCGCGGAACACCGTTTCTGCCGGGATTGCGCCCACGCGCTCGTGAACGTCTTCGCCGTGATCTGCACGCGCAAGCATTGCGAGGTCCAGCCGATGGACGACTGCCCGGACTTCGAAAAACGCCCGGATCAGTCCGCTTCTTCCTCGAAATCCGTTTTGGATATCAAGTGATCACATATCAGATATACGCACTGTTCCCACCTCTACGACACGTCCTTCGGTGAAGTGCAGGACAAGAAGTTCTCTTTCGGAAAAGGGAAACGATGACCTTGATACCTTTATTTCGTCCAGTTGCCATGTTTCGCTGTTCTTCAGCACGGCCGCGCTTTTTGCTTCCGTGAGCGTTTTGAATTCGCAGCCGCAGAAGTGTTTAGTGCCGTATTGGCTGGTCTCCTCTACGTAGAGAAACAGTTCGCCGTTATGTCCGAGGGGGCATTTGGCGAACGCCTGCGTCAGGACCTCGTCCTTCGTCATGCCGACCAGTGCGGCCGGATCCAGATGATGCTTCTTTTCTTTCGAGCCGCAGCCTGTGAGCAGGAAGACGCACGAAAGCATGAGAAACAACAGTCTTTTGTACATCGTCCGCTCCTTTGCTGGATTTGAGGGTAAAGATCAGCGCAGTTTCATCGTCGCCGCGCCGGCAAGCGCGAAGAGCCCCGCGAGGATCCAGAACCGCGTCACGATCTGCGTCTCCGTCCAGCCGAGCTGTTCGAAATGGTGGTGGATCGGGGTGCATTTGAAGACGCGTTTCCCGGTCAGCTTGAAGCTGGTGACCTGGATCATGACGGACCCGATCTCCATGATGAAGACGCCGCCCACGAGGATGAGGAGGAGTTCCTGGTTCACGAGGATGGAGATGAACCCGATGATGCCGCCGAGCGCGAGGCTGCCGGTGTCGCCCATGAACATCGACGCGGGCTTGCAGTTGTGCCACAGGAACCCGACGCACGCCCCGATGATCGCGGCCGCGAACACGACGATCTCGGCGCCGTTGCGGATGAACGGCAGGTCCAGGTGCGAGGCGAAGATCGCGTTCGTGCACAGGTATGCGATCAGCGCGTACGTCATCATGCACCAGATCGTGCAGCCCGTCGCGAGCCCGTCCTTCCCGTCCGTCAGGTTCACGGCGTTCGAGGTGCCGACGAGCACGAAGACGGCGAACGCGACCGCCACGGGGTAGGGCATGACCCAGACCGGGTCCTTCACGAACGGCACGTAGAGCAGGCGGAACGTCTTCGCGATCTCGGGCGTGAGGTGGGAGTAGACGAGGATCGCCATGATGGAGACGGCGAACTGGCAGACGAGCTTGTACTTGGCGGACACGCCGTCCTTCTTGCTTTTGATCTTCGTGAAGTCGTCGATGAACCCGATGGCGGAGAACGCCGCGAGCGTGCACAGGAAGAGCAGGAGCAGGCGGTTCGTCAGGTCGCCCCACAGCAAGGTCGCCAGGATGATGCTCGCCACCACCAGCAGCCCGCCCATGCTCGGCGTCTTGTCCTTCGAATGGTCCACGAACTCTTCGGCTATGATCCCCTCCAGGCGCGGCGGCGCCACGGCTTTCTTCAGCAGGCGCACCGTCAGCGGGCCGAGCAGGATGCCAAGCAGCGTGGCAGTGACCAGCGCGGCGGCGGCGCGGAACGTAAAGTAGTTGAACAGGCGGAGGGGGGTCGTTTCGAAGTCGGGGATGAGGGAGACGAGGTAATAGAGCATGGCGGCGTGTACGGGGGGATTGGAATGGTTTTTTTTGAAAAAAACAGGGTGCAGGGTTTGCTGCGGAATATTATACATCGTCTTCGGGAAAAAGCAAGGGCATTTTCCCGTCCTTTCACCCTTTTTTTCCGGTTCCGGCGGCACATTTCCGCGTTTGAATTCCTGCCGGACCGTGCTATTGTAACAGGAAACGGACATCCGGGGGAGGGGCGTCCGGCAGTGTCCGCAGGTCCCTCCCCCTGTTCCAAAAAAAACAACGGGCGCCTCCGCCGGTGAAAACCGGATCGGGGATTCGGCGGGTGCGCCCCGAACACACAACCGGGAGGGGTTATTTTATGGGAGATCAATCGAAGAAACTTGGCGTGATGATGCTGGCTGCGCTGGTCGTCAGCGCCATGGTCGGGGGCGGCATATTCAGCCTGCCGCAGAACATGTCGCAGGGGGCGGGGGCCGGGGCCGTGCTGATCGCGTGGATCATCACCGGCGTCGGGATCTTTTTTCTGGCCAACACGTTCCGCATCCTGGCCGATGCGCGGCCGGACGCCACCACGGGCATCTACGCCTACGCCCGCCTCGGATTCGGCAAGTTCGCCGGATTCCAGATGGCGTGGTGCTACTGGCTCTGCAACGTCTTCGGGAATGTGGCGTACGCCGTGCTGCTGATGGACGCGCTCAACTACTTCTTTCCCGGCTGGTTCACGCACGGCAACAACATCCCGTCGATCATCGGCGGCTCCTGCGTGATCTGGCTCATGAACTTCCTCGTCCTGCGCGGCGTGAAGCAGGCGGCGTTCCTGAACGTGGTCGGCACGATCTGCAAGCTCGTCCCGATCCTGCTCTTCATCGTCGTGATGCTGTTCGTCTTCCGGTTCGACGTGTTCCGGGTCGACTTCTGGGGACACACGTTCTCGAAAGCGCTCGCGGACAAGCCGCTCGGCGGCATCATGCCCCAGGTGAAATCCACGATGCTCGTCACGCTCTGGACGTTCATCGGCATCGAGGGCGCCGTGGTGATCTCCGGGCGTGCGAAAAGCCAGCGCGACGTCGGCACCGCGACGATACTCGGCTTCTTCGCCTGCCTCGCGATCTATTTCCTGCTCTCCATGCTCCCGTTCGGCTACATGTCGCAGGGGCATCTTGCCGCGCTGGAGAACCCGTCGACCGCGCCCATCATGGCGAAGATCGTCGGTTCCTGGGGCGGCTGGGTGATGAACCTCGGCGTGATCATCGCGCTCATGACCAGCTGGCTGGCGTTCACGATTATGATCGCGCAGATCCCGTACGCCGCCGCGCTCGACGGCACGTTCCCGCGGTTCTTCCGCCGGGAGAACGCCCACGAAAGCCCGTCCGCCTCGCTCTGGGTCACCAGCGGCCTCATGCAGCTCACCATGATCTTCGTCTATTTCGAGAACAACGCCTGGAACACGATGCTCTCCATCACGTCCGTCATGATCCTGCCGCCTTACCTCGCCTGCACGGCGTACCTCTGGAAACTCTGCGCGACGGACGACTATCCCGGCAACCTGCCCGTGAAGCGCCCCTTCGCGATGCTCTGCGGCGTCGCCGGCACGCTCTACGCGCTCTGGATGATCTACGCCGCCGGGCTCACCTATCTGCTGATGGCGTTCTGCTTCCTCGTGATCGGCATCCCGGTGTACATGCGCGCCTGCGCCCAAGGCCGCGAGGACGCTGCCGACCCCGAGCTGAAGAACAAGCCGTCGTTCACGCCGCTGGAAGCCGCATGCGCGATCGCCATGGTCATCATCGCGATCATCGCCGTCGTGCTGGCGGCGACCGGCAAGCTCAAACTCTGACGATCCATTTTTCCGCCGACAACCAAAAAGGAGAGTATGCAATATGAATAATACGACCGAACTGCAAGTCAGACAGGTCCTCATCGTGGAGGATATCCTTTCCGAAAACAGCTCCGCCATGCACAACGCCGTCGCGCGGCTCGCCGACGCGCTCGCGGACCGGGGCATCGTCGTCCAGTTCGCGCAGAGCGTCTGCGAGGCGTTCCCGATCGCCGCCACGGACATGGACATCGACGCGTTTCTCGTCGCCACCGACATGGAGTTCGAGAAGCTCGCCGAACGCCGCACGCTGGATTTCCTGCGGCACGTCCGGGAACGCCAGGCGGGCGTCCCGGTCTTCCTGCTCGCCGACCGTGCCGCGACCAGCCGCAACCTCAGCGAATCCATGATGGCGCTCGCCAACGAGTTCGTCTGGATCTTCGAGGACAGCCCGCGGTTCATTGCCGGCCGCATCGAAGCCGCCGCCCGCCGCTGGCGCGACGGCCTGCTCCCGCCGCTCATGCAGGCGATCTGGGACTACAACGAGTCCAACCACGAATACTCCTGGGCCGCGCCCGGCCACCAGGGCGGCGTCGGCTTCACCAAGTCGCCGGAAGGAAAGAAATTCTTCGATTTCTACGGCGAAAACCTCTTCCGCACGGACACCGGCATCGAACGCGGCAGCATCGGCTCCCTGCTCGACCACGAGGGCGCGTTCGAAAAGAGCGAGGCGCTCGCCGCGAAGACGTTCGGCGCGCACCGGTCGTATTCCGTGGTCGTCGGCACGTCCGGCAGCAACCGCACCATCATCCAGGGCGTCCTGACCGACGCCGACGTCGCCGTCTGCGACCGCAACTGCCACAAATCCATCGAACAGGGCCTCATCCTCACCGGCGCGACCCCGGTCTACATGGTCCCGACCCGGAACCGCTACGGCATCATCGGCCCGATCCACCGTTCGGAGATGACGCCCGAGGCGATCCGCTCGAAAATCGCCGCCAGCCCGGTCGCGCCGAAGGGCGCGCGCCCCGTCTACGCGGTCGTCACGAACTGCACCTATGACGGGTTGTGCTACAACAGCGCCAAGGTCGAGGGCGAGCTCGAAAAATCGGTTGACGTGATCCACATGGACGAGGCGTGGTACGGCTATGCGAGGTTCAACCCCATGTACGAGGATCATTTCGCCATGCGCGGCGACCCCGCCGGCCACAAGGGTGCGACCGTGTTCGCCACGCACTCCACGCACAAGCTCCTGAACGCCCTGTCGCAGGCGTCCTACATCCACGTCCGCGAAGGCCGCCGCCCGGTTCCGTTCAACCGGTTCAACCAGGCATACATGCTCCACGCCACCACCTCGCCGCTCTATGCCATCTGCGCCTCGAACGACATCTCCGCCGCCATGATGGCGCGCTGCGGGCGCTCCCTCACGCAGGAGGTGATCGAGGAGGCGGTCGATTTCCGGCAGGCGCTCGCACGGGTCTGCCGCCAGTCCGAACGCGACGGCAGCTGGTTCTTCAAGCCATGGAACGCCGAAACGGTCATGGAGCCGAAGACCGGCCGCACGTACGCGTTCGCCGACGCGCCGCGTTCGCTTCTCGCTACGGACCAGCGCTGCTGGCGCATCGAAAACGGCGCCGCGTGGCACGGGTTCTCCGGCCTGGAGGAAAACTGGGTCATGCTCGATCCGGTCAAGGTCAGCATCCTTACGCCCGGCATGGGCGACGACGGCGCGATCCTGCCGCGCGGCGTTCCGGCGGCCCTCGTGTCGTATTACCTGTACCGCGAGGGCATCGTCCCTACGCGTACCACGGACTTCCAGATCATGTTCCTCTTCTCCATGGGCATTACGAAAGGCAAATGGGGCACGCTCCTGAACACGCTCCTGAACTTCAAGCGCCTGTACCAGGCCGACACGCCCGTCGCCGAGGTCTTCCCCGAGCTCGCCGCCGCATATCCCGCCCACTACAGCAGGGACGGCCTCCGCACCCTCTCCGACCGCATGTTCCGCTACATCCGCGAGAAGACGCCGGAGGCCATGCTCGACCGGGCGTTCAGCGAGCTCCCGCGCCAGAAGCTCACTCCGCGCGAAGCCTACCGCCGCATCGTGACCGGCGACGTGGAGATGGTGCCGTCCCACAGCCTCGCGGGGCGCGTCGCTGCGTGCTCCGTGATCCCGTATCCGCCCGGGATCCCGATGCTGATGTCCGGCGAGCTTTTCGGCGACTCGGACTGCCCGCAGATCAAATACCTGAAGCAGCTGGAGACGTGGGATGCCGAGTTCCCCGGATTCGAACATGTTACCGAGGGCTCCGAACGCATCGACGGCGTCTACCACGTAATGTGCGTGAAACAGAAATGACGCAAGCTCAATAAACCAATGCCGCCGGAATCCTCCCGATCCGGCGGCCTTTCCGTTTTACGGCTTGAGCTCCAGGGTTGCGACCGCCTCCATCGGGAAGGCTTCCTTGAGGTAGGTCGTGCGTCCGTAGTCGCGGTGTTCGTCGACTGCCAGTCCGATCATGTCCGGTGCGAGCCCCGGGAACGAAAACGAGAATCTGAGGTCCGGCGAAACGGGGAACGGGCCGAGGCGGACCGGGATGAGCGGCAGGCGGTACGAACCGTGCGGAGCCAGGGAGACCGTCTCGCGTTTGCCGTTGCAGACGACGTCGACCACGCGCGGCTGTTCCGTGTAGAACGTGACCGTCACGTAGGCTTTCGAATATTTGGCGAGGTCGAGCCCGCGTGCGGAGAACGTTTTGGAAAACGCCTCGTCGCTTTTTCCGTCATCGAAGAGACGCAGCGACAACCAGCCGTACGGGAGATTCGGCCCGTTGTCGTGCGTCAGCAGCGCCGAAGCCGTCTCCAGCCGCACGCCGTCCGGCCGCGCCAGCCTCATCACGCCGGGTTCGTACCAGGCGGCATAGGCCGGGTAGAAGAAATATGCGAAATATGCACCCGCGAGCAGCGCCGGGAGAACATGAAGCAACAGGTGCCTGGAGTTTTTCCGTCCGCCGCGGACCGTCCGCATGAAATCCGTGGCGAACATCGCCGCCCCGACCGCGAAGAGCGGGATGACCGGGACGCGGAACCGCGCCAGCACGTAAAACGCCACGGTGGCGAGGGCGTACAGGAAGAGGAAGAGATGCAGCAGAAGTTCGCCGGGACGGTTCTTCAGCCGGGGTATGCCGAGGAAGAATCCCGCCAGTGCCAGTGCGATGAGCAGGCCGGTCGGGACGATGCCGAAGATGCGGAACACGCCGCTTTCCGTCGCATTCACGCCCAACTGGATGTTGTTCGGGATCTCGTGCGCGTCGAAAAACAGGAAGAATTTCTCGATCTGAAGCACGGTGAATGCCAGCGGCTCCGCGCGGAACCAGTCCAGGATGCGGTCTGGGATGGAGCGTTCGGCGGCGTGCTCCATCCACTCGTCGTAGGTGGGCGGATACGGGATCGGGAGGCCGCCGGGCGGCGATTCCGGGTTGTTGCCGAGCGTGAGGACCGCGGGGCCGGCGGTCGAGGGACCGGACAGGGAATGCGTCGCAAGGGTGTTTCTGGCGGCGAAAGGCGTCTGGGGGAGCAGGATTGCGGCAAGGCCGAGAACCGCCGCCAGAACGGCCTTTCCGCGCGTCGGAAAGCGTTTCCGCCGCATGGCCGTCCAATACGCGAAACAAAGCGCCGGCAGGAAGCACCACGCGTTGCCGCGCGAGAGGATCGCGAACGACAGGACCATGCCCGCGAGTGCGAAATGGAGCGGCCGCCCGGTTTTCATCGCCCGCAGCGTGAAATACAGCAGCAGCGTGAACCACATCGCCTGCTGGATCTCGATCAGCGCGTACGGCACATAGAAGAACAGCATCGTGGAAAACGCGCACAGGGCCGCTGCGAGAAGACCCGTCCGCCGCGACCTCAGCATCGCGCCGGTCAGCCCGGCGACCCACACGATGACGCCGGCGCAGACGGACTGCGCGATGCCCACGCCAAGACATTCGGAGCGGAGCAGGAACTTGACGACAGGGAGGAAGACGGAGTAATAAAACGGCTGGTAGACGAATTCCGCCGGGAAAACGCCGTTCAGGATGCCGCGGGAAAGCGTGTGGTAGGTCGCCATGTCCGTTACGTCCGGCGGATCGGACGCGAAGGGATCGGTCGCGGCGACCTGCGCGGACATGACGATGCGGAGCAGGACCGCGGCGAGGGCGATCAGGGCGAGCGGAAGATAAAAAGACTTTACGCCCCGGCGGCGCAGGAAGGCTTTGCCGGGATCCGGGACCGAAGAGCCTTTCGCCTTCGGCTTCATGCGTCGTTTCCCTCGTGGCGGAGGCGCAGCAGGGTGCGGCATAGCTCCAGGTCGGGCCGGTACGTGATCTTCGGATTCGGGAATTCGTGTTCGACCGGGAACACGCGGACCGGGGCGAACCGCTCCATGACCTGCGCGTCGTCGGTGAAGGTCTCGCCGGAAACGGCGGCGAGGCGGTATGCGTTCAGAAGCGGTTCGAAATGGAACACCTGCGGCGTCTCCGCCGTGCGGAGGCCGTCGCGCGGCACGGTCTCGCCGAGGAATCCGTCCGGGGCGATGCGCTTGACCGTCTCGGCGACTTTGCGGCACGCCATGGCGCCGCCGTGAACCCGCGCGGCATCCAGACAAGCTAACAGAAGTTCCGGCGTGAGCATCGGGCGTCCGGCGTCGTGGACCGCGGCAAGCTGAAAACGTGTTTCGCCGAGCTTCGCCGCCGCTTCGAGTGCGTTCAGGACGGACAGCGTGCGGGTCGCGCCGCCGTGCGTGAAATGCAGCGGGACGCCGGGCAGATGCTTTTCCGCGGCGGTGCGGAAATCGTGTTCGGCGGCCGCCGGGACGGACAGGATGATCGAGCCGGGCGCCAGCACGGCGGCAGCCGTGCGGACGGCATGGAGGAAGACCGGGATGCCGTCCAGCTCCGCGAAAAGCTTCGAGCCTCCTCCGAACCGGGTGGAGGCGCCGCCCGCGGCCAGGATCAGAACCGTATCGGAAACAGGTTTCATTGTTCTCAGCTCCATGTCCGTTTGGGGCGATCTTATCGTTCGGCCGGATATTCCGCACGGCGGTCGACCGCGATATCCAGGACCGCCTTGACGCGCGCCAGCGGCTCGCGGAGCGAGGCGGAAAGCCGTTCATGCGGATACAGGCCCGGCTGGATGCCTGCCTCGAACCCGATGGTGGAGACGCCGTGATGTTCCGCCAGATAAAGCGCGCGTTTGCAGTGGCCGCGCTGGGAGATCGTGATAAAGTCGTCATACCCGAAGACGCCGCGCATGCGGAGGACGGAGTCGAGCGTCCGAAGCCCTTTCCCATCCCCGATGATGGCCTCTTCCGGGACGCCGAGTGCGACCAGGTCCTGCGTCATGGCGGATATCTCGTCGTAGAATCTTTCGGGATAGGCCGCGCCGGATACGACCAGCATCTTTACCTTTCCCGCGTGATAGAGCTCTGCCGCAGCCCGGATCCGTCCGGCAAGTGTGGGGCTCGGCCGTCCCGAAGAATATTTCGGGGCTCCAAGGACCATTCCGGCCTCGCGTGCCGGAATATCGTCCAGGGAGGAATAGACGCGCGGGGAAGTCCCGCCGACCAGCCAGGCCGCAGTCAGGACCGCCTCCAGGGCGGCGATCAGGGCCGCCGCCGCCCAAAAGAGAGCGATCCTTCTGGTGCGGCTGATGCGGGTCATACCGGTTTCAAGTTGTACTTGGCGGCCATGCGCTCCAGCGCGGCGACCTGCTTTTCGCTGAGGACCTTGCCTGAGGCGTGCTGCTTCGCGAGGGACGCGATGAAATCGCGGTCGCTGAACGTGCGTCCGCGGCGGACCGTAGGTTCGTTCCAGCTTTCGAACGACTTGAACGCGTTCAGCAGAGCGTCGATCTGTGCCTTTTCGGCGGGGTTCTGCTCGGGAACGGGCGTCGCGACGGTGAGGTCGCCTTCGGGGAACTGTCCGGGATACTTGCGGATGACGCGGAGAAGCGCGGCGATCTGCTTTGCGCTGAGGGTCTTCCCTGCTTTGTACTGTTTGCGGAGGGATTCCACGAACGCGGCATCGTCGTACACGCGGCCGCGGATGCGCTCGGCCTTGTTCCATTTGACCTTTTCCGCGGCCTGGAAGACGGCCTCCAGACGGGGATCGGCCTCGGTCCTGGGCGTTTCGACCTGTTCGGTCTGGCGTTCCCGGATCGCCTGCAGATGGGCGTTCAGTTTTTCCTGGGCCTCGTTGAGTTCATTCGTAAAGCCGTATTTCGAGGCTGTCTCCTCCAATCCGGCGAGCTTGTCGCGGTACTTCGCCGCGATGGAGAGGAGAGCGTTCCACTGCTTGACCGTGACCGGGACGCCGGACTGCTTCTTGGCGACGACGGAGTTGAAGAAGGTCTTTTCATTGAACGGGCGCTTTGCGCCGGGCTGCGCGACGGGCTTTTCCCAGCCCTGGAATCCGGAGAGGATGCCGATGAGTGCGGCGGCCTTGTCGTCGTCCGGGGCGTCGGCGAACTTCGCTTCCTTGAGCCATTCGGAGAAGACGCCGTAGAAATCGCGGAGCATGGCGGTCCATTCGACGCCGCCGTCCTCAACGTTGTCGAGCTTCTTTTCCATGTCGGCGGTGAATCCGACCTGGAAGAGCTCGGGGAGGGATTTCACGAGGTAGTCGTTCACGCGGAACCCGAGGTCCGTCGGGACGAGTTTTCCCTTCTCGCGGTTTACGTACTTGCGGACCTGGATGGTGTTCACGATCGTGGCATATGTGGACGGACGGCCGATCCCGTTGGATTCGAGCTCCTTGATGAGCGTGGCTTCGGAATAGCGCGGGGCGGGTTCGGTGAACTTCTGTTCCGGCCTGCATCCGGCGAGCGTGCAGCCGGTGCCGGTGCGGAGCAATCCGAGGAGCTCTGGATCGGGAGCGGTCTCGTCCTGGTCGTCTTCGGGAGAGTGGGTTTCGTCCTTGATGTTGTACACGGCGAGGAAGCCGGGGAACTTGGTCACGGTCGCGGAGGAGCGGAACGTGAAGACGTGCGGGGCCGGCGCGGCGTTTTCGACGGAGACGGTCGTGGTCTCGAGCAGGGCCGGGTTCATCTGGCACGCCACGAAACGGCGCCAGATCAGCGTGTAGAGTTTCAGCTGGGCCGGGTTCAGGAAGGGACGGAGCTTGTCCGGGGTCAGGTTCACGTCGGTGGGGCGGATCGCCTCGTGCGCCGCCTGGGCGTTTGCCTTGGTCTTGTAGACGTTGGGTCTCGGCGGCACGTAATCCGCGCCGAACGTCGCGGCGATGTAATCGCGGCAGGCGGCCTGCGCCTCGGCGGCGATGTTCACGGCGTCGGTTCTCATGTAGGTGATGAGGCCGACGGGGCCGTTTTCGAGCGTAATGCCTTCATAGAGCTGCTGTGCGGTCTGCATGGTCTGGTTCGCGGTGAACCCCATGGCGGAGCTGGCGGCCTGCTGAAGCGTGCTGGTGATGAACGGCGGCGGCGCGAATTTGCGGCGAGGCGTGGTCTCCAGGTCGGCGATGCGCCATGCGGAGGAGCAGTCGATGAGCTTGCGGAGTGCTTCCGCCTGTTCCTGGTTCGCGACGTCGGCGTTTTTTCCGTCGACTTTCGCCAGTTTCGCGCGGAAGGAGCGTCCCGGAGCGGCTTCCGGCTGGAAAAGGGCCTCGAAGATCCAGTATTCCTTCGGGATGAACGCCAGGATCTCGCGTTCGCGTTCGCAGACCAGGCGGAGCGCCACGGACTGCACGCGGCCCGCGCTGATGCCGCGTTCGATGCGGGACCAGAGCAGCGGGCTGATCTGGTAGCCGACGATGCGGTCGAGCACGCGGCGCGCCTGCTGGGCGTCAACGCGGTTCATGTCGATCTCGCCGGGGGCCTGGAATGCGCGGTTGATGGCGCTGCGGGTGATCTCGTGGAAGGAGACGCGGTGAAAATGCGCCTTCTTATTGATTTTGCGGAGGACTTCCTGAAGGTGCCAGGCGATGGCTTCCCCTTCGCGGTCAGGGTCCGATGCCAGGTAGATGTCGACTGCGTTCTTCGCGGCGGTTTTCAGTTCGCCGAGATTGTGCCCGCGCGCCTTGCTTTCCTCGTACTGGGGCGCGAAATCGTGTTCGATATCGACGCCGAAGGAATTTTCGGGCAGGTCGCGGATGTGCCCCATGGAGGCTTTGATGATGTATTCGGGCGGCAGGATGCGTCCGATCGTGCGCGCTTTCGCAGGGGATTCGACGATAACCAGTTGTTTGCTCATGCTGTATGCTCCGGGAGAACGCCGGATGACCATGCGTTTTTCTCTGTTGCGCTCCGGTCCCGGCAGGGTTGTTTTGCCTTATTCTATTAATATAGCGACTCTCCCTGTGAATGTCAAGCGCAAAACGGAAAAGAAAATCCGCTTTTATCTTAAGTAAAAAGCATGAGGGGGGAAAGCACCGGTTCTTCCGCCGGGCATGGCATTGAAGAAAAGCTCCGGGAGCGGATCCCGGAGCGGATGCGGAAAAGAATGCGGAATGGGTTGTACTGCCGCAGTTCAGGGCAGGCGCAGGCAGACGGTCTGGCGGAGGCAGAACCCGAGCAGGATCGCGCCGAGCCCGAACCAGCAGAAATACGGATAAAGCTCGCGCCAGTTGACCACGACGGGCTGTTCCACGCTGGTTTTCTCCAGCTTGTTGATCTCGCTCATGGCCTGCGCCATGCCTTTGGCGTCGGCGGCGCGGTAGTAGCGGCCGCCGGTCATGTCCGCGAGTTCGCGCAGCAGCGGCTCGTCGAATTCGTCCGGGTAGGTCTGGAGGATAACGCCGCCGAGGAGGCTCTGCATGGGGATCCGGGCATGGCGGGAGCCGATGCCGACCGTGTAGATGGTGATGTCGAACGTGTCGGCGAGCTTGCCGGCGTCGCGCGGCGAGATCTGGCCGTTGACCGTGTTCGAACCGTCGGTGAAGAGTACCAGGATGCGGCTTTTCGCCTCGGAATCCTTCAGGCGTTTTACCGCGCTGGCGATCGGCGACGCGATGCCGGTCCCATCCCCGATCTGGCCGACGGAGAGGCGTTCCAGGTTCGCCAGCAGGAACGCGTGGTCGAGCGTGGGCGGGCACATCACGTAGGGCAGGCTGGCGAATGCGATGAGGCCGATGCGGTCATTCGGGCGTTCTTCAATGAACCTCGCGATCTCGTCCTTTGCGGTCTCGACGCGGTTCTTGAGCGTGCCGCGCTGAAGCTGGTTCAGCAGCTGCGTGTCGGTGACATGCGCGGGCGCATCGATGGCGTTCATGCTCGGCGAAAGGTCGACCGCGATCATGATGTCGATGCCGTCTGCCTTCGAACGGATTTCCTCGATCCCTTCGCGGGGCTGCGCCAGTGCGACGATCATGGCCGCTCCGCCGAGCGCAAAGAGCACGAACGGGACCAGCTTGCGCCAGTTCAGGCGGCGGCCCTTGCCCGCGGCGCGTTTGAAGGGCGCCAGCCCGGGGACGCGGATCGACGGCGCATGCAGGGTCCAGGCGAAATACAGGACCGCGGCATACGGGATGAACAGCAGAAGCATCCAGGGATATTCAAGTTTCATTTGCGGCCTCCTCCCGGATTCGGATTTGCATGCAGATCGCCGTCCTCACGCGGGATCGTGCCGGTGACGAGTTCTTCCGCCTTCGCGGATGCCTGTTCGAAGAGGTACGGATCGGCGGGCAGGCGTGCGAATTTCACCATGTCGGCGGACGCCAGGAACGAACGCAGGAACTTCCGGTCCTTGTCCTCCAGGAGACGGTCGCTCCGCTCCAGGTCCGCCAGGAATTCCGGCGTGGTCTGGCGTTCGGCGCGCAGATGGAACCGCGCCTCCAGGTAATGCCGGACGATGTCGGTGAGCCCGGCGATGGCGAGTTCCGGCGAGGCCGCCCCGGCGGTGACCTGTCCGCGGAGCGTGCGGATGGCCTCCAGGGCGCGTTCCCATGCCGTCTTGATGTGTTTGGCGGCTTCGCGTTTTCTGTGCGCCAGAAGCGCCCAGACGGCCAGCGAAACGAGAATGACGGCGACGGCGATGACGCTCGTCGCGATCAGGGAAAAATGGCTGCCGTGCGTCTCGATGCGCGGCGCCAGCGAGAGCTCCGTGCCGTTGTCGTCCAACGGCAGCACCAGGTCGGCGATTTTGAGCTCGGGCAGGGGCGTCTCAATGCTCTTGCCCGCGAAGAATTCGGCAAGCACGGAGCCGCCGCCCGACTGCCCGCCGCGATATGCCTGAAGCGGCACGGTGAGCGTCCAGTCGGAGTAGCCCCAGCGGATGCCGGTGCGCCGGAAAACCGGTTCGGAGATCAGTTGAAGATTCTTGCCCGGTTCGGCGGAGGCGAGCTTGAAGGAGTCGGACCACGGCAGGCGGTATTTCAGGACCGCGTGGAATTTCGCTCCGATGGCGGGCTCTTTTTCATTTTCCGTGAACTCGTAAACGGGCTCGCCGAGCAGAACGGGATCGGCGGCCTCCTTCGCGGACATACGCCAGCGGACCGCGACCGCTGCGCCCGCGGCGACCAGGAGGATCAGGATGGCGCCGAGGATGAACGGGAGCATCCGGAACCAGGTCTTTTCGATGATTCTTGACTTCATGATGGGGTATCAGCCTCTGATTTTGCGTTTGCCGCGTTTCTGGAAGAATCCCATCAGCGGTTTTACGATGTCGCCCGTGCACGGCAGTTCGATCAGGTCCACCTTCGCCTGGCGGCAGTTTTCCTCGAGCTGGCGGTCGAAGAGCTCCTGCGCGGCGGCGTAGCGCGCGGCGGCCATCTTGCTGCCGGGGAACGCGAAGCATTCGCCGGTTTCGGAGGCCTCAAGCTCAAGCGCGGCGGCGGACGGCAGGGCGGTCTCCAGCGAGTCCACCACGCGGATGGCCGCCAGGTCGTGCCGGCGGTTCAGGATCCGCAGCGGCTTCCAGAAGTCGCCCTGGTCCAAGAAGTCGCTGATGAGGAAGATCACGGTTTTCTTCTTCAGCGTGCGGCTGAGCGATTCGAGCGCGGCGGCGATGTTCGTGCCGCGTCCGCGCGGTTGCGTCGCGACCAGGTCGCGGATCACGCGCATGACGTGGGCGCGCCCCGAACGCGGCGGGATGTAGGATTCCACGCGGTCGGAGAAGAGCAGGAGCCCGACCTTGTCGTTGTTGCGGATGGCGCTGAATGCGAGGAGCGCGGCGGTCTCCGCCATCTTGTCGCGCTTGTTGTCTTCGTCCGATCCGAAGAACGTGGAGGACGAGATGTCGACCGCGATGATCACGGTCAGCTCGCGTTCTTCCACATATTTCTTAATATGCGCGACGCCCGTGCGTGCGGTGACGTTCCAGTCGATGTCGCGGACGTCGTCGCCCTCCGTGTATGTGCGGACCTCGCTGAACTCGATGCCGCGTCCGCGGTACACGCTGCGGTAGGCGCCGCCGGTCATTTCCTCGACGACTTTCCGCGTCTTGATCTCGATTTTCCTGATCCTGGCGAGCAGGTCTCTGGTCAACATGGAGTGAACCTCGCTGAAATTACTGGGAACCTCTTGTGTCTGCGAAGGGAAAACGTGCTGCGGGCCGCGGATTACGGCGTGCGGAGTTCGTTCAGGATGCGTTCGATGATGCTGTCGGCGTCGAGCCCTTCCGCTTCGGCCTCGTAGCTGAGGATCAGGCGGTGGCGGAGCACGTCCGGCGCGAGCGCCTTCACGTCCTGCGGGATCACGTAGGCGCGTCCCTCGAGGAACGCCGCCCCCTTCGCCGCGAGCGCGAGCGCGATGCCGGCACGCGGGGATGCGCCGAACTGCACGAGCTCGGCGAGGTCGCCCAGCTTCACGCCGTTCTGGCGGCTGGAGAGCTCCGCGTGGTGTTTCGGGCGCGTCGCGATCACGATGTCGAGGATGTACTCGAGGATCTTTTCGTCCATGTAGACCCTGTCGACCCATTCACGGGCGTTTTCGATGTCGGAGAGCTTCGCCACGGCCAGCGCGCGCAGGCTCGTTTCCGGGTGCGCCATGCGGTCGATCACGCTCCGTTCCGCCTCGCGCGTCGGATAGTCCACCTTCAGCTTGAACATGAAGCGGTCGACCTGGGCTTCCGGCAGGGGATAGGTGCCTTCCTGCTCGATCGGGTTCTGCGTGGCGAGGACCAGGAACGGCGACGGCATGGGGATGGTCTCCCCGGAGATGGTCGCCTGGTGTTCCTGCATGCACTCCAGCAGCGCGCTCTGCACTTTCGAGGGCGCGCGGTTGATCTCGTCGGCGAGGACCAGGTTCGCGAAGACCGGGCCCTTCTTGACCGAGAACGTATGGTCGTTCTGGTTGTAGATCGTCGTGCCGACCACGTCCGAGGGCAGCAGGTCCGGCGTGAACTGGATGCGGGAGAACGCGCCGTCCATGGCCTGCGCCACGGTCTTCACCAGCAGGGTCTTCGCCAGTCCGGGGACGCCTTCCAGCAGCAGGTGTCCGTTTGCGATCAGCGACAGCAGCACGCGGTCGATCAGCTGTTCCTGCCCCGCGACGATGCGGCCGATTTCGGTGCGGAGCGGGCGGATGAACGCGGACGCGTCCGAGATTCTGCTTTGGAGTTCCTGAAGTTCTTCCTGTCTCATGCCAAGTTATCTCCTCAAATGGGTCGGTGTTGAAAAATGCTGTATCGGAATCGGATCCGGCGTTCAGCCCGGCGAAACATGTCCGCTGCGCGGAAACCTCCGTCTTTCGCCATAGACACCGCATTTCGGTAAATGTTCCCGTTTTTTTCGTTGCCGGAAAAAAAGAAAAGCTCTCCGGTTGACAGTGCAAGCACTGTTGAAGTAGTGTCCGGCTGCGCGAGGGTACGAAGGCCGAAAAAACATTTTCCGGGCACAAAAAACGCCCTCCGTTTGACGGGAGGGCATGAACCCCTAAAAGGGAAGGCTTGCTGTCCGGCGGGCAGATCGTCCGTCGCTGCAAAGCAGACAGGGATTGCCCGACCGGGACAGGCTGAGCAAAAGGCTTACTCGGCCTTGGCTTCTTCGGCCTTGGGGGCCTCTTCCTTCTTCGCCTTGGCCTTGACGGGCTCGTTGAGGAGCTGGATCAGGCACATGGGGGCGGAGTCGCCTCTGCGGGCCGGCATGTGGATGATACGGGTGTATCCGCCGGGACGGTCCGCGAAGCGCGGTCCGAGTTCGTCGAAGAGCTTCGCGAGGACGAGCTTCTTGGTCTGTGCGAATTCGGACGGGGTGTTGATTTTCAGCTTGGCGTAGGCGAGACGGCGCTTGTGGTCGCCGCCGGCCTTGGCCATGGTGATGAGACGTTCCACGAAGCGGCGGAGTTCCTTCGCGCGGATCGTGGTGGTCTGGATGGATTCGTGTTCGATCAGGCTGCATGCGAGGTTGACAAGCATGGCCTTGCGATGGCCGCAGTTGCGGTTGAGTTTTGCAGTATGTACGAGGTGACGCATGATATTAGTCTCCCGCTTTGGTCTTCACAGCCTTGGCGCGTTCGGCCTCGGCGAGAATGGCGGTTTCGAGTTCTTCGGAGAGGGTCATTCCGAGGGAGAGGTTCAACGTGGCAAGCTTTTCCTTGATTTCGTCGAGGGACTTCTTGCCGAAGTTGCGGTACTTGAGCATCTTGGATTCCGTCTTCAGGCAGAGTTCGCCGAGGAGCTTGATGTCCGCGTTGTTCAGGCAGTTCTGCGCGCGGACGCTGAGCTCGAGGACTTCGACGTCCTGCGTAAGGAGCTTGAAGCGCTTCATGTCCTCTTCGGAGATGGGATTGTAGATGTCGGAATCGGCGGCATGGCTGCCGAGGAAGGGACGGAGATGGTCCTTGAGGATCCTCGCGGCCTTTTCCAGGGCGTCGGTGGGCGTGATGCGGCCGTCTGTGTGAATCTCGATGGTGAGGCTGTCCATATCGGTCCTGTCGCCGACGCGGGTGGCGCTGACCTGATAACGGACGTAGGTGATCGGGCTGAAGAGGCAGTCGATCGCAATGGTCCCGAGGGGTTGGTCGGGGCGCTTGTTGCCTTCGGCGGGCTGCCAGCCGCGGCCTTTGGAGACCTCAAGTTCGCAGTGGAACGGGAAATCCTTGTCGAGGGTGCAGATGACCTGGTCGGGATTGAGGATCTCGACGGTGCCTTCCGTGATGATGTCGGCGGCGGTGACCGGGCCGGCTTTTTTCTTGCGGATTTCGAGCTTCTTGACCTGGTCGGAGTTCAGATTGAGCTTGACCTTCTTCAGGTTGAGAATGATCTCGGTGACGTCTTCGATCACGTGCGGAAGCGTGGAGAACTCGTGCGTCGTGCCGTCGAATCGGACGGAGGAAATCGCGGCGCCCTCGAGCGAGGAGAGAAGCACCCGGCGGAGAGCGTTGCCGATGGTGTGTCCGAACCCGCTCTGGAACGGAGAGGCGGTGAACTTGGCATAGGTGCTCGTCGCGGTCTCTTCGTCCACGACGATTCCGTGCGGCATCGGGAATGTTTGTACAGAAGCCATATAGGAAGTACCTCCGGTAATAGAGTTGACTGGGTTATCGGTTCGGGGTTAAACTGGGCAGCCGGGAAACCGGTGCGGACAGGATAACGGAAGAACCGTCAGTTGCGGCGGCGCTTCGGGGGACGGCAGCCGTTGTGGGGGACCGGAGTAATGTCCTTGATGCAGCTGACTTCCATGCCGGTGGAGGCGATGCCTCGGACGGCGGATTCACGGCCGGCGCCCGGTCCTTTGATGCGGACTTCGACGTCCTTCATGCCGAAGGCCTGGGCCTTCTTGGCAGCGTCGGCGGCGACGACCTGTGCGGCGTACGCGGTGCTCTTGCGGGAGCCCTTGAAGCCGTTCTTGCCGGAGGAGGACCACGCGATCACGTTGCCGTGAAGGTCGGTGAACGCCACCTTCGTGTTGTTGAACGTAGCATGGATGAAAGCAATGCCGTTGGGGATGTAACGGCCGGTTTTCTTGCGCTTGTTGTCGACCGCGGCGGCCTCCGCGGCCGGAGCTTCGGCTTCGGCTGCAGCCTGAGGCGCAGCTGCGGTTTCTTTGATTTCGTCAGACATGATGGATCAATGACCTTTTTGTTGATTCGTTTGCTGATCTCAGGCGGATCATTTCTTGGCGGCTTTGCCGGCGTCGGCGGCCTGGGCCGCGGCCTTGTCGGAGGCGGCGGTGCGGCGCTGGGTCTTGTCGCGGATGGCGCCGACGGTAACGCGTTTGCCTTTGCGGGTACGGGCGTTGGTGCGCGTACGCTGGCCGCGGGTCGGGAGACCTTTCTTGTGGCGGAGGCCGCGGTAGCATCCGATCGCCTGGAGGCGGCGGACGTTGATCATGATCTCACGGCGAAGGTCGCCTTCGACCGTGTAGTCGTTCTGAAGCAGGGTGGTGATCGCCGAAATGTTTTCGTCGGAAAGCTGGCTCGCTTTCAGGTTCGGGTCGATGTTCGCCTTGGCGATGATTTCTTCCGCGATCGCGGGTCCGATGCCGTAAATGGCCTGAAGCGCATACTTCACGCGCTTGTTCATCGGGATGTCTACACCTAAAATTCTGGGCATGGTGGGTTGTCTCCGTGCTTAGCCTTGTTTCTGTTTGTGGCGGGGGTTGCGGGAGCAGACCACGCGGACCACGCCTTTGCGCTTGATGATCTGGCAGTTTTCACATCTGCGCTTGATGGACGAAGTGACTTTCATTTTCGTACTCCGAGTTATCTTGTATTGTTCGAATCCATGACAGTATGCCCCGGAGTTCATGCTCCGGTTCTGCCTGTCATACGTGCGGTTGTGCAATGGAATGCGCAGCAATCACCACAATTTGCTGCGATACACACAAGAGACAATACTATACATCCCGTTCCCCCTTTTTTCAAACCCGCTCATCTTTTTTTTTCTTTTTTTTTTAGAAAAACTGTATTAAAATCGAAACAATTCGGAAGGAGCTTCTAAAATTGAGTCGCTGTCCATGCGTTGCGTCCGCCACGGAAAAGGCATCAGCGGAGGAACGATCCGTACCCGGCAAGCCCGGCGAGGATGCCGGAGACGATCTTGTTCTGGTACTCCGGCGATGCGATTTTCTTGAGTTCGGCGGCATTGGAGAGGTAGCCGACCTCGAGCAGGACCGCGGGGCAGGTGGCGTTTGCGATCACGTAGATCGCCTGGTGGCGGATGCCGCGGTCCGTCGCACCGGTCGCGGCGAGCATGCCCTTCTGCATTTCGTAAGCCAGGCGCGAGTTGTTCGCGTCGAACTCGTTTGCGGATTGTTTTTCCGTCTTGACCTTGGAGCCTTTGGTCTCGGTGCCGCCGACGGGGACCACGCGGTAGGTCTCGATCCCGGAGGGGGTCTTGTTCGTGGAGGAATTGCAGTGGATGGAGATGTAGAGGTCCGGCTTGTATTTTTTGCACAGGGCGGCGCGGTCCTGAAGCGTCGGATAGGTGTCCCCGGTGCGGGTCATGATCACGCGGAATCCGAGCTTTTCGAGTTGTGTCTGAAGCCGTTTCGCGATTTGGAGTGTGTAGGCTTTTTCCTTGTGCGTGCCGTTCATGGCGCCGGGGTCGGAGCCGCCGTGTCCGGCGTCGATCATGATGGTTTTCATGCCGAGCTTGATCGCAGTCTTGTAACGCAGGAGCGGGTCGAGGCAGGTCAGGAAATCGACTTCGGAGATGTACGGCTCGTTATTTTTTATTAGGATAGGATAAAGAAAATGGACCTGAACGCCGTTGACCGTGCCTTCGCGATAGGTGGCGGAGAGGACGGCCTTGCGCGTCTTGTCGTAGATGACTGCGCCGGAGATCTTATTGGATTTTTTCGTGTAGGCGAACGTGAGGCCGTAGTTGACGGCGACGTCCCGCAGATGCACGTAGCGGACCTTGTCCTGCGTGATCCTGCGGAGCTTCATGGTTGCGACGTCCTTGTCCTTCGGCGTGGTCGTCTGTGCTGCCGCGGCAGCCTTTTTCTTCGCGTCGGCGGCCTTCTGTGTTGCGACGGCCTTTTCGATCGCCCTGGCGCGTTCGATCGCCAGCTGGCGCTGCCGCTGAAGCTCTTCCGGAGAGAGAGTCTTTGCGGAGACCGGGTCATCCTTTGCGGGGGGCGGGATGGATGCGGCGGAACCCGCGGCCTTGATCTCCGCGGCGATCTTCGCTTCCGCCTCTTCCTTTGCCCTGGCGGATGCAGCGGCGGCCTCCTGCTGGCGGCGGACGAGGTCGGCCTTGTATTGTTCCAGTGCTGCGCGTTCCGCGGCCAATGCGGCGCGCATGCGTTCCAGCCGGGCGCGTTCGGCGGCGATTTCCTCGGCGGTCGGAACCTTTTTTGCCGCGTCCGAAGCGGCGGCAGCGGCGGCGGATTGCACAGCGGCTGTCGACTTTGTTTTGACGGCGGTGTCCTGGAGCGGGACATCCGTTACGGTCTGCGCCGCCGCGGAGACGGAAACCAGCAGCGCGAAGGCGGCGAGAAAAGACTGGAACGTATATTTCGGCATGGCTTACTCTTTCTTTTCCGCGTCGGCGGCAGGCGGTCCGGAAGGGCTCGGAGCGGCGGTTTTCAGTGTTTTTGCCGGGATCTGCGCCAGAAGCTCCAGCAGCCCGGTCTTCAGTAGGAAAACGCGACCGTTTGCGGTGCGTTTTTCGTACTCGGCGCGGGCGGCGAGCTGTTTTTTCCGGCGTTCGAAGGCATCATCCGGTTCGCCGATGAGGCGTCGGACATTTTCCGGGTCGAACGAGACGGTCATGCGTCCGGCATAAACGTTGGCGTCGGCCTCCTCGGAAATCGATTCTACCCTGGCAAATTCCAGCAGATATGCGAATCCGTCGCCCATGACCGTCTGGAAGATGTCGTTGAATTTCAGGTCGTCCGGCGGGAGGTTCACGAGGTCGACGGAGAACGGCGCGGCAAGCGCGGAGAATTTCTGGGAGAAAGCCTCCAGATCGAGTTCGCCTTGCGGGAAAAGCAGCTGGAATCCGTCTTTTGCAGCGTTTGCGAACCAGACGACCGAGGGCGTTTCCGCGCCGGGGTGCTTGCGCTGGAACCTGGCATACACCGGGTTTTCCGGTTTGGACAGGAAGAGCGGCTCGAGCCACTGGCGCGGGTTCGGCACGCATTTCTCAAAGACGCGTGAGATGAGGAAGACGCGGCTTTTGTGGCCGGGATACCAGACGCGGATGTAGCGGCCGTCGTAGCCCTGGACTGCCAGGTTGCCGATCCGGTCGGCGGCGATGCGCGTGTGGCCGCGTCCGAGCATGAGGCGCAGGAGTTCGTCGCCTTTTTCGTCGCGGAGGACGACGAGGATGCCCTCGGAATTCTTCAGGTCGGATGCTGCGCCCGGGGCGGCGATCTCCTCCGGCGAGACCAGGTTCAGGTCCCTGAAGTCGTCCGGGCCGGAGATCTCAAGTTCTTTCAGCGGTGCGGCCTTCGCGAGTCCCTCCAGCAGGTCGGCGACCAGCGCGGACGCCGCCTGCGCCCCGGCACGTTCCTTCACTGCCCAGTAACCGCCGTCCGCCATGAAGTTCAGCGTGCTCTTCTGGTTGCGCCAGGTGATTTCGAGCGTGCGGACGTCCTCCGGGCGGAATTCGGGCATGGTGAGGCGCGCGGCCGCCGAGGCGGATGCGGATTCGCGGCGAAGGCGGAGTTCGGACACCACGGCGAGCGCCGTGACGGCCGCGAGGAAAAGCATGATGACGGCTCTGCGCTTTTTCATGAGATGTGCCGTTTCCATTTGAGTTTGCGTGCCGTGCTCCAGGCGATGCCGCAGAGGACGACGAACGCGGGGATCAGGAAGATGTTGATGAGGCGGACCGTATTGTTGATGCGGTCGAGATCCTGCCGCAGCTGGAGGCGGATTTCGCGGATTTCGCGTTTGAGGGCGGCGTCCTTCTGTTCGTAGGTGTTCAGCAGGTCGCGCTGCTCCTGCGTGAGCCGGGCCGTGCCGCCGCTCACGATGAGCTGTTTGCGGATGGATTCCACGCGCTGTTCCAGGCGCATGGATTCCTCGGCGAGCGCCAGGATGCGGTCCTTGAACGCGAGGTCGGCGCGCATCTGGCTTTCGATGATGCGTGTGAGCGGGCGGGACATGGGGATGCGGCTGCGCAACGAGGAGAGGCGTCCGCCGCCGCAGAGAGACTCCACCACGTTCTCCATGAGCGTGATGTTGTCGTTGCTGCGTACGACGATAGTCTGGCCGAACTCGTCCTTGGCCTGCGCCACGCAGGCGTCGTGGAACAGCATGTCGGCGTCGCCGAAGAGGTAGACTTCGCCGGGTTTCCCGGCGTCCTTCCGTCCGTATGCGCTCGGGAACTGCCCCGTAATGTGCATCAGCAGGTCAAGCTTTCCGCCGGATCCCTGCCCGGGCGGCGGGAAGTCGGCCAGAATCTGTTCCGGCTGGTCCGCCACGTCGGCGGGCATGCAGTAGTCGGTCGTGTAGACCAGTGGTTCGAATGCGAGCGATGGCGGCGGGTTCCGCAGGGAGAAGAATCCGGCGTAGTTCATGCGGAGTGACGTCAGGCCGCCGGTGACCGGGTTTCCGCGGCCGATGCCTGCCTCCGTGATGCACAGCGCGGTCGGGATCGTCCTGCGGACGCCGGACTTGTCCAGCTGGTCGTACTTGAAGTTCATGTCGGCGGCGAGGCGCGAGGGGGAATACGACACGCCCCATGCCGTCAGAAGCGGCTCCAGCGTGGAGTCGGTCATGTTGACATAGGAATAATCCTTCTGCGCCGATGCGAGCGCATAGGCCGAAAGGGGATCCACGAATACCGCCAGGCGGCCGCCGTTCACGAGGTAGGCGTCGATGGCTTCAAGCGTCCGCCGGTCGAAGTCGTGTGGATGCACCACCAGCAGGGCGTCGAGCTCGTCCGGGATCTTCCCGATGTCCGTCGGGACCTCCTTCAGCGTGTAGTCCTTGTTCAGCTCCGTGAAGAGGTACCAGGCCGCCGCGCCGGCACTGCCCGTCTGCGGCGACGGGGCGCGCCCGAGAACGGGGAACGGGCTGATGACGCCGACGACGGGGCGTTTCGGGTCCTGCACGTGCAGGATGCGCCGCAGAAGCTCGTATTCGAGCATGGATTCATTTTTCGGGGAGAGGAACGGTGCGGCAAGGCAGAGCTGCCCGGCGGAGACCGTCATGCCGAGGAAGAACCGTTCGCCGCCGGCATTCTTCGCGGGCTGAAGCCCTTCGATGATGGCGGCCTCCTCTTCGCGCGTGTCGGGGCCGGGCGAGATGATCTCGAGCGAGACCTTGCCGCCGGCTTCCTTGCTGAATTCGCGCAGGAGCCATTTGACGCGTTCGGCGTAGCCGAGCAGGTCTTTCGGTGTGTCCGCGCCGGGCGGCGAGACGTACAGGCGCACGGTCGTGTGGCGTTCCAGCGAACGCGCCAGCGCGCGGGCTTCCGGCGAGAGCGAATACGCCCGGTCGGCGGTGCAGTCGATGCGGATGCGAAATGCCTCCGCCGTCAGGGCGAGGCAGATGAAGACGTAGACGGCGGCGATGAACGACAGCGCCATGGAGAGGACATTCTTCCACGTGTAACGGTCGCGGAGCGCGCCGGGCAGGAAGAGCCCGCCTCCGTTTGCCGCCGCGTAGGCCAGCACGGTCCGCGCGAAATACAGGAAGAGCAGGGTGATGAGGACGCTGTAGACGAGCTCAGAGGTGTCGAAGAGGCCGCGCTGGAACGCCTGGTAGTGCGGCACGACGGTGCAGTAGGAGACGAGGCGGCAGACGCTTTCCGGCAGCCATTGGTACAGCAGGCCGGTCACGCGGTCCCAGCCGGTGAACATCAGCAGCGCGCACAGCAGGAGCGCGAGCAGGAAACTTGCCGTCTGGCTCTTCGAAAGCGCGGAGCAGAAGCTCGAAACCGCCAGGAACGCCGAGCCGACGAGCAGGGCGCCGGCGTAGCCGCAGACGATCGCGCCGATGTCCGGCTCCCCCAGCACGGCGATCGTGGCCGGGACCGGCAGGGTCAGGGCGAGCGCGGCCGCCACGAGCGCCATGCCCGCGAGGTATTTGCCGAAGACGAGCTCCCACAGCGAGACCGGGTAGGACAGCGTGAGCTCGAACGTGCCGGTGCGGCGTTCCTCCGCCCAGAGCGGCATGCCGAGCGCGGGCATCAGGAACATGAAGAGCCACGGCATCCAGTTGAAGAACGGGCTGAGCTCCGCCTGCCCGAGCGCGAGGATGTCGCTGAAAACGAACGTGCAGACGTTCGCCATCACGAGGAAGATCACGAGGAAGACCCATGCGGCGGGCGATGCGAGGCTCGCGAAGAATTCGCGCGAGGCGACGGCGAAAATGCGGCGGAGGGATGCTGTCATGCCTGTTCTCCTTCCGTCATGGCGGAGAAAAGCCCGGCGAGGTCCGTGTGGAGCGCATCGGCCTTCGCCCGGAATTCGTCCGTGGTTCCGTCGAACCGCGTTTTGCCTTTGCAGAGCAGGAAGACGCGGGAGCAGACGGCGTCGACTTCCTCCAGAATGTGCGTGGAAATGATGACGGCGGTCTCCTCCTTCAGCGAGAGGATCAGCTCGCGGATCTGGCGCTTCTGGTTCGGGTCGAGCCCGTCGGTCGGTTCGTCCATGATGAGCGCCTTCGGGTCGTGGAGGATGGACTGCGCCAGGCAGACGCGCCGTTTGTAGCCTTTGGAAAGCGATTCGATCTCCTGTCCGGCGGCTTCCTTCAGGGCGCATCGTTCGATGGCGCGGTCGACGCGGCGTGCGAGTTCGCGTCCTGAGAAACCGTGCAGGCGGCCCGTGTAGGCGAGGAAATCCCGGACGGTCATGGTCATGTGGAGAGGGGCATTTTCCGGCAGGAATCCGATGCGCGATTTCGCGAGGCGCGGTTCGGCCTCGATGTCGATGCCGTCGATGCGGACCTTGCCCGCATAGGGCGGCATGACGCCGCTGATCATCTTCATGGTCGTGGTCTTGCCTGCGCCGTTCGGTCCGATGAACCCCAGCACGTCGCCGACGTTCACGCGGAGCGACAGGTCGTTGACCACGAGCCGGGTGCCGTAGCGTTTGAAGAGATGTTCCGCTTCGATCATCATGTCAGGACATGCTCCCCTCTGCGGTCAGCGTGTGTCGCGGGCGAGTTCGCTGTCCTGGAACAGGAAGAATGCCCATCCGGTCCAGGCGGCTGCGTACAGGACGGAGTAGACCAGCGTCCAGGCGAAATACGACACCGGGATGACGACGCGGTTGGACAAGGCGTCGGCCATCCAGAAAAGCTGCCAGTTCGGCACCAGCGACGTGCAGAGCAGCGCGATCACGGAACCCGTCCCGAACGCCGCCGCGGCGAAATAGTGCAGCACCATCCCGATCAGGAAGAGGATCAGGCAGACCATCAGGTTGCCCACGATCTCCATCCGGGTCGCCAGCGCCGAGCTGATGACGCCCATGATCCAGACGGCGAAGAACAGCATGCAAAGGGCCGGAAGCAGCACGCCCGGATCGATGAAGCTCTCGGGATCGGCCTTCATGACATCGGACATCGTCCTGCTGCGAATGATCTGCGCGATCAGCGAAATGACCGGGAAGAGTACTGCCATCGCGACGACCGCGCCGGATGAAAAGGACTTCTGCGAGATGAAGTTGCGGATGCCGCCGAACAGCGCCGCCAGGCAGATCGCGCCGAAATAGCAGATCAGCAGCGGGGTGCTCGGACGGAATTGATCCTTTGCAATGAGGATGGAGAGCCAGGTGGCGGAGTTGCAGACGAGGACGAAAATCGTGAGCGAGGCCAGGATGCCGCCGACCTTGGAGATCACGAAGGCGAAACGCGACACAGGCTTCGACATCAGCAGCAGGACCGTGCCGTTCTTCATCTCACGGCTGATCGTGCGTGCGGAGCACAGCACCGCCGCGAACAGCCCGAACAGCAGGGTCGTGGCCATGGAGCTGTCGCAGACCAGGCGGATCTGCTGGCGGAACACGAACATCGCAAAATACGGGAAGAGCCCGATCATGATGAGCGCCGCCACCAGCATCAGGTAGTACACCGGTTCGCGCAGGCATTCCCGGCAGGCGTTCATGGAAAGGCGGAAAAACGTGAACATCGTGGATTACTCTGCGTTCTGCTTGTCCTGGTTCTGCAGATAGTCGAGGTAGTGGTCGGAGAGGTTCGTCTTCAGCGTCTTCCGGAAGAAGTCGTCAAGGCGCAGCGTGTTGACTTTCCATTCGGAGTCGGAGAACTCGACCTTGCGGATGTTCTCCGGGACCGCCATGCGGAACACGGGGTTGATATAGGAGTCGTCGCCCAGGATGATGACCGTTTCGGGGCGGAGGTAGGCGATGAACCGGGAAAGCTGCGGCGCGGGCAGGGCTACTTCAAGCTCGCCGGAGTTCTTCTTCCCGCCGCTGAAATAGACCTGGTCGTCCTTCGAGGGCTTGCCGGGATCGGACGGCAGCAGGATGTACGGGACGTCGTATTTCGTGCGGAGATGCTCCGCGATCACCTTGCGCGGGATGCGGTAGTTCGCGACGACCACAAGATAGGGGAGCGGCTTGTGCTTCTTGTAGCCCCAGAACGGCTCCTTCTTTTCCTTCTTGACCGTTTCAACTTCGGCGGGGGTGTCGAGCTTCATATATTTGTCCTGGATCTCGCGGAGCCGGGCCGAGTCGATCTTGCCTTCCTCGAATTCCTTTTGCGCGATGATCAGACGGGTCTCGCGGGCGGCCTGAAGCTCCAGCATCCTGTCCGCCAGAACCGCTTCGTTTTCGGGGGAGGGGACGGCGGCGAGGATGGCGGCGTACTGCGAGAGGCATTCGATCTCGGCCTCGTACATTTCCGCCTGAAGTTCCAAGTCAACTCCGGGCTCCGCCTCCCCGCGGCCCTTGATCTCGTTGAGCGCGTCGGTGCTTGCCATGAGGTTGGCGGACATCACGTCGATCTCGGCGCGTTTATCCTCGGTGAGGTCGGCGTCGGCGATCGCCTTTGCGAGTTCGGGGAAACGCTCCTCGAACGCTGTGGCGACTTTTTCTTCCGCCGCTTTCTTCTTCTCTTCAGCAGTGGCTTTGGCTTCGGCTTCCGCTTTGTCGGCAGCGGCCTTTGCCTCTGCTTCCGCTTTCGCCTTGTCGGCAGCGGCCTTTGCCTCTGCTTCCGCTTTTGCCTTGTCGGCGGCGGCTTTGGCTTCTTCTGCGGTTTTTTCCGCGTAATCGGCCTGTTCGGCGGCCGGGATTGCCGCCGGAGCCGGTTTGTCGGTGGTGTTGTCGGCGGCGAAAGAGGCTGCTGCAATGGCGCAGATCAGTATGCAGAACGGAACGGATGCGTATTTCGGAAGGTTCATGTCGAGTCTCCGTGAAGTTTTTTGGAAGAAAAGCGAAAAAAGACGGTGAAACGATTTGCGAAACGAAATTCACCGTTTATATTTTAAACACAAAATCGCAAAAATCAAATGAAAGAACGCTATGTCCTCCACTTTTTTTCAAACTTTTCCGGAAAAACCGGCCGCGGCCGTGTTTTTGAGCGGGACCGGCACGAACGCCGCCAAGCTGCTTGAGGGGTGGCAGTCCGGTGAATTCCGGGGCTGGACTCCGCGCGTCCTGGTGACCGACAAACCCGAAACGAGCCGGGCGCGTGCTCTGGCGGAGCAGTTCGGGCTCCCGCTGGTCGAACACGACATCGCGAAATTCTACCGCGAGCGCGGCCTGGAAAAAATAGCCCTGACCTCGGAACGCGCCCTGCAGGTGCGCGAGGAATGGACCGGCGCCCTGATCCGCCTGCTTATGCCGTTCAACGTCCAGTTCGGCATCCTCGCCGGATTCGTGCCGCTTTCCAACATCACATGCGTCCTGCCGTGCCTGAACGTCCATCCCGGCGACCTGACGCTTGAGGAGGACGGACGGCGCTATCTGGCCGGGCTCCAGCGTCTCCCGGTCGAGACCGCCCTGCTTCGCGGCCATACCCACCTCAGAAGCAGCGTGATCGTCGCGCAGGCGTTCACCGGCGGCGCGAAGGAAATGGACTCCGGCCCGGTGCTCGGCATTTCCGCGCCCGTCCCGGTCGACCTCATGGGCGCCACCATCGACGAACTCAAGGCGTGCCAGGCGGCGCGTCAGGGGAAGAAACCCGCGGAATACCGCGGCGACCTGCTCATGCGCGTGGCGGAACGCAACCTGGAAAACCTGAAGGAGCACGGCGACTGGGTCGTCTTCCCGCAGACGGTCGACGATTTCGCCCGGAACAAGTTCTCGCTGGACCCCGACGGCTCGCTCCGTTACGAGGGGAACGCCGTGAAGACGGTGGAATACTCCGAAAACGCGCTTCCGCGCCCCGTCGCACGATGAAAGCTTTTTTAAGAAAAAAACGCCCGCAAACCCGCTTGTAAAAAATCGGGAAAGGGTGTATTGTTATTGTTTGACAACTTACATGGAGACTGCCATATCATGATTACCACTGCCGCACAACTTCGCGAAAAGTACCTGCAATTCTTCCAGTCCAAGGGCCATGCGGTCATCCGCAGCGCCTCCCTGGTGCCGGACAACGACCCGACCGTGCTCTTCACGACCGCCGGGATGCATCCGCTGGTGCCGTACCTCCTCGGGGAGAAGCATCCGCAGGGGACCCGTCTCACCGATGTCCAGAAGTGCATCCGCACGGGCGACATCGACGACGTAGGCGACGCCGTGCACCTGACGTTCTTCGAGATGCTGGGCAACTGGTCCCTCGGCGACTATTTCAAGAAAGAGGCCATCGCGTTCAGCTATGAATTCCTGACCTCGCCCGACTACCTCGGATTCCCGCTCGAAATGCTCGGGTTCACCGTATTTGCCGGCGATGAGGACGCTCCCTTCGACGAGGAGGCCTACAACGAATGGCGCAACCACGGCGTGAGCGAGAAGCGCATCGCCAAGCTCCCGAAGAAGGACAACTGGTGGGGACCCGCGGGCATCACCGGCCCCTGCGGCCCCGACACCGAGTTCTTCTACTGGACCGGCCCGAAGCCCGCGCCCGAGGTCTTCGATCCCTCCGACAAGCGCTGGGTCGAGATCTGGAACAACGTCTTCATGCAGTATTTCAAGCAGGCGGACGGCACGTTCACCCCGCTGGCGCAGAAGAACGTCGATACGGGCATGGGCCTCGAGCGCGTGACCGCCATCCTGCAGGGAAAGGACAACTGCTACGAGACCGAGCTCTTCACCCCGATCTTCGCCAAGCTCGACGAGATCCGCGGCGTGGCGCACGAACCCGGCACGCCCCGCACTGCGCCCGAACGCATCGTGGCCGACCACATCCGCGCCGCCGTCTTCATCATCGCCGACGGCGTCGTGCCCGACAAGAACGGCCGCGAGTACGTGCTCCGCCGGATCATCCGCCGCGCCATCCGCGAGGGCAGCAACAACCTCGGCATCAAGGATGCGTTTACGGCGAAGATCGCCGAGGTCGTGATCTCCATCATGGGCGATTTCTATCCCGAGCTGGTCGCCCAGCGCGAGACCATCCTCTCCGAACTCAACCGCGAGGAGGAGACGTTCCAGCGCACGCTCGAACGCGGCACCCGCGAATTTGAGAAGATGGTGGCGCGCGTGCCCGATTTCGTGACGAACAAGGTCATCTCCGGCAAGAACGCGTTCAACCTGTACGAGACCTACGGGTTCCCGATCGAGCTCACCGTCGAAATGGCGAAGGAGAAGAACTTCACCGTCGACATGAAGGGCTACGAGGAGGCGCGCCAGAAGCATATCGCCGACTCCCAGACGGCTGAAAAGGGCCAGAACAAGGGCGGCCTGGCCGACCACTCCGAGGCGTCCGCCGAGCTCCACACCGCCACGCACCTGCTCCACAAGGCGCTCCGCCTCGTGCTCGGCGACCATGTGGCGCAGCGCGGCTCCAACATCGACGGCGTCCGGCTCCGCTTCGACTTCTCCCACCCCGAAAAGATGACGCCGGAACAGCTCGCCGAGGTCGAACGCATCGTCAACGAGCAGATCAAGGCCGATCTCCCGGTCGTCTGCCGCGAAATGTCCCCCGACGCCGCACGCGCCGAGGGTGCCATCGGCCTTTTCGGCAACAAGTACGGCGACATCGTGAAAGTCTACAGCATGGGCGACTTCTCCAAGGAGATCTGCGGCGGTCCCCACGCTTCCCATACCGGACAGCTCGGCGGTTTCAAGATCCTCAAGGAGGAGAGCTCCAGCCGCGGCGTCCGCCGGATCAAGGCCGTCCTCGTCAAGGACGGCGCCGCCGAACAGAAATAAGGAGACGCGACGATGGAATCAGGAGAGATCTTCCTTTCGGAAAAAGACGGCATCACTTTCATCCGCGTGAGGGGGAATGCTTCGTTTGTCTGTGCCCCGCCCCTCCGCGAACTCGCGAAGAAACTCGCCACGGAGCCGTTCGGCGGCCTCAAGATCGACCTGGAGGAATGCACCTGGATGGACAGCACCTTCATGGGCATGCTGGCCATGCTCGGTTTGAACGCGAAGAAGAAAAACGTACCCGCCGAGATCTACAATGCCTCCGAGCAGAACGAAAAGCTCCTCGGCGGGCTCGGACTCAAAAAGGTCTTCTCGTTTCTGTCCGGCCCGTTCGCTGGCGCGGAAGATGCGCCGGCCGCGTCCAATGCGTCCACGCCGGAGAGCCGCGCTCAGAACGTGCTGGACGCCCACCAGACGCTGATGGACATCGACATCAGCAACGTCCCGAAATTCGAGAAGGTCGTCGAGTTCGTCAAAAAAGACATCGACAGGATGGAACAGGACAAGAAACCGTGAGGCGGATTCGTCCGCCGGAACCTTGAACCACCGAACAGGATTTGTGCCCGACCATGGCAGAGCGCATTGAAACCGACAGCATGGGGCAGATCGCCGTCCCCGCCGAACACTACTGGGGCGCGCAGACGCAGCGCTCCCTGATCCATTTCAACATCGGGGACGACCTGATCCCGCGCGAGGTGATCCGCGGGTTTGCCGTCCTCAAGAAGGCGTGCGCCGCCGCCAACCGCGGCCTCGGGAAGCTCGATCCCGCCCTTGCCGACGCGATCTCCGCCGCCTGCGACGAGATCCTCGCCGGAAAATTCGAGGGCGAATTCCCGCTGAAAGTCTGGATGACCGGCAGCGGCACGCAGTCCAATATGAACGTGAATGAGGTCGTCGCCAACCGCGCGAACGAATTGCTCGGCGGCGAACGCGGCGCGAAGAAGCCCGTCCATCCGAACGACCATGTCAACAAGTCCCAGTCCTCCAACGACACGTTCCCCGCGGCCATGCACATCGCCGCCGCATGCGCCCTGGTGCAGACACTCCTGCCCGCGGTGCGCAAGCTCCGCGACGCCGTCGCGAAGAAGGAGTCGGAGTTTGCCGGGATCGTGAAGATCGGTCGCACGCACCTCCAGGATGCCGTGCCGCTGACCCTCGGACAGGAATTCTCCGGCTATCGCGCCCAGCTCGACGCCGCCATCGCGCGTATCGAAGGCGTTCTGCCGGAACTCTATGAGCTCGCGCTCGGCGGGACCGCCGTCGGGACCGGCCTCAACGCCCCGGAGGGCTTCGCCGAGGCTGCCGCGAAGGAGATCGCCGCCCTCACCGGACTGCCGTTCGTCTCCGGCTGCAACAAATTCGCGCTCCTTGCCGGGCACGACGCCATAGTCGCCGCCAGCGGTACGCTCCGCACCCTTGCCTGCGCTCTCATGAAAATGGCCAACGACATCCGCTGGCTGGCAAGTGGCCCGCGATGCGGCCTCGGCGAGCTCATCCTGCCGGAAAACGAGCCCGGCTCCTCCATCATGCCCGGCAAGGTGAATCCGACCCAGTGCGAGGCCATGACCATGGTCTGCGTGCAGGTGATCGGGCTGGACACCGCCGTGGCGATGGCCGGGACGCAGGGCAATTTCGAGCTGAACGTCTTCAAGCCCGTGATGATTTTCGACCTGCTGGCAGAGATCCGCCTGATCGCGGATTCCTGCCGTTCCTTCACCGAATACGCGCTCGAGGGACTCCGCGCCGATACCGCGCGCATCGGCGAGCTCCTGAACCGGTCCCTGATGCTCGTAACCGCGCTGTCCCCCGTCATCGGGTACGACAACGCCGCCGCCATCGCGAAGACCGCCCACAAGAAGGGCATCACGCTGAAGGAGGCCGCCCTCGCGAGCGGGCTGATCGACGAGGCCGCGTTCGACGCCGCGGTCCGTCCCGAAAAGATGGTCGGCAGGGGCGTGGCGCCCGCCGGAAAATAACGAATATGGGGGTTGTACCATGAACGACACGATCGCCCTGCTGGAAAAACTCATCCGCACCCGTCCCGTCACGACGGATCCGGCGCGCGTCAACGCCGCCACGGCCGTCATGCGGGAGCATCTCGAATCGCGCGGCATCTTCTGCCGCGTCGAGGAATTCGCCGGACGTCATATCCTGTATGCCTCGAACCGCGAAAACGGGACCCCGGAAATCATTTTGAACTCGCACCTGGATGTAGTGCCGGCCGCGGAGGAACAGTTCGAACCGGTCGTCCGCGACGGGAAGCTTTTCGCGCGCGGAGCCTGCGACTGCCTCGGCAACGCGGCCTGCCTGGCGAAAATCCTGCTTGACGCGAAGGCGCATGTCGCGGCAGTCTTCTCCGCCGACGAAGAGACCGGCGGCGAGACGACGAAACATATGGTCGACCTCGGATACACGGCGAAACACGCCGTCCTCATCCTCGATTCCGGGGGCGAGCCGACCATCGTCTACGAACAGAAAGGCATCCTGGTGGTCCACCTGACCGCGAAGGGGCGCGACGGACACGCCGCCTACCCGTGGAACTGTGATGACCCGATCGACAAGCTCATGGCCGGATATACGAAATTCCGCGCGAAATGGCGGAACCCGGATTCGGATGACGACTGGCGGAACAGCATGGCCGCGTGCATGTTGTCCGCCGGGTCCGCCCACAACCAGATCCCGCCCGAAGCCACTGTGACCATCAATTTCCGCCTCGTGGACGAAGCCTCTCGCGCGGAGATCCTTCGCGACCTGGCCGAAACGACCGGATGCGAGATCACGCTCGGCGAGGACATCCCGCCCGTGTCGTTCGACAAGGACCACCCGGTGTTCAAAAAGCTTCAGCACGCACTTTCCGAACATGCTTGCGGCGGACGCGAAGTCCCGCTGACCCGCATCTGCGGCGCGACCGATTCGCGGCACTGGAAGACGCTCGGCATCCCCGTCCCCGTGCTTGGCGTGACCGGCGGCAACGAGCATGCTGCGGACGAGTATGTGGAGCTGGATTCCATCGGGCGCTACGCGAATGCGATCGTGAAGTTCGCGGATGCCCTCGCGGCCGAGTGAGCCGGTTTCCCCTCAGGCACTCCCTATGACAACGGCGTTTTATCCGACACCGGCGGGCGAAGTCCTGCTGGCGTCCTCCGGCTCGGCTCTGACAGGGCTCTGGTTCACGGGGCAGAGGCATTTCGCACGCACCCTCCCGCGGCCTCTTCCGCCGTCCGGAGACGATCCGGCGCTAAATGCGGCGAAACGCTGGCTGGCGGCCTATTTCGCAGGAAAACGCCCTCCGCCGTCCGAACTGCAACTCGCGCCGGAAGGCACGGCATTTCAGATGGCCGTGTGGCGTGTTCTGCTGGGGATCCCGTATGGCACGGTCGTCTCCTATGGCGAAGTCGCGCAGGAGGCCGCCCGCCTGCGCGAACGGAAATCGTCTTCGGCCCGTGCCGCGGGCGCCGCAGTGGGCATGAATCCCGTCTCCATCGTGATCCCATGCCACCGCGTGATCGGTGCGGACGGCTCATTGACGGGCTACGCCGGCGGAGTGGAACGCAAGGTCGCCCTGCTGAAATTGGAGGGTGTCGACCTGCGGGATTCCTTCCGGCGCGGACCGCTTCATCCGTGACGGCCGGCGCGGAAACTGCGCGTGTTCGCCTGCGGATTTCGCGCCAGGCAGCCGATGACGCCGGGCAGGTTCGAAACAAGGTGCCCCCGGCGGTGTATTCCCCGCTCCCCGGCTTGTCCTTTTTTCTTTCTTTCCGGCTTATTTCCCCGTTTTTTCCGCATGAGCCTTGATATTTTCCGTTTTTCGAGTATCTTATTTTCCGGTCTTTTTGCGGAGAGATGGTCGAGCGGTTTAAGGCATCGGTCTTGAAAACCGACGAGGGGCAACCCTCCGGGGGTTCGAATCCCCCTCTCTCCGCCATTTTCCCGATCCCGCTGCTTCTTTTTTCAAGAGAAGTCTTATGAAATGCAACGTCGCGACGGTCATCCCGCCACGGCGTTTTTTTTATGCCTTCCTGTCAAAGAAACTGCCGGTTCCGTCGGCAGACAAGGAAGAATCCTGACTCTTTTCCTTTTTTCCGTTTTTTTCCGGAAAAATGCGAAAGCGGGACGGAAAACGCCGAAACCGCCTCCTAAAATCTTTATGGAGAGCGGAAATGGCGCCTCATTCCGAACTTTTTTCCGTTTTTTTTCGGAAAAAATGCGAAAACGGGACGGAAAATGCCGAAACCGCCTCCTAATATCAAAATGGAAGCGATGATGAAGCAAACATCGCCGCATAACGAAAATAACTTTACAGAAAGGAAGACATCATGTTTATCCCGTTCCCCGATTCCCGCCCGATGCCCACGGATCCCGAAGACCCCTTCGGTGACAGTTTCCTCTGCTGCTGATTTGTCGCAGGAACGAAACACGCAACGGCAAATGCCAGATGAGGGACGAATCCGGCTGCAGCGGCAATCCGTATGTCCCGACACTCACGATCAACCTTCTGCGGAAAGGAGGAAGCCATGGATATCCGAATCGACGGCGGCGGCATCACGATCGACTGATCGCCACGACGGCTGTGAAGCTCCCGAACGAGCGAAACAGATTTCGAAACAAACCCCTTAACCCCACAAATGAACCGCAAGCATAAAGGAACCACACTATGATCTTCATTGCATGGGAGGGCATCACCGCCCTCGTTTCGACCGCAATCGCCGTCAGGAAGATACTTGACGACTGACCCGAAAAGAAAGGAAAAAGTTCATGGACCTGATCTCCAGTGAAGTCGCTGATATTCTGCGGGCGATCATCGATTTGCTCGAAGACTGAGTATCATAGGAAAAAACAGGATGATGAAAGCAGAATGATACGGGCATGTCCGCAGGAAGAGCGGGCATGCCCCCCATGAAACCTTCATTTCCCTCAACTCAGCAACCAGTCAAACAAACAGAAAGGAAACCGTAACATGTTTATCCCCTGGAGTGCTTTTATTGTTGCCGCCGCGGGTGTCGCAGTTGTCAAAAAAGTTGTCAACAACCGCTGATCCATCCGCTTTCCCCCTCATCTGAACCCAAAAGAAAAGAAAGACTTCCATTGATATTGTCGTCTGAATTGTTGCCATGACGCCGATTTGAATCGGCGGATCGGAAATCGCCCCCCTATGCGGTCGTTCCCGAGGGGGGGACTCCCCATCGGCAAATCATTTCAGATTTCAGTTTCGAAAGGATAATGTTTTTTCGGAAAAGAACATGCGATGGTGTACAGGAATGAACTTCTATAAACATGACTTACTTGACTTGATCGCCGCGCTGGCGGTATCCGCCGGATCCGACAGACGGGAATCCGACCCGCTTCTGCGTCCGGCTCCGGGCCAGTTCCATCCCCCGGCCGTCGAGACCGATATGTGGGAGGTGTTTCTCCTGGTCCTCGAAACGAATGGCGATCTCTGCCAGGTCATCCCGGGCAGCATGGACCCGTTCCGGGGAGGCCCTGCCGATCTCCTGATCCCCGCCCCCGAAAACCGCAGCCGGCATTGGACGCTCAACCTGGAGCTTAAGCAGGAAATCCGGATGAATATGCTTCTGCCAGGATTCGCGAAACTGATGCCGGACCAGCTCGATTATGTGAAGTCCGGCCTGAACAGGTATGAGCGCGGAGAGCCGCTGGGAAGCCTGTACCGGTTCTGTCTCCCGTACATCGGGGAAAACGATTCACGAAAGGAATATCGAAAAAGAATGGAAAATTTGATCCGGACGATACGGAGCGCCTGCCGGATTCGCCCCGAACCGCCCGCCGACACTTGACCGGGACCGACGAAGAAACGGCCATGATCGCGCAAAAACGGAATCAAAACAGGCACAAGGATGTGCCTCGCAATGACAATTTAACCTCAAAACAAGAAAGGCTTTAACTATGTGCACCATATTTCCACCGATTGTTACCGGTTTCCTGACCATTCGCGAGACGCTTGCAAAACTGACCCCGTTCTGGACGGTGCGGCGGCAGGTCGACGAGCTCATCGAATGTGACCGCAGGCTGGTTCGGGAATACAGCCGCGACCCGGGAAGGGCTGCCGAAGCGAGACGTTATATCGGCTTTTCCGTCTCGTTCGGAGACGGGTTCTACTATGTGTGGACCGGCTGTTCCGAGATGACTTTGGATTATCCGGTCGACATACCGTTTGCGTTCATTTGCCCGGAGTATATCATCTGGAAAGACAAACTCCGTCCCGACCAGATCCGGTACATGGAGAGGAAACGTCGCGATCTGGACTGAGACGGCTGCCGGTCGGGACCGTTCCGGTCCCCCGGATGGTTTCTCCCGGTTTCCGACCGCTGCCGAACGGCCCGAAAAACTTGCGGAATATCCGTTGACAAAAAGGCATCTTATGCTATATTAAGCCAGATGAACAAGATGAACCCGTTCGAAGGGAAATATGGCATAATCCGGCTTCTCCGGCCTGAAATGCCGGAGCTGTGACAACATGAAGGGTATCCGAATATGAACCTCCGGAACATTCTGCTTCCTGCCGTGCTCTTCCTCTCCGTCGGCCTCGCTTCCGCCGTTGCGGAGGATCCGTTGGACGAAGATGCCCGCAGGGAGACCATCTTTACCTTCGGCGGCGCCGTGCCGGAAGGCGATAATGCCTATGCGCGTTTTCTGCTTGATGCCGCGGAGAACGACCCCCTGTGTGCGGCGTTATTGCTCCGGTACGGCGGCGCCGCCGAGATGGAGAACGGCGGCTTTTCGGTCGATTATGAAAGAGACGGCGCGCATGCGGTGTCCCAGGAAGCTTCGGGCCCTGACGACGCGTCTGCTGCCGAAGCAGGATCCGGGAAGGCGGCGACCGCCGGTTCGGCCGCATTCCGCAATCATGGCAATGATGCGCGCCGGGCCTATGATTTCGCCATTTCCTTCGAGGACAGTGTCACGGAGGAAATCGGCATTGCGGGGCGCGAAGACGGTGCGGAAAAAAACGTTTTCTCCGTTGCCGAAACCGGGGCGTCCGACGATTCGCGTCTGTTGGACAAAGGGACGGCGGTCCTTTCCTTTGAAAAGAACGCATGCAAGAACGGCCAGATCTCGTCCCAGTTCATAGCAAGCAGTTCCCGCCTTGAGGATTCCGAGGAGGAGGACGGGATCCTTTCGTTGTCGACTCCGATCGCGCTGCTCCTCGTCGCGTTGGGAGGCGGCATCGTCATCGTGATACACACCGTGGCCGATCATAACAAGCAATAACCCGGCAAAGGAAGATGAATCGGACATGAACCGGAAAAAGATCATGCTCATCCTGCTGGGGCTCGCCTGCCTCGCGATTCTGCTGGTGTGCGGGCATTTCGGCCTGAAGGTGATGCGGCGCATCCATATGCGCCGCACGGCGATGGCCGCGTACGAAAACAGGGAATACGCGTCGGCGGAGCGTCTTCTGCTTCAGTATGTCCGGAAGGACCCGGAGGCCGAAGCGGAGTTCGTGGCGCTGGCGAACATCTACCATGAATTCGGCAATACTGGGATGGAGGCGCAGATGTGGCAGACTGTCGGCACCCTGGATCCCCGGAACGAGGAATACCGCGAAAAGATGCTGGCCAGAGCGATCGAATCCGCAAGCTACGCCATTCTGCACGGCATCCTGGGGCGGAAGGCACGCGTGGATGAACCTTTCACGGACCGGGAGCTCTATCTTTTTGTGATCTCCTCCTACCGTTCGGGCTATCCGAAAGACGGGGCCGATGCCTACAGGAAATATGTGGACGCCGACCCGGAGGCGTTTCATAAAAGCGAGCTGGGACGGATGGCGGAATTCATGGCCACCTATGAGACCCTGTCCGACGGCGAGCTGGATGCTTTCCTGTACCGGGCGATGCACTCGGAGGATCCCGTGATCCGGTTCGAGGCGATCTATGTCGCCATCCGCCGTATGGCGCAGCGTGACGCCGGCGATGCGGAAAACGGGGCGGAAATGGAGATGCTTCTGAAACAGGCCATGGAGGTCAATTATTTCGCGGGGACGCCGCTTCTGGCGGATTATTTCTTTTCAAAGTCCCGGTTTGACGATGCGATCGCCATTCTGGAGCCGTACCTGAAGACCATCGACGATATCGACCTGTATCTGCTGTATGCGGAGAGCTGTGCCTTCACGTGCCGGCTGGACAAGCTCAGGGAGCTGGAGAAGAAACTGCGGAACAAACCGGGTTCCATGCCGCTCCTGGCGGATTACTGCGAGATCCTGGCCGCATACCTGGAAAACGATGAGAAGAAACTCTCCACCGCGGTCCGCAAGTCCGGCAAGCTCGTCGATTCCCCGCTTTCCCGTTTTATCCGTCTGCGAGTGGCGATGGCGAACGGTTCGTTCAACGAGATACGGTCTGTGGCGCAGGAGATTTTTTCCCAGCCGCCGTTCCATGACCTGCATAACCGTGCCCTGTTCATCTGTCTGAACTACATCGCGGAGGAAATGAAGAAGCCGGAAAACCGTAAGGACCCCTCGCAGCCGGCCGACCTGGCGAAGATCCTGTCCTGGTATTTGCATGGAAACAGGCTGCTTACGGAGATTATCCTCGTGGACCAGTACAAGAAAGGCTTGGCGAGGGAAGAGGACCTGATGGCCGCGCTGGGACAGTTCCCGGACGACGAACTGCTGACGCGGGTCGCAGCGGAGTTTCTGGTTTTCAGCGGGAAAGCGGAAGAGGCCCTGCCGATCATCGTTCGGCTTCTGGAGGACGAAAAGGCGGCGGGACGGCAGCCCGACCGCGGGATCCGGCTGCTGCACCTGATGGCGCTGGATCTGACCGGACGGCAGGACGAAGCCGCGGCGGTCTTCCGGGACCTGCTGGAGCGGTCCGGGTTCGAAGCGGATCTGCTGAACTGGTATTTCCGGTTCTGCCTCCGAAACAGCCGGGAAGAGGACCTGGCGTCCATGGCCGGCAAACTGGATGCCGAGAAGGGCGGAAAAACGGAGCAGTACGCGAAATTCTTCCGTGCGGCGGCGCTTCTCCTGTCGGAAGACGGTGTGAATGTGAAGGAAGCGCTCGATCTGCTGGCGTCGGCCCCGGACGTCGACCCGGATTTCACGTTCTACGCGGCGAACCGCCTGTGCGAGCACGACCGGTTTGACGAGGCGGAGGCGAAATACGAGGCGATTTCGAAGACTTACCGCACCCCGTCTCTGGTCTACGCAAACCTGTCCATCGTCCACCGCGCGAAAGGAGAGGAAAAGGCGGCTCTGGAGGCGGCGAAGACGGCGTTTTCCATGGAGAAGGAATCCATGCTTCCGGCATTCGTCTATGCGGAGCGGCTGGCTGAGGCCGGGCGTTACGAGGAAGCAGTGGACGTCCTCAGATTCCCGCGACACGCCGTGGACTACCGCGAGGACATCGTTGAACTGTGGTGCGACTGCATGCGCCATGTCATCGAGACGAGCATCGCCGAACGGAAATTCCTTCAGGCTGAGAGCCAGTGCAAGCATCTGCTGATCGTCATGCCGGACGATGAATTCGGAAAGGAAAACCTGGAAAAGGTCCGGGATATCCTCTTCCCGAAAAAGGACAAGCCCGAGGACGACGCCGACGAGGCCGCCGCCTATCTGAATCCGCCGCCTCGAAACGGTTCGCGGCGATAGTCTCCGGCAGACGATCTCACGGAGCCGTGGCGGAAATGTCCGTTGTGTTTTTATATGCGGGCCGTCCGGCGGAAATCACGCGTTTCCTGCTTGATTTTCGTCCGAAATCTGCTATAGTATCCTGCAGCGAATCACACGAAACCAAAACCAGGAATCAAACAAATCAACCGCCCGAAACGGGCGGGGCTTCGACGAGGAGACCACCATGGCCGAACAGAGAAAACCGCTCATCACCCACATGTTCACTGCTGATCCGTCCGCACATGTCTTCAACGACAAACTCTACATCTATCCGTCCCACGACATCCCGCACGACGGCGAGGACAACGACAACGGCGACGAATACCAGATGGAGGACTACCATGTCTTCCGCATGGACGACGAGACCAGCGATCCGGTCGACTGCGGCCTCGCGCTCTCGCAGTACGACGTGCCGTGGGTCAGCACCCAGATGTGGGCGCCGGACGTCGCATTCAAAAACGGCAAATACTACCTCGTTTTCCCCGCCCGCGACAAGGACGGGAATTTCCGCCTCGGCATCGCGACCGGCGACAAGCCGGAAGGGCCGTTCAAGCCCGAACCGGAGTGCATCAAAGGCAGCTTCAGCATCGATCCGTGCGCCTTCCCGGACGACGACGGAAAGGTCTACATGTGCTTCGGCGGCCTCTGGGGCGGCCAGCTCGAGAAATATCGGACCGGCAAGTTCGATCCGAACGGCACGGAGCCGGCGAAGGACGAGAACGCCGTCTGCCCGAAGATCGCCCTCATGAAGGACAATATGCTCGAGTTCGCCGAGACGCCCCGCGATCTCGTCATCCTGGACGAGAACGGCGAGCCGCTCAAAGCCGGCGACGAGGACCGCCGCTACTTCGAGGATCCCTGGCTGTACAAGTACAACGGGAAATACTATTTCACCTATTCCACGGGCACGACCCATTACATCGTCTATGCCGTGGCGGACAACCCCTACGGGCCCTACACCTACCAGGGGCGCATCCTGGAGCCCGTGCTCGGCTGGACCACGCACCACTCCATCCTGGAGTATCACGGCAAATGGTATCTCTTCTACCACGACTGCGAGCTCTCGAACGGCATCAACCACAGACGCAACGTGAAGTTCACCGAGCTCAAGTATGACGCCGACGGAAAGATTCAGACGATCTTCCCCTACAAGTGATCCGGACTGGTTGTTAAAGAACGGGCGGACCGCCGGATATCGGAACGGTCCGCCCTTTTGTGTTTCGATCACGCCGGAACGCTACGGCATTATTGCTGCATGGACGCGGTTCCGCTCATCTTCGGTCCGCCTTGCAGGGAAAAGCCGATGCGTCCCCCCTTTTTCTGATATGTCAGGCTTGATTGCTTATTTGTCCAGGACCGGGAGTTTCTGCGAGAGTTCCCAGAGCGCGCAGTTCATGCCCTGCCGCATCAGTTCCGGATACATGCTGACATCCTTTCCGATTCTGGCATAGATCCAGTGGGTGATGTAATCGTGTCCGCGGTAATCGTAGGTCCAGAGGACGTCTCCCGTCTTGCGGTCGATCAGCTCGTATTTGATCCAGAGCTGGTTCTGCGACGTTCCGTAAGGCGCTCCCAGCACCCAGAAGACCGGGGAAACGAGGTAGGTCACGAAGTAGGAATACATGTTGCCGCCGTAGTACGTGTTGGTGACTTTCCCGCGCCAGATGTAATCCGTGTCGGCCTGCTCCGCGGCATCGGCCTTGACGACGCTCGTGAAGAGGCCGGACTGCTTCAGGCTCTGATACGCCGCGTCCGTGAGATCGTTCTGGAGATCGAATTCGAACTTTTCGAGGGTTACGAATCCGGTGCTGTTTTCCGGCTGTTCCTTTTCGACAAAACCGGCGGGCATGAGCGGGATGAATCCGAGGAGAAGGGATCCATGGTCTCCTGCCGGATGCGCTTCGGCCTGTTTCGTCTGCGTCGCGTCATAGTATTTCGTTCCGCGGTAATCCAGGAACGGCACGACAGCGACCGTCTTCTTCGGAGCGACCTCATGGAATTCCGCCATGGGGCTGACTGCCGTGTCGTAATCGAACGTGGCGAGGTCGGAACACGCGGACAGGACGGATGCAGTCAGGACTGCGGCGAGGATTTTGATTTGTGTTTTCATGGAAAAGACTCCTATTCGTATTTGGGCAGCGGCAGATTCGAGATCGCCGCCTGTTCAAAAAATGACGGTTTGTTCTTCAGGACGAAACGTCCTTCGACCTTTCCGTCCGGGCCGATGCGGTCCGTCTGCCAGACCAGCAGATCGCGGGTCTGGTACTCCCCGTCTTTCAGGGGGAGGACTTCGGAGATCGCAATGACTTTTCTCGAGCCGTCGGAGAGGCGCGCCGTATGGACGACCGCGTCGATCGCGGATGCGACCTGCGCGCGCAAGGCCATCAGGGGTATCTCGATGCCGCTCAGGAGCGCGCATGTTTCCAGGCGGAACAGGCAGTCGAGGGGGGTGTTCGCGTGGATCGTGGACATGGAACCGGCATGGCCGGTGTTGAGGGCCTGAAGCAGGTCCAGGGCCTCGCCGCCACGGATTTCGCCGATCACCAGGCGGTCGGGGCGCAGACGCAGGGAGGAGATGATCAGGTCCCGGATCGTGACTTCGCCATTTCCGTTTTTGTCGGGTTTGCGTGTCTCGAAGCTCACGACATGCTCCTGCTGAAGCTGGAGTTCGCGGGCGTCCTCGATGACCAGAACGCGTTCGTCGTTGTTGATGAAGCTGCTCAGCGCGTTGAGGACGGACGTTTTGCCGGAGGACGTCGCCCCGGAGACGATCACGTTCTTATGGAGCGCCACGAGGGCCTTGATCAGCAGGACCGCATCGTCGGAGATGCTTCCGAACGACAGCATCTTGTCGATGGAAAGCGTATCCCGTTTGAACTTGCGGATCGCGATCACCGTTCCGCAGTTCGTGAGGGGCGGGATCACTGCGTGGACACGGCTGCCGTCGGGCAGGCGGGCGTCGAGCCTGGGGTTGTCGTCGTTCAGGAGACGGCCGACCGACTTCGCGATGTTTGTGGCGGCGGCCTTCAGCGCGGGCTCGCTGAGGAAGCGCGCGGGCGTTTTCTGGAGCTTGCCGTGTTTTTCGATGTAGATGTTTTCAGGCCCGTTGATCAGGATCTCGGAAACGTCGTCATCCTCCAGATATTCCTTGACGGGAGTAAGGAAAAGAACGAGAAATGAGTTTTCGTTTTCCATATTATGCCTCATCTGTTTTTGGGATTCAAGCTTCGGAGAGAGCAAGCGATCCGTTATTTGCCTGCATCCGATTCCGGCGAAGCGGATGGCGTTCCGTCTTCGTTGACGGTTTCGTCAAATTCGACATTCTCAGCCGTCTCTGTGATGTGTGAGATCAGATCCCAGGCATCGGAAATGCTGATCGGGATCTTGACTTCAACGTCTTTTCCGGTCGCGGCAACACCGGGAGGCGTTTCGGCTCCGGATATCTCCTTCGCCTCCGACAAAAAAGGCTTTATCACCGTCTGGAAATCCGCGGCGGAAGATTCCGTCTTGAAGGAAAATGCGCCGGAAAGGATCATTTCCGTTCCTGCCACATAAACGGAAAGGGCGATCTCATCCGTCTGTTTCAGGAACTCGGCGAACCTGCCCGCACGCTCCGGGAAGCTGAATCCGGCTATCTTTTCCGGGTCAATGATGCAGGCAAAAGAGAGATCCCGGCCACTCAGCTTCTTGATGGCGGGGGACGGTTCCGAAGATCTGCTCAGCACCTGCTTCTGCACGGCATCCGGGGAGTTGATGTTGATGCGGAACTGGACCTGATCGGGCTTGACCGGGACAAACATGCAGTCGACCCCGGAGATGCCTTCCAAGCCCCCCAAGGCCAGGGAATAAAAATCCAAATCGTTCTGTTTGGTCATCTGCGAGGAGACGCTGTCGTTGCCCTTCATCATTTCCATCAGGTTGTCAATATCGCCCTGCAGATTCCCCGAGATGTTCGCGACTCCGTTCACAGAACCGCAGAACGGGTCCACGGAAGTGATACGGACATTGCACATCAGCTCCATATCGCGGTCTTTCGTGCTGAAAAGCTGACCCTTGGACTTTTTTGCTATGGCCTCGTTCTTGTCCTTCTGGATCCTTTCCCAAATCCCCTTTTCCATAGCATTTTCGGCCTGCTTCGTATTGATGTATACGCATACGTCCGCAGTTGGGTCGGCATAGCCCCAGAGCGAATCCGCCTCCTTCTCGTCGGCGGCGAATCCCGGGACCGGGACGAAACTGATCAGCGACACGATTGCCGCAGTTCGAAGGAAATGGATCCGGTTAAGCATTGTCTTTCCTTTCTTCCGCTATTTTGAGCAGATAACTGTTTTCCTGAATTTCCTCCTCCGTCGGGGTCTTCGGCGATGGCAGAGAAGAAGCGGCCTGGCAGAGGATCATGGTGAAATTGTCCCGGGCTCCGGCCGACAGGACTCGCTTGGACAGAGTTGACATCTTTCCTTCCGTCGAGGCGTTTTCCAGAAAGATCTGCTGGATCTCCTCGTCTTTCAGCATCGTCGTCACGCCGTCGCTGCACAGCATCAGGAGATCGCCGGGCTCGATCGTCGTTTCGTCCCATTCGGGCAGGACGTTTTCGGAAACCCCGATGGAACGCGTCAGAACATGGGAGAACGGGGAATTGGTGTGGTCCATCATGATCGCTCCGTCCTGCTTGGAGCCTTTCTGGGCAAGCGACAACGCGAGTTCCGCGCCGACGGTGTGGTCGCGGGTCAGCTGCTGAAGTGTCCCGTTGCGGAACCGGTAGATCCGGCTGTCCCCGACGTGGCACAGCAGGGCCTTGCCGGGATGCCATGTGTCGAGCAGCAGGAGGACCAGCGTCGCCCCCATCTGGGCGTAATTGTGCGCCTGGGAATACTCGCGGATCATCCGGTTCGCCCGGTGGACCGCCTGCTGGACCGCGTATTTGCGGCTGCCGGGCGAATCCGAGGCGGTATCGGCGATGGAATCGGAAATGGTCTCGACGACGATCTGGCTGGCGATTTCTCCGTCGCTGCCGCCGCCCATGCCGTCGGACACGAGATAACAGCCTTCCTCGCCGATCACGGCGCAGGAATCCTCGTTTTCCCGCCGGACAAGGCCCGGATCCGAGAAAAACACCGTTTCCATCCAGTTGAATTGCTCTGTCTGATTCATTTTGCCATTCCGTAAGAAAAGTATGTTTTTTTCCCATCCTCGCTCCAGATCATGACGATCAGGGTTTCTTTGCCCTTGATGAATGAGAGGAGCACCTGTTTTTCCCCTTTTTCATCGACCGGGATCTCATGCTGGAACCGGAATCCTTTTTTCAGGATGGATTCCTTCAGGAGCTTTTTGGTCGCGGGCAATGTCGCGTCCAGCACTCCGTTGAACGCCCAGGTCTTGCCGCTGTCATCCCGGTTGATGACCGTGGTATTCCTGGGAAGTTCAAACGGGTCGGCGGCAATCGACGCGATCGCCGTGAACAGGATCAGAAGAAAAAAGGTTTTTTTCATGGATGTTAAAAAATTCCTTGAATAATGTTTTATGTTGAATGCGATGCGCCAGAACAGACAGGCGGTCCGGAAGGATCTGCCGTTGAAAACCGCCCGTACGGCAGTTCCCGTTCCCGGGAATGTGCCCCTTTTCTCCGGACGGCAGGCTGCTCAAACGCTCTTGTCAAAACATGTCTTTCAGGTCCCTGATGCCGTCCTTTATGTTGGAATAATCCCCGCTGAACAAAGCCTTGATCTCATCAATCGCGGATTCCCCGCTGAACATCCACAGAATACGGAAATGCGGGATGTTCGGCCCGACCAAAGCGAATTTCGCCGATGACGACACGCCGTTTATCTTGTTCTGAATCTCATCTATCCCGGCAATCGAGGAAAACGCATCGCTCAGATAGTCACCCACCATGTCGCCTATTTTATCGCCTGCCAGTTTGCCCGCCATGTTGCCCGCCACGCCGCCGAGAAGGTTGCCTGCCAAGCCCATGCTGCTCATCGTTTCCTCCGTTATGGAGCTCACCATATCACCCACCGCGTCCCCTATCATGTCACCCACCTTGTCGCCAATGGAGTCGCCGAAGGAAACCAGGTCTCCGCTGGCGAAAAAGCCGTTGCCCATCGAACCCGCGTCGGCAACGGAATCGCCGGACAGGAACCCGGAACTGGAGGATTCGCCGGAATCCCCCGCATCCAGAAAATCGCCGTCGGCAAGAATCGTCTGCGGAAACGCGAACAGCAGGAACACGAACAGAAGAAATGCATTTTTTGTTGTTTTCATTTTAATCCGAATACCAACTCTATGTCGCCCCAAGTCCCGTCGGATGGCCACGCACGGTTAATTGAATTGTCTTTGAAAAGATCCAGGACATTCTTTATTTGATCCCGGTCGCTGTTGACGTTCTTTCTGCGCATCAGGAGCATCTCCCCGTTCACATCTTTCCTGGTCTCGCCCTTTTTGGTCTTTTCCCGAGCCCTGGTGAAAGACAGGGATGTCTGGTAAAGAGGTGCGATCCCGTCTCCTTCTTCCGCAGGGAAAAGGACACTCGACAAACCGACGGCTCCGAGATATACGGCCGAGACCCTGTCCATTTTCAACTCCATATTGCCGGTGCGAAGACTCATGAAATCATTCTCCAGCTTGCCGTCAAGCAGTCCGCCGGTCAGATTCGAAAATGCTTCCCATGCACCGCTGTTGACTTCCAGTTTCACTCCGTTTTCTTTGAAATCGCCGATTGCGCTCCCCCAGAACTGCGGGCTTCCCTTCTTTTTCCCGTCCTTGTCCGAAGAATAGCTCTGATAGGACTCGCCGTAACTCCACATCGCTTCTTTCGACAGCCCCTTCTCAAGAGCGTTCCGGGTTTCATAAAAGAGGACGATGCGGTCATACAGGGCCTTGTTGATCAGTCCCTTGCTGTCGTACCGGTCGTCCTGCATCCACGTCAGATTGCGGTTGGCCTCCTGCAGATGAAATTTTGCCATGGAGATGTCGAACAGCATGAACGTCCCGCCGAACATAAGGAGCCAGATCGGGATCATCAGGCAGAACTCCAGCAGGACCGATCCCCGTTCGGATTTCAGCTCGCGGATTATGGTTGGCGCCTTTTTCATAAGATGCGGTCCTTGAGAATGGTGAATACGTCGATCGTCTGTTCCTTCTTCCCCGTCGGAACATTGCTGTTCAGGTTCAGTCCGTCCTTTTTCAAGGTGGAATAAAGGGTCGTGAGCGGACCGGGAAGATTTTCATATGCCAGATCCGCGAAGAAGGAAGTCTTTGCCGGTTTCCAGCCGTTCATGACGAACGGATTGTCGGTGAGCGACGGGGATGACCAGACCCAGTTTTCGCCTTTGCCGACCTTATTGTTGTTGTCGGCGTTTCCGGCAAACTCGCTCCGTTCCGAATAAGACAGTTCATTGAACGGCTGCCCTTTTCCCTTCTCGTCGCTGGAATCCCCGCCCGTATACAGGACCGCCTTCTGGCCGGCATACCGCAGCGGGATCAGGGTCGCGTCCCAGTCGGTTTCGCAAAGGTTCCAGAGATTCCGGAACTGGATGGCGTTGCGTCCGCACGGGCAGCCGTTCCAGATCGGAACTTCCGTCTGCTTTTTGGACGGATTGTAATATCTGGACAACGAGTTCGGGTTGTCGTCGTGGGTCCCGCCCCAGGTGACGGGATGCACCCAGCTGCCCTTGTCGCCGGAATCGTCCTTCTGACTGAAAACGTAGGAGGATCCGTAAAGAAGGTTCTCGGGATCGCTTGTGGAATCATAGGTGATCTGATACTGGCGTTCCTGATCGAACTCTCCGTTTCGGCGGGTGTGACGGACGCCGGCGCGCGCGGCGGACATGGTCCACATGTAGTTGCCCTGCGGGATGTTGAATGCGGAAAGGACGGTCGTGTCCGTGTCGGCCTGGGTCCCGGCGTTGCTGTTCCAGAAGTTCATGAGCTGCACCAGCGGGTTGGTATGCTTCATGGCTGCGCCGATCACGATCGTGCCGTCGCCGGCGAAGAACCGTTCGTTCAGCACCCAGGGCTTGCATTTCGCGCCGACATACCGGTTGTTGTATATTTCCTTGTCGTCCCCGTAAATGCGGGCGTGGCCGCGAATCAGTCCGGGCCACGTCACGAGTCCCATGATCGGAACAGCGCAATCCGTGATGCCGTCGAAGAACATCGCGCAGCATTCATATTCCTGCCGCGAGAAAGTACGGTCTTTCTCGTTGCCCCACAAAGGCTTCATCGGACGTATGAATCCGCCGGTCAGCAGGTCGGTCATGTTGTTTTTCATGTACCCGTGTCTGCCGGAAATGCTCCGCGGGATCAGCGGGGGGATCACGTGGAATCCGGAAGGTTCATTCCCGCAGAACCACTTCGGCCACCCCAGATGCAGATAGCCGTCGACGTCTATGTCAAAGGAGACGAGCCCAAAATCTATCTCCAGTTCACCCGAGGGATAATCGCAGTAGATATACGGATAATCGAATGCCAGGCAGAGCAGGTAGGTGAGGCCTTTGGTCGCGCAGATCCATTTGCCGGAACCCCAGCGGTATTCCGAGTACAGGGCGCTTGTCGGATCCTTGATCGTTTCGCACATCGGATACTTTGCATAATCCAGTTTCGGTTCGTTTTCGCAGGACGGATGGATGTCCAGGAAATTCCCGAGCATATTGCCCAATACGTTCGAGATGGCGTTCGCGATCTTTCCCACGCCGCTCTCCACGAGGCTCGGGTCCGCTCCGCCCGCATTCATTTTTTCCTGGTTGCCTTCATCTTTGAAAAAGCCGGTCGTCCCCTTGTCCTTTTCCTTGTCAAGCGGACTTGTGTAAGGATCATTTGATCCCGGGGGAAGCTGGCTGTCGTGGATTTCCTTCAATCGGTCTTCCACCGCGCCTTTTTGGGACATGTTGTCGTTTATGCTGACCGAGTTGTTGGAAAGGAATCCCTTGGCGACATTCGTCAGGTTGTTGGTGATGTTCAGGAAATCGATCAGGTGATTGCCGCGCCAGACCGCCTTCTTTTCGTCCGGGACTTTTGCATAGACCGGGTGCTCGGCGATCCAGTATTCATTGGTGGATCCATTGTGGAAGCGTTCACACGCATCCTTGCAGCACTGCGGCAGCGCACTGAAATTGCTTGAATGCCGGATATACTGGGCGGGATGCACCCCGACCTGCTTCATGCGTTCCGTTGCCAGGAATCCTGCGCCGTTTTCGTTCAGGTTGCTGTCTTTATAAATGCGCTGGATTCCGAGCATGCCTTCATCTCGAATCATGGTCGCCTGATGGAAATCGGGGGATTCGGCAAACGAAACGCTCAGCGGATGGGAGTCGCAGGAATGATCCTCCCCGTCACTGTAGAGCCCTTTTCCCCGGATAAACCACTGGTCCAGGCCGCAGGCCAGGCCGTCGGGTCCGAGGATCGGGAAATGGTCCGGCAGGGATTTGGATGCGGATTTTGCCGTCGCCATGTTCAGGAAGAGCATTTCCTCGGCTTCCGTATTGTGCAGCGGCGAGAAGAAGGATTTTGGGGCGGCGCTTCTCTGTTCAACGTCCTGATACGGATCCACGCCTTCCGGGATATGGATGCTGATGTAATAATCCTTCAGCGCATCCGACACATCCAGACGGGAATCCACAAGCATGGATTTCAGAATGCTTTCGGCTGTCATCCGCATGGATGCCGTCATCTGGTTGTTGATCCGGGGCAACGCATTGTTGAGATTGTTGATGTTGAATTTGTCATAGTCGATCAGCTTGCCGAGACGTTCTCCCCATCCGTCGGGGGAATCGTCGCTGTCAATGAAACCGAAGAGGGATACGACCTTTTGAATGTTTTCATGGGTGGTCAGCATGTCGGTAACGGTTTCAAGGGCGGATGTCACGACGGCATTCACGAATTTTTCATTTTTCGGATGGTTGAGGCGGATGACATGCCCCTTGCGGTCTTCGACATCCAGTCCGCACCACCAGCCGTGCCCTTCCTCGCCGTGTGCGACATGCACGATTTTCTTGCTGGTGCCGTTTCTGCCGGAACAATCCAGGTCGAAGATGATGGAGATAGCTCCGGATACGGCGGCTTCCAGAAGCGCCCAGTAGCCGAGCTCCTTATCCGCAGCCAGAACAAGATTCGCGTTGTATTTTTCCGCATTGTCCTTGTCTTCCTGGAAATGCTTGCACGTCAACTTCAGCCAGCGGTAGGTGATATAGTCCATCTGGCGGTTGGTCATCTGGACGTAGCTCCACGACATGGCGCGGTTCACGACCGCCATGCGGCTCAGGCCGTCCGCTTGGACGACCGCGGCGGAATAGGCAGCGGCATCGCATGCGTTCTGGATCTTGATGCGCTGGTGGATGGTCTCGCCCACGGCATAGACGAAAGCGCAGAGGATGAAGATGAAGAGGAAAATCGCCAAAGTGGACATGACCACGAACCCTTCGTCGCGGCGAAGGGCGGAAAGGCGGTTTCCGAAGTATTGGGCAAGTCTGTTCTTCATTTCAGTCTGGCATCCGTGTCATGGTCCGGTTTTCACTGAGGTATCAGGGGATACGTGTCGGTTTTATACGGTTTCGCCATGGTGCAGCTTTCCTCCAGCACCATGCTGTAATAGCTTATGTTTCCCGATTTCGTGTAGTTGCCGCGGGCGGCGAGATTCGCGTGGACGATGTCGCCGTGCGCCCCGGTAAAGCCGCTGACCCCGACGGCGTCCCGCGTGAGCCAGGAGCTCATTTCTTCCGGGACCGAGTCCCGCGCCCCGTAGAAATATGCGACCACCATCCCGCCAAGCGGGATGAACAGCGGGCACCGGAACCGGACGCGGACCGTTACCGCGGGGAATTGCTCCTCGACGGACGCCTGCTCCTGCTTGCCGGACGTCTTGGCGTCTGCGTCTTCGATCTTTTCGAATTCGCAGACTTCCACGGAAACCTGGTTGTGGATATTGGATGAAAGCGGGACTCCGTACAGGCCGATCCTGAAATTGAGCAGGTCGTTCGCCATGTGGGCGATCCCGAGCCCGCCGATGTCCTGCCCCGCGAGGGACCAGCTGATCCAGGACAGCACGGTGCATGCCGCCTCGTGCACCACGCCCTCGCGGACGAACCCGTTGGTTTTCCAGCTTCCGTCATCCTGTTGTTCCGCCTTGTAATCGCTCGGATTGTAGACAAGCGCGGCCCGGGCGCCGCAGTAGGCGGCATAATATGTCATCTGTTTTGCAGTCCAGACAAATGTCATTTGTATCACAAAGAAAACGATCAGGACGAAGATCGGAAGCACCAGAACCGCTTCCAGCAGAATAGAGCCGTGTTCTTCCTTGAGAGTCATGCCGGTTTCTCCACGTAATATGCATAGATCAGTGCAAGGATCGTCCCCAGCGCGATTGCCACGCCGAATGGAACACGTTCTTTTTCATCGCTTTTGTCCGGCAGGTTCTCCGCACCTTGTTTGCGGTCGTACCGCCAGTCGAAAAGCGTACGGAGCCAGTGCTTCAGCCGGGATGACCTCACCCGTCCGAAGACCAGCATCCCCAGGCCCAGGGCCAGACCGGTCAGCGAGACGAACAGCATTTCCGCCCAGCAGTAGCGCAGACCGGTGAAAATGCCGGCGGCCGCAATCATTTTCAGGTCGCCGCCGCCGGCGCCTTTCATAAGGAAAGGGATCAGCAGAAAAAGGGCGCAGACACACCCCCCGAGAATCCCGTCCACGAGCCCCCCCAGCCCGCCGAACACAAGCCTCCAGGCCAGCCCGATCAAGGCCAGCCCGAGCGTATACAGGTTCGGAAGACGCCGGTACTTGCAGTCGGTCCAGCAGAGGATCGCCAGGATCGGCATCGCGATGCAGAGGGTGTAGATCTGGATCATGAACGGGATTTCCGGATGTTGTTAATTGCCGCCGCCGCCGCTTCCGCCGGCTCTCTGGTGATCGGCGGAGAAATCGCCGCCGAGACCGTCGCCGGCCTGGATCGCGATGTCGTTCTGGGCTTTGAGCTTTTCCTTTTCCGCGCCGAGGGAGTCGGCAACTTCCTTCACTTCGCTGACTTTGTTCGTGGTCAGGGTGTCGTTCGTCTTGGCGAACATGTTGCGGAGATTGCCGCTGAACACCATGACGAGGCCGACGACGGCCGCCGCGACCAGAAGCGCGATCACGATGTATTCCATTGCCACGGCGCCCTTCTCTTCCCCGAGAAGGCGGCGGAGCGTACGACCGCAAAGAGACTTCTTTGCCCGATTGAAGTGCAGAGATTTCATTTTTTTCTCCTTTGTTGAGGGTGGTTTTTTAGGTTATCAGCCTTGATGGCTTGTGTGTTTCTCTGTTCCGAATTGAAAAGACTCTGTTATGGCACCGGCAGGGAGATCCCGACCAGGACCCGTTGAAAATATGCGACCATGGGCTTCCCGATTTCCTCGGTAAAACCTCTGCCCGGCTCGAAGATCTGAAGCGCGCAATACAGGAAGACGACCCCGACGGAAAGCATCAGGACATATTCCAGGACCATGGAGCCGTTCTCCTTGCCCGGTTTTCCGCAGAAACGCCGCATCATCAGTCCTCATCCTCCTCGTCGTCGTCCTCGTCCTCGTCGTCGTCCTCGTCGTCTTTCTTCCCTTTTCCGGACGAAGAAGACGACCCGGAAGCCGGCGATGCTCCGCTGCTGTTGCCGGAGACACGGTCCGCCCACGGCTGTTTCAGGAAGGCGTCGCCGGGGATCCCGAGCAGCAGGATCTTCTTTTCGTTCTCCAGATGCTTTTCCGGCGTCGTGTCCATGTTCTGTTCGTTGATCGACGCCAGTTTCGTGCGCAGTTTCTTCAACGAGTCGCCGATCTCTTTCGCGAGGGTTTCCGGCTTGAACCCCGTCCAGTTTTCGGGCGCCAGGCACAGCGCGACGCCGCCGGCGATGATCCCGTCGCGGAAATTGGAATTCAGCTGATAGCATTCGTACATCCGGTCGATCAGCGCATCGCGTTTCGCGAGGATCGACTTCGCCACGGCGATATGGTCCGAGAGAACGCTCTTGCCGCCATTTTCCGCGACGAGGCGCCTCATGACCTTGCGGAGGGGCGATCTTTCCATCGGGTCGCAGAAGGACAGGAAAGTCTCCAGGTGGTTGAAGATCTCCTTGGCGCGGAAGACATCCGGCTTGAACCGGTCTTCGAACACCGTCGTGTCGAAGTCTCCGCCGAGGGACCGCAGGTATTCCCAGAACGCATACACGCCGAGCACCCTGTCGTATTCGCTGCGGGCGGTCTTTTCCGTGTAGGTGGGCTGTGCCAGCTTCAGGCAGTCGCAGGTCAGGATCTTCGAATCCCAGAGGTCCTGGTCGAAAAGCACGGCGAACAGCGGGGATTTCTGCCCCGGTGCGAATTCGTTGTCCTGGAAGAATGTCCTGAAATTCAGCAGCTGGATGGCGATCTGCTTCAGGCGCTGGTTGTCCTGTTCGATCTCCAGTCGGCAGATGGAAAGGTTCGGCGCGAGGATGCAGTCTTCCGCGGACGGAAGATGGAGATCGTCCTGCACTTTCTTGAATTCGAACTGGGCCGCGGCGAGGCAGTTTTCATCCAGCATGATCCGGCTCGCCTGAAGTTGGCTCAGGACGGCCAGCAGCTTTTTGCACAGGGTGTCCGCGCACTGGGCATAGGCTTTCCCGTTTTTCCTGCGCTGTTCGATCCGGTCGGTGGACCTGCTCCGGACTTTTTCCAGGCTGGCGATCGTCTCGCCGAGCTTGTCCGCACCGGTACATCCGGAAATGACGGACTGGATCTCCTCGTTCTCCGAAATCTGGAATTCCATTTCGCTCAGCAGGTCCGCGGCTTCCTGCTGGATCGCCGTCTGGTACGGCTGCGGGTTCTTCCGGCAGGTTTCCAGGGCGTCCTTCAGTTTGGCGCGGTTCTCGCGGATGTATGCGATGTCTTCGTCGGCGTGGTTGATGCGGTCCTCGATGCCGAGGAGCGTGGACAGCAGCGCGTGGGTTTCCTGCGCCTTTTTCATTTCCACCGAAGCCGTGGAGATATTCCACTGCCAGCGTTCCCGGTCGGCCGAGGTGATCTGGCCGAAAAGGTCATTTGCTTTGTAAAGGTCTCCCAGGCCGGGAGTCCCGGACAGAAGACTCTGGATTGTGGTCCACGTTTCGGAGGTCTCCTGCCAGATGTCGAGTTTGCGGACCAGGTCGAGCCTCTGCTGCGCGTCCGAATCGGCGCCGCGCGCCGTCGTGGCGGTCACGAGAAGTTCCTTTGCGGCCTCGAAATCCCCGGTCGCCGCCCGTCTCTCCGCAGCGAGGCGGATGCTTTTTGCGGAAGGCGAAATCACCTGGAATGCGAAATAGCCGCCCAGCACGATGGCCAGCGTCGCAGCGACCACGCCGATCTTCAGGAAGAGATGCGAACGGATATGCACGACCGTCTTGTCCCAGAACCGGAAATCCATATAGGCGATGGAAATGACGTCGCCGTCCTTCAGCATGCGGCCGGTCTGGGCATTTTCTTCGTTCAGCGGCGTTCCGTTGACTTTCGTCCCGTTCCGGCTGCCCATGTCCTTGACCCAGCATGTGTCGTCGGGGTGGTTCTCCAGGACCGCATGCAGCTTGGAGACCAGGCTGTCGTTCAGGACGATGAAGCATTCCGGCGCCGCGCCGATCTTGATGCAGTCGTCCTTCAGGACGTAGATCTTTCCGCGGTCCTGCCCCGTCAGCTGCTCCAGCTTGTGGTATTTTTCCTGCGAGGTCTTAATGTTCTGGCTTCTGAGGTCATGCTCGACGATGAGCTTGCAGTCGCCGATGCCGTAGACGTCGCCCGCCGCGATTTTCCTCTTCTGTATCTTGGCGCCCATGAAATAGATGCCGTTGCGGCTCTTCACGTCTTCGATCATGATCTTCTTTCCGTTGCGGAAAAGCCGGGCATGGACGCTGCTGGCGCTGCGGTCTTCCGGAGGGATCTGCCAGGCGCACTGCCCGCTCCGGCCGATGACGATCTCGGATTTCAGGTCATTCGAACTGATCTCGCAGATGGTCTTGCCGTTGAACTCAAGCTGAATGATCAAAGGTGATTGTTTAAGGAAGCTCATTTCCAATCCTTGCGCTTGATGAGGTCATATCTGAAATCGGAATACTGGAATTCAGAGGAGAAGACGGATTCCCCCATCGCCTGAATGGAATTCATGGTCGACTTGTCTTCGTTCCGGAATGCGTACTGCCAGGCCAGGCGCTGCGTATTGTACCAGGTCGTCTGGAGTCGGCGCAGGCGGACCAGCATGTTCAATGCGTCCGTGATCTGTTCCTGGTCCGGGGTTTCCGACTTAGCGGACTTGATCAGCGCGCTGCGAAGGAGATAATAGATCCGCCCCCAGTAGACGGGCGCTTTGCGTTCCATGAAGTTGAATGCTTCCTTGATGTCTTCCGCGACCGTCGTTTCCCTGCGGTAGGAGGATGTGCCTTCCCAATGCTCTTCGGTTTTCTGGTAGGCGTAGATGATCATTCCTGGGGTCTGGACGTGCATGAAGGGCTCCGCGCGCCACTGGTCGCCGAGTTCGACCTCGATCATGACGGTGCTGATGTTGTCTTCGTTGCGAAGGAAGAACAGATATCCCCAGAAATCGTCGTTTCCCACGCGTCTGGTATAGGAGATGGACGTCATGGGCACCCCGGCCCCCTTGGAGGTGTTCAGGAATGTCGTTGTCCTGTCGCCGCCGAACGTCAGCGTCACTTCCTGTTCCTGCAAGGCATCCATCCATTTTTCGAACGCGTCCTGGTGGTCCTGTTCCAGCGTGGCAGGATCCTTGACGGTCTTCCCCAGGATATGAAGACGGACGTCACGGAGCTTTCCGATCCTGGTGTTGATCTCGACGCCGGAATCGTCTCCGGTCAAAGCGCATCCCGGCACATTGGGATATGCCAGGGCCAGATACGGGGCGATCTGCCGGTATCCGTTGAGGAATTTTCCCGAGGAATCGGTCGGCCAGGTCACGAATTCCTCCGCGGAGGGCTTCAGGTAAAAGTACAGGAAGACCGCGACGGAGAAGAACAGGAAGAGCGGAAGGGCGATCAGGATGACCTTTTTGCGTTGTTTGGAGCGGATGGACTTTTTGATCTTGTCCATTTCATCGTCGGACGCGACGCGGGTCTGGAATGCAATCGTTTCCTCCGACGAAACATTCTCCGGCTCTCTTTTGTTTCCGAACTGCAGGATGGTGTTGACGATCGACTTCCCGATGGTTTTGTTGTCGGCGGGGGGCGGGACTGCCTTCCCGGCGGTCGGGGTGTCGGCGCTGCTCCGCATGGTCGTTTTCTCCGAGTCGGAGTCGTTGTTCCATCCGGGCGTCGGAAGCGCGGTCTTTTCATTGTCGTCCGAGGGGATGATCGTCTTCATGTCCCCGCCGCCTTCGGATTCGATGATGAACGAGGTGTTGCTGCCCATCTGGACCATGCTGCCGGGAAGGAGCTTCAGCATGTCTCCGATCGAGGCGTTCTTTCCGTTGATGACGGTCGTTCTGGAGCTGAGGACTTCCACGGAAGCGTTTCCGCCCTTGTCCATTCTTATGATGAGGTGTTTTGCCGAGACGTCGGGAGCGGACAACCGGATTGTATTGGAATGAGAGCGACCGACGGAGACGACCTGTTCCGGAAGAAGAGAATAGCTCTCCCCCTGGTTTTCTCCCGCGGTAAAGCTGATGCGTAATTGCGTCATTGAAAGAGTCCTCCAAGGCCGCTGCTGAAGACTTTCAACAGAACCGGCGTACCGATGATGATGAACATTGCGGGCATGATGAAGACCGCAATCGGAAAGATCATGGCGGAAACGGCCCGCGCAGCTTTGCGCTCCGCGGCGTTGAACCGGACGCGCCGCATTTCCTCCGCCTGGATTTTCATGGTTTCGACGATGGATGCGCCGACCTCCATGCCGTGGATCACGGCGGAGGTGAAGGCCGCGAAGGCATCGTGCTGCACACGCTTGCTCATGTCCTCCAGAGCCTCGATGCGGGTCTTGCCAAGTTCCAGCTGCCGCAGCAGGATCCCGAATTCCAGGGCGAGGGGGTTGTCCGCGGTCTCGGTCGAGACGTAATAACGGACGGCCGCCGTAAAATCAATGCCGGACCGCATCGCGGATCCGATCAGGTCGATTGCGAACGGCAGGGATTTCATGATCTGGTTCTGCCGCTTGTCCGCCGAGCTCACGATGGCCGTTGACGGCATGATGAACCCGACAAAGCCGAAAACGAGCGCCACGATAAGCAGTGCGATGCCGTTCGTCGTGATCATCATGGAGATGAGCGCTCCCGCGACGGAGCAGATCAGGCAGAACAGGATTTCCGCCGCGAATATGATGGTGGTGTCCATCTTGATGTTGGCGACGATCAGGGCGTTCTGCATCTTCTGCTTGCGGACCGGCTGAAGATCTTCGGAAAAAGCGCCGACCGATTCCGTGAAGTAGGAGACGAGCCCCCAGGTCATCCTGAACAGCGGCGGGATGTTGCAGAGCTTGAAGTCGATTGCGCGTTTTTCCGGCTTGTTGAGGAAGAATGCCAGAAACAGGTACGGTATGAAGACGACCGAAAAGACGATCACGTACATCAGCAGGTTGTTTTGCGGCATGTTCACACCTCGATCGTGGTGATTTTCACAAGGATGTAATACCCGGTCAGGACCAGGAGCGTGGCGACGCCGACGGCCAGCCAGCCCCAGGTCGTGGTGACCAGGGGTTTCATCAGTTCGGGGTCGATGAAGTACAGCAGGATGAATGCCGCCGCCGGCGCAAAGGAGATGGCGAGCGCCTCGAACCTGCCCTGTGCGGTCATGTTCTTCAGGCGTTCCTGGAAATCCGTGCGGGCCCGGATCGTCGTCACCATTTCCTCCAGCACCTCCACGAGGCTGCCGCCGGACTTCGTCGTCAGGGTGATCGATGTAACCAGGAGATGCAGATCCTCGCAGGGCATGCGCGTGTACATGCGTTCGAACGCCTCCGGCAGGTCGATGCCGAGCCGGTATTCGCGCAGGAGCGTCGCGAGCTCTTCCTGCATCGGGCCGCCGATGCGTTTCGCAACCGATTCGATGGACTGTCCCAGCGCCAGGCCGGACCGCATGCCGTTGGACAATCCCATCGTGAAATCGAGGATCTTGCTTTCAAACGCCTGTTTGCGGTTCAGCATTTTCTTCAGGAAATACCAGTAGACGGCGTAGAAGGCGAGGACACCGAATCCGCAGGACACCGGGATCGCGATCTTCATCTGCTCCACTCCGAACGCGAGCTGGAGGATGAACATGACGCATCCCATGATCAGCGCGGCGAAGATCCGGCTCAGAAGCAGCTTGTCCGGCGCGATGAAGCGGCGCAGCGCCTCGTACTTTTTGTTGGAGTTCAGCTCCAGCTTTTCCAGCAGGTACTTCGTTATCATCCGGATCAGGATGAAACAGAACAATCCTGTCGAAACGAAGATCAGAATGTAGTTGAAAGACATATGCGGCCTCAAACTTTCGGGACGAACACGGACATGTCGAGGTTCAGGCGCCCGCTTCTTCGCATTTCGTCAATGAACTGCGGGATGTTGCCCGTGGCGGTGTGGTATCCCTGCACGCGCCCTTTCTCGTCCAGTCCGGTCTGTTCATACGTAAAGATGTCCTGCATCAGGATCTGGTTGCCTTCGCGTCCGGTGACCTCGGTGATCTTCACGACCTTGCGGCTGCCGTCGACCATTCGGGTCTGCTGGACGATCAGGTCCAGGGCGGATGCGATCTGTTCGCGGATCGCAGAGGACGGCAGCTCGAATCCGGCCATCATCACCATGTTTTCGAGGCGGGTCAGCGCGTCGCGCGGGTTGTTCGCGTGCGCCGTGGTCAGGGATCCGTCGTGTCCGGTGTTCATGGCCTGCAGCATGTCCAGCGCCTCGGCGCCGCGGCATTCGCCGACGATAATCCGGTCGGGGCGCATGCGGAGCGTGTTGATCACCAGGTCGCGGATCGTGATCCGGCCTTTCCCTTCGATGTTCGCCGGGCGCGCCTCGAGGTTGACCAGGTTCGGATGCGTCAGCTTCAGTTCCGCGGAGTCCTCCACGGTGATGACGCGTTCGCCTTCCGGGATGAACTGGGACAGCACGTTCAGCAAGGTCGTTTTGCCGGAGCCGGTCCCGCCGGCCACCAGGATATTCTTTCTCGCTTTCACGGCTTCCTCCAGGAACATTGCCATTTCCTGTGTCATGGAGCCGAACTTGATCAGGTCGTCCGTCGTAAGTTTTTTGTCGGCGAATTTGCGGACTGTCACCGATGCGCCGTGAAGAGCCAGCGGCGGGATGATGGCGTTCACGCGGGATCCGTCCGGCAGGCGGGCGTCGACCATGGGGCTTGCGTCGTCCACGTGGCGCCCGAGCGGCTCCACGATCCTCTGGATGATGGAGATCAGATGCTGTTCGTTGAAGAAACGGACGCCGCTGTCGAAGAGCTTGCCACCGCTTTCCACGAAGACCACGTTCGGACCGTTGACCATGATTTCGGAAATCTTCGGCGAACGCAGCAGCGGGGACAGCGGTCCGAATCCGATCAGCTCGTCCATCAGGGCCTGCCGGAACAGGTCCATCGGGATCTTCGAGGGAATCTCGTGCCGGCGTTCCTTCAACGTGCGGTCCAGACAGTTCTCCAGTTTGGAGCGCATGTCCGCCTTGTTGATCTCCTTGATGGCGCTCTCGGACAGGTTCAGTTTCTCCAGGATGTCCTCGTGAATGGAACGGGTAAGCGTCATGGTTTCCGGTTCGTACAGGACGGTCGCGTTGGCGAATTCCTTTTTGAAATCCTGCGACTGTTCCGGCGGCGCCTGTCTGACCGGAGGCGGCGCCTGTCTGACCGGAGGCGGCGGCGAAGATGGCGGCGGCGAAGGCTGCACGGGAGCGGCGCCTGCGCTTTTCTTTTCAGCTGAGGCCAGGGAGATCGCGTAGTCGTCGATTTTTACGACGTCGTCTTCCGCGACCACCATTTTCCCTTCGATCCGTTCTCCGTTCAGGAACGTGCCGGCCGTACTGTTCAAATCCTCGATCAGGAGCAGTCCGTTCATGGACGAAATGCGGGCATGTCGCCGGGAAACGCCGTTCCCCGGCAGCACGAGATCACAGTCGGCATGCCGCCCGATCAGCAGGGAGAAATCCCCGTCCGGCACATCCCTGGTCAGGAAAGTCCGATTGTTGAAAAGTATTTTGATCTTCATCGCGCGAGCCTCGGCTCTCACCAGTCAAACCAGTTCAGCCAATTCAGCCAGCCGCTGTGTTCTTTCTCTTCTTCCTTGCGGTCCTTGTTGTCCTTCTGGGCATCCCGGTAAGTTGTCGCGGTCTGGTCCGAAACCGGGATGTTGATCTCCGTGTCGGGATTGTATTTCTGGAGACGGGGGCAGGCGAGGACCAGAAGCCTGGTCTCCGTGGTTGAGTTCCTGTCTTCCGAGACGAACCATTTCAGCACGGGCGTGTTTCTCAGCACGGGAAGTCCGGAATTGCTCGTATCCTGAGCGATCTTTTTGGAACCGGCCAGGACAATGGTCTTATTCAGATCGCAGATCACGGTCTGCTTGGTGGTGTCCTCGGAGAGCGTATAGGAGTCGTCGGTGGAGCCCAGGAGGGCGGAGTTGGTCAGGTCCAGCGTGAGCTTTGCCGTGTTTCTGGAAATCAGCCCGCCGGTGACCTTGATCTTGAGGCCGTACTGGATGTTCTGGAGGCTTCCGTTTTCAACGCCGTTGACTTTCACGTAAACGGTGCCGCCGGTGTGGAGCGAACCGCCTTGCGGATCGTTGTTGGCGAAGCTCACGTGTCCTGCCTCGTACATGCGCGTGGAGCTGTCGGCGGCCAGGAAGCGGACCGTGGCATCCATGTTGCCGTTGATGATCGCGGCGCCGTCGCCTCTTCCGGCGATCATGTCATAGAATCCCTGCAGGGACAGGCCGCCGAAGATGTTGGAGTTGGACCCTTCTTTCCGGGATTTGCCTTCCTGGATGCCCGCGTACACGATGTCGACCACCATGACGGTTTCGACGACGGAAAGGTTGACGATGCCTCGGATCTGTCCGCGGGCGGCATCGGCTTTTCCGTTCACTGCCAGCCAGGTCTGCGTGGACAGGATCTGGTTGATTTTCTCCACGTCGTTCTGACTGTAGAGTTCACCCGAGAGGGTAATGGCGTCGGATGCGATCTTCAGGGAGAGTTCGCCGACTTCGGGAGTTTTCCCTTCTTCGCAGAATATGAATCCGGCATCCGTCAGCATCTTTTTCATGTTCAGGACCGTTTCGGCCGAGGGCTTGAACGTCGCAAAATTCACGCATTTGCCCGAGTAGTTCGGCAGGACTTTCATCAGGAGAGCCCAGTGTTCGGGGTTCGTGACGGTGCCGCGGATCACGATCCGGTCTTCGTTCGTCGAAATGTCCAGTTCGGTCAAAGTGTCCAGGTCATTGCGGATCATCCGCAGGATCTGGGCGAGGTTGGACTTGACGGCAATGGTGTAGTTGTTGCTCATGCCGCCGCCGGAGACCAGGAGATTGACCTCGCCGACCGCACCCGCCATGACGCGGATGTTCGATTCCGCGGCCTCCTCCACCTTGATGATGTCCGTCTTGCTGGGGATGAGCTTGTAGCTTTCAATGACAAACGGGACCCGGATGATTCTTGTCGTTCCGACGATCATGCTGATTTTTTCATCTTCGGCGAAAAGGGCGCAGACCGAAAGGAAAAACGCCAGGAAAAAGAATATTTTTTTCATGTCACACCTTTGTGGTTATGTGAATTATTGTTTGATTTCGGAGGGAACAAGCGGAATGTCGATCTTGGGAAGACCCTGCAGCATTTCGACCAGCGCGGAATCCTCGAATATGCCGCCGTCCATGCGGCTGAGGGCATTGTCGTCCTTTTTTTTGCGGAGGACGGGGTAGAGCTTGGCCTTGCGCTGGATCGCCGTCATCGCGATGGCCTGTTCCGGCGGCAGGGAGAGAAGGACGCTGCTCCCCTGGATCTCCAGGATGCTGACACGGGGATAAATGACGGCCGTGACCGTCTTTTCCACCACTTTCGCTTCGGCGTCCTCATTCATTTCCGTGCGGATGGTGTCCCGGTAGATGAACGTTCCGATGATCGCGATGTCGTCGCCGGGCTGAAGCATCTTGGTCAGGACGCCGTCGGCAAAGGTGACCGGGACGCCCCACTGGCCGTCGCCCAGCGAATGGCTCTTGCTCTGGTCCAGCTCCATGTCCGTGTAGAGAAGGTAGTCGCCCTTGGTGATCTTTCTCTTGGCGCGCTGGTTGAACGTAGACGCCATATTGCTTTCGTCAATGCAGTTCTTCGGCGCGATTTCCTCCGGGATCGCCTTCACGCTGATCCGGCTTTCCTGGATCAGTTCGCCCGGCATGATTTCGCCGGTCACGATCAGGACTCTGCGCATCCTCTCGTCCGGCTTCTCATTGTGCTTTACCGTCTTGCTTACCGCAAAAATTGCCGCAAGCCCCAATAGAACGGCAGTGATCAGAGGAATGATGTTTTTCATTTTTTTTCCTGTTTTCGGTTTGACATCCCGCGGATGCCCCGGTGCACGCGAGCGGGTCCATCCGCATGAAATGCCGGATTATGTTGATGTTGCCAATCGTTGCAGTTGTTCTGTTTTTTGCCTCTGTCTGTTTCGTGTGAGGCTAATTGAAGGCGCTTATCCCGACAGGACTATACTTTATCACTGCCAAACATAAAAATCAAGCCTCCCTCTGACAAAAAAACGAAAAAAATATTTCACTGTTATAACAGTAGTCCGGGCCCGCCTGCGGATTGCCGTGTTCGGCAGGGAATTGAAAAAATGGATCGGCGGTCTCATAAAATTTCCGATTTGTCGCCGGAACCCCGATGTTTTGAACTGGCAGCGGAATCTCCTGTTCCGGGGGGCAGTCCGATGTTTCAGAAGGATGTTTCGTATGGTTTCTCTCCGGGCACGACAGAAAAACCTCCGTGTCCGGCGCATGTCCCGGCACCCGGCGCACCCGGCGGAATGGATATTTCGTCAGAATTGAGTCGAACGGCGGCTTTCAGGCGGGGCGTTGTTTTTTTTCTGTGAAAAGAACCGAACGGATACGCCTCTGAGGAGAAGGAACAAAAAAAACGTTTTTTTTGACAGGATTGGTGATTTCAGGGCTTGACAATTCGCAACACATCGTTATATTTATTAGGTGAAGAGGGTCGGGTTTTTTTCGTGCTGGAAACAGGCCGAAAAAATGTCCGAGGCGTCTTCTCTTTCAGATGCTGCACCGGGCGGCGGAACGGTCGTGCCTGCGGATATTTGAGAGGCATCCGTTCGATCTTTTTCTCAAAACAATCTGAACCGAATACGTGACGAGATATGCAGATTATATGTCATGGCCTGAGAAATGAAGATTTCCCGGTTGAATTCATCAACCATGAGATTTCTTTGGGTGCTGAAGATTCCAACGGCATAGCAGTGCATGAGGAGGGGATTTCCGGATGCCATGCATTCCTGGTGGAGGATGGCGACGACCTGTTTATCCGGGATAACGGAAGCACGGGCGGGACATTCCTCAACCACAAAAAGATCCAGGGGCGGCAGAAGGTTTCGTCCGGCGACATCATCGGGATCGGAAGCCGGATGATCCGGGTGGATTTCTTCCCGGGGCGGAACGTGACGTTGAATTTCATTTCGACTGACCAGGGGAAAGACAATTCCATCGACGCTACGGCCGTGACCATGATGACCATTGCTTCCCCTGTGGCGCCGTCCGCCGCTTCCGATGACGACGAGGTCGGGCACACGATGGTTGCCCCGTCCGGGACGCCGTCCGCCGCTTCCGATGACGACGAGGTCGGGCACACGATGGTTGCCCCGTCCGGGACGCCGTCCGCCGCTTCCGATGACGACGAGGTCGGGCACACGATGGTTGCCCCCGAATCGCAGGACCACCCCGGCGTGACGGCATCCACGATAAAGATTTTCGTGGGGGGCGGCGAGATCGGCAAATACATCATCGTCAAGCGGATCGGGAAAGGCGGGATGGGCGAGGTCTATCTGGCCAAGCATAAAACGCTCGGGACGTACCGTGCCCTCAAAGTCCTTCCGAAGGAACTCATGGAGGACAATGCGAAATTCTTCGAACGCTTTATCCGCGAGGCGAAACTCGCTTCGGAAATCCGCCACCCCAATGTGGTCGGCGTCATGGACGTCGAGACGGATCCCTCCGAAGGGTTCCCCTACATCGTGATGGAATATATCGACGGCGGAAGCCTGCGGGACAGCCTGGCGACCAACAAGAAGCTCTCCGAGGAGCAGGCAGTCGTCATCGTCGAGGCCATTGCCTCCGCCTTGCGGGCCGCCGAGGAGCACAAGGTCGTCCACCGCGACATCAAGCCCGACAATATCATGTTCACGAAACAGGGCGAGGTCAAACTCGCCGACCTGGGCATTGCCAAGAACGACGACAAGGATAATGATCTGACCAAGACCAATATGATGATCGGCACGCCGGCATACCTTCCGCCGGAGCAGGCCCAGAACGCGAAGGGCGTCGACGGCAGGGCGGACATCTACAGCCTCGGCGCGACTTTCTATGAAATGCTGACGGGGCAGCATCCCTATCCCGGCAACAATACCATCGAAATCCTTCACAAGCTGTTCTCGGATCCGGTCCCCGATCCGCGGAAAGTCAACCCCGAGGTCTCCCCGGCGTCCGCAGCGATCGTAATGAAGATGCTGGCGAAGAATCCCAAGGACCGTTTCCAGAACGCCGGCGAGCTGCTGGAAATGATGGACAAGACCTTCCCGCCGCATACCGCCTATGAAGCGGGCGAGCTCATCAAGAAGGTGATCGCCGGAGAATGCCATAACAGCACGACGTTCAGTTCCAGCATCTCCACGGCGCATTTCCTGCTGTGGCGTCTCAAAAAGCCCAACAAATGGCTGATCCTTTCCATCGTGCTGCTCTGCGCCTGCTGCATTCTCGGTCTGCTGTTCCTTTTCCTCGGCAAGAGTCGCTCCGACAAGCCGGAGACGAATCCGGCACCCGAGTCCGGAACCGTCCCCGTCACGACAGCAACGGCGGAGCCCGAGCCGGTCCGGGAGAGCCTGTATGAACTTCAGATCAGGACGACGCCCGATGCGGAGATCCATTTCATCACGCAGGACGGCCAGATGAGGATGTATTCCTCCGACCACGAAGGCCTGCTCTCGATACCGAGCCTGCCGGCCAGCACATACAAGGTCAGGATCTCGCGGAACAATTATCTCCCGATCTCCCGCGATTTCGAGCTGACGGACAACATGACGCTGGACGTGCCGATGACCGCCGACCTGAAAAAGCTCGTCATCAAGGCGCGCCCCGATTCGAAGATCAGCATCGCCGGCGTCGAAAACGGAGAAAAGACCGTCAACGCCTCCACGGACGGAAGCGCGGTCATCGAAGGCCTGCTTGGCGAAACGGTCCTGATTCGCATCGAACTGCCCGGCTGGGAGACGTACGAACAGACGCTTCTGCTGAACAAGGACATGGAGCTCCAGGTGCCCCAGAAGAGGATCCGTGTGGACCTTACGGTGAGGACGGTTCCCTATGCGGTTGTCGTCCTGAAACAGGGTGACGAGGAGATCCAGACGTTCAAGGCAAATTCCCTGGGCGTGGCATTTGCGGACGGCGTTCCTGCCGGTCAATACCGGCTGGAAGTCTCCGGCGACGGCTATCACTCCGCGGAGATGTCCTGCGACCTGAACCGGAACCAGAACCTGAGCGTGGACTTGGAGCGGATCACCTATGAGCTTCAGATCAACGCCGAGGCGGAAACGCAGATCATGCTGTATCTCGACCATCAGCTCCGCGGGACTTACCTCGTGCCGGATACGGGGACGCTGCGTCTGCCCGCCATGCCGCAGGGAAAATATACCCTTTCCGCCGAGAAGAGGGGGAAGACCGCGCAGAGCTACGAACTGAACCTGGACCGGGACCAGACTTTGGACTGCTATCTTGCGGACATTTCCGTCGAGGTCAATCCTGTCGGACAGACGGAGGAGCAACCGCCCGTGGACAATCCGCCCGAGACCCAGGTCACGCAGCAGGAGCAGGAGCCGACGCCGCCCGAGGAGATCTCGGAAGTGTCGGAACAGCAGCCCCCCGAACCGGAGAAGCCCGTCGAAGGCACGATCCTGGTCTATTTCCTGGCGTCCACGGACGTGATGAACTATGTGAAGGAAAATGGCCTGGCGATCAGCGTTGGCGACCAGACCTGGCCCAACATCAGGGAGTTCCCGTGGAGCCAGAGCATCACGGCGGGCAAATACGCCATTTCCGTGCAGTGCGAGGGGATCGAGGAAATGTCGATCCCGCAGTTCACGATCACCGCCGGACAGGAGAACGAGTGCCTGCTCGAACTGAATGCGAAACCCTCGTATGTGTCGTTCGTTTCCAATATGGAAGATGCGATCATCACGTTCAACAACTCCACCTGCAAGCCGGGCCAGGAGGTCGAATGCGAGACGTTCCGCGAATTTACCGCGGAAGGCATCTTCGGCGACGAAACGATCTCCCGTACCGTCCGCAGCTCGAAGCCGGGCGACAGGCTGACGGTTGAATTCACCTTTGCCGAAAAGGCGGATGAGCCCGAGGAAACCGGAAACGGACAGGCCGCGGAAACCGGGACCGGCGAATCCGGGGAATCCGGCGAGGAGGAGAACCCCGAAACCGGAAACGAGCAGGCTGCGGAAACCGGAAACGGCGAACCGGAGGAAGCCGGGGCGGAACAGTCCAAGGCGGACCTCCAGTATGCGGAAGGCATGAAGCTCTTCGCGGACCGCAAATACAAGGATGCCTTGAAAGTCTTCACATCGGCCGCGGAAGCGGGCCATAAGGACGCCGCGCGGAAGGTCGGGGAGATCAATGAGCGCGGACTCGGCATGTGGTTCTCCGATTCCTCGGAAGCCATCAAGTGGTACCGGAAGGCCGCGGCGCTCGGCGACCCGGAATCCGCAGGCAAGGTGGCGAAAGCCATTGACGAAGGCGACACGAAGGGGACTGCAAAGGAAATGATGGACTTTTACCTGCAGGCAAGCGTCCTGAAGCAGCCTGACGTCCTGTACCGGATATCCAACCTGTACAAAGCCGGATACAAGGAGATCCCGCAGGATACGGCCAAGGCGATCGACTACCTCAAGCAGGCGGCGGAACTCGGCGATCCCGATGCCATGTTCGACCTGGGGATCCGGTATGAGAAAGGCGACGGCGTCGTGTCCAACATCCAGACTGCGCTGCAATGGATCAACAAGGCGGCGGACGCCGGCCACGACAAAGCCCAGCGCTATCGCAAGCAGTTGAGGCAGTGAACGGCCTTGCCCCGGTTCATCGGATTGTTTCATCGCCGCTTCGGCGGCGGTTTCCAGTTAACCAACCCAAATCATAAGGAGTTTTTTTGAAATGAGAATGAAGCAGTTGCCGCTCATGGCGGTTCTCGCGATCATGTCGTTGGTCCTTGTCGGCTGTGCGAACCATCTCCGCGATACGGAGAACGTATCCCAGGAAGACAGCAAGACCGTCCTCAACGAGAAATACGACCTGAAACTGACCCCGGAAACGATTCGCGATTCCTCCTATCACGTGGAGATCGAAAAGCTCGAGTCCGTGGAAGTCAAGAAATACCAGGTCAGCACCGTCAAGTCCATCGTCACCCCGTATCAGGGCTGGCGCGAAGTGTACGAGATCCCCGCCGGCATCGGGCTTCTTCCCGTCTCCATCTGCTCGCATCTGCTCTTCATCTGCACCTTCGGCATCCTGCCCTATGACATCCCGAGGAACATCACGAACCTCTCCTTCACCGGCATGAACCCCGCGTTGAACTGGGAGAACGAAGAGCGTTCCGAGGAAAACCTCGTTTCGCTCGAACGCAAGATGCTGAGCGACGTCACGGAGAACGTCAAGACGCCGCTGGCGCATCAGGACATCGCCGTCCGGTCCGAAAAACAGAGCCGGAAATACACCACGGACGATTTCGGCAGTTTCGATCTGAATTTCCTCGCCGTGAACTCCGCGGACACGTTCTTCCCCGAGGGAAGAAAGGTCTCGTTCGTCGTGGAAGGCACCCCCGAGAAGGAACTGAAATACATCATCCTGACCAGGGATTTCCTCGCACGCCTGGTCCGGGCGCGTTCCAGGATCGACTCCTATCGCGCCAATCCTTCCGGCAAGGAGCTTTTCGAAACCGTAATCTATCTGGAAAAGAACGGGTTCGAACAGCTGGCCTATTCGCTTGAGGAAAGCGAACTGGCGAGAACCGCGAACGACAGCAGGTTCCAGGCGGATTTCAAGGCCGCGTCCGCCGCGCAGGAATAAGGGTTTCCGCCCTTCGATTCAGGTTATCCTGAAATCCAAAACAATAAAACCGCCGGTCCGGTCGATCGGTGGTTTTTTTCTGGGCTTTTTCGCTTTGATGTGGAGAGGACGATCAGGGCAGAGGAGTTACTGCTCGATGACCTTCCTGCCGAGGCGCTGCACGAGGACCTCGTTGTGTTCGCCGAGGACGACGATCTTCGGCGCGTGTGTGGCGGCCTCCTCCGGCGTGTAATACCCGAAGCACATGATGGTCACCACGTCGCCGATGCGCCCGAGGTGCGCCGCCGCCCCGTTGAGGCAGAAGACGCCGCTGCCGCGTTCGCCGGGGATCGCGTAGGTCTCCAGGCGGTTCCCGTTGGTGGCGTTCACGACGAGGATGCGTTCGTAGGGCAGGATGTTTGCCAGGTCCAGGTAATCCGGGTCGATGGCGAGGCTCCCCTCGTAGTTGAGGTCGCATGCGGTCAGCCGTGCACGGTGTATTTTGCCTTTGAGAAGTTCCAGTGTCATGGTTTCGGTCGTCTCCGTGTGTGAAGAGAAGTATATTAATATACACCGTTTTCTGAAAAATACGAATCGAATCCGCATTTTTCGGCGGGAGGCAAAGCCTCCACTGCGGCAGTGCGCGGCTCCGCTCGCGCACAAGGACAAGCTCTCCACTGCGGCAGTGCGCGGCTCCGCTCGCGCACAAGGACAAGCTCTCCACTGCGGCAGTGCGCGGCTCCGCTCGCGCACAAGGACAAGCTCTCCACTGCGGCAGGGGGCAGATTCCGTCGGGGAATCGCTTATTCGACCTCGACCGTGACGGTGTAGTTCGTGTTGAACTCGGAATCGGGTTCCCACGGCTGCATGTAGGTGAGGTCGATCTTCGCCTTGCCGGGCTTCAGCGCGCGGTAAGTGATGGTGGCCCTGCCGCCGACGCCGACCATTCCCGCCGGGTTCGCATTCTGCCTGTAGTCGTTCCGTTCGAGCTTGAGGATGCTCTTGTCGACCTGGTCGACCTTAGTCCAGCTGAATCCGGTGGTGGGATTGGATTCGAGCGTGAGGACGACCGTGCCGCCGACGCCGACTTTCACGGTCTTGCCGTTATCCCCCTGATTGAGCCGGACTTCCTTCGGCGTCGTGGCTGTGGCGGGCTTGGTGGCGTCCGCTGCGGGAGCTGCCGCGGCGGCAACCTCGACTGTGAGCTTGAAGGATTCGACAGGCTCCTTGTCCTTTTCCCACGGACGTGCGTAACCGAGCGCGATCTCGGTCTTGCCCGGTGCGAGCGCGGTGAAGGTCCAGACGTCGTTGCCGCCGACGCCGACCATGCCCGCCGGGTGCTCGTCGACCTTGTATTCGTTTCCGTCGGACTTGAGGACCTTTGCGTCGAGTTTGCTTTCGGCAAGCGCCCAGGAATAGCCCGTGGTGCGGTTGGCTTTCAGCTTCACGCGGATGGTGTCGCCGACGTTGACCTTGACGGCCTTGCCGTTGTCGTCCTTGCCCAGTTCATGGGTCTTTTTTTCGGTTGCGGCGGCAGGCTTGGCGTCCGCCGCCTCCGCTACGATCTTCACGTTGAAGGTCTGGGCGGGCGCCACGTCCTTTTCCCACGGACGGGTGTAGGCGAGCACGATCTCGGTCTTGCCGGGCGCTTTCACGAGGTAACGGAAAAACGCCTTGTCGCCGTAGCCGACCATGCCGACGGGGAGCTCCCTCGTCTTGTATTCGTGGCCCTGGGCCTCCAGCACGGAATCGGACCGGCCGGGCGTCTCGTCCCATCGGTAGCCGGTCGTGGCGTTGCCTTCGATCTCGATCACGATGATCTCGCCGACTTTCGCCTTGATCTCCTTGTTGGCGTCGCCGGAGGATATGTGGATCTCCACGGGCTCGTCCGGGTCCGGCAGGTTCGGTTCGAGGATGGTGTCGGCGGCGGCGAGCCGAAGCCCCGCGAACAGTGCGGCGGCGGCCAGAAGGATGGTGTATTTCATAGTGGGGACCTTTCCGATATAAGATTGTTTTTTGAGCTGCATTCGGGAATTAGACGAATTGTCCACCTGAAATTTTAGCACACGAAACCGAAAAATCAAGCCGCAAACCGAAAGATCAAAGAAAAAAGCGGAGAAAGAACTGCTGGAACGGCAGGCGGCGGCGCTATTGGATCCCTCCAAGTGCGGAATATACAAAAACGTACAACAGGTACAAATACGCGGATCCTGCGATGTATCCGGGCAGAAGCAGCGTATCCAGGACGATTGCGGGCGGCAGGTAGAGCGTTTTCCAGAGGACCGCGTCCCAGGCGGGGAACCGTCTTCCGGCGATGCGTTCGTATTCGATCAGGCGGACTTCATCCATCCCGTCCCGGAAAGGATATAGATACCGGTACTCTTCGCGTGCGTCCCATTCGGCCGCCGCCTGTTTCAGCAGTTCATTATGATAGTTGTGCCCGTCCTTGTTCAGAAGCCATCCGCAGAAGTCGAAATAGGAATAGGGATCCCGTTCTCTCTCCTCTTTTCTCTCCAGCGCATCCAGTTCATAGAACTTTTTCATGAAAGGATTCTCCCGCGGGGCCCCCGGAGCGAGGGTCAGGAGTTCATACGTGTTCCCGTCCACTGCGACGGGGAACATGATGCGGAGTTCGCCTTCCGGCTGCTGTTCCGGCGGAACGTCTTCTTCCCCTCGCGGGATCAGCCTGACCTTGAACGGCCGGGACAGGTCGTCCAGTTCGTCGGGGCGGACCCGGAGACGAAGCGTTTCGTCCGCGCCGAGCGGAAGCCCGTCGGTCTTGATCACGAATGGGGAGTTGTGCCAGTACGCTTGTGCATCGGGATCCGGTTCCGCGATCAGGCGGCACCGCATCAGGCATTCCGGTACGGGGTCCAGCGGGATGCGTCCTTCCCAGGTCGATTTCCAGGTCCGGCGCGAAATCATACGGGTGGTGTGATAGCTGGTCTCCCTCTCGCTTGAGACGATGATCTCGTCGCGGTCGGGGGACATCCGGTACTTGGGAATGTCGAATCTGGACGTCTTCGCCCCGAACTGGCCGCTCAATACGGCCGCCGATAAGCACCCCGCGCAGCAGAAGCCGAGCGCCGCAGAAGCCGCGGCGAACAGGAGATGGCAGACGAGCGTTTTTTCCCAGGTCATTTTCTTGCTCCGTATGACTGTCTTGCTGTCATACTATATCACAACTATCCGAAAAAAACAACCTAAATAAAAAAAATCAGCGGATTAGGACAAAAAAACCGTGTAAAAAAAAGAAGGGACGGTCAGGAAATGCTTTCAGGGGGACGCAGAAGGTCAAGTGCGACTTTCGCGGTACTCCGCGATCAGCTCGTCGGTGACATACTGGTCGCTGCGGCAGTGGAGATCGGCGATCCCCTCGCGGAGTTCCTGATAGGTCTCCGAATGGTAGAAGAAATCCAATGCCTCCTCCATGGAAAGCCCCTGCTGCTCGGCGAACATGGCGACGACGCGGGCATACTTCATATGAAGCAGTGTCTTATCGGCTTGCATTCGGAATCTCCTCCGCGGATTCGAAGACCAGAAGCCGGTCGATCAAATCCTGTCTGCGGATGCAGATCTGGTGGTTCGGCTTTTCGTATTTGAGGCGTGCCAGGGCTTCATTCTCGGAAATCAGTTTCTCGAAGAAAAGCTCCAGCGTGTTGAAGACTTTGTCATTCGCGATCCCGCCCCGGACGATGTCGTACAGGTCCTGCTGAACGCCGGCACGGTTGTCCGCCACGAAATGAAGCCATTCACGATCATAAACCGGAAAATCTTTTACTTGGACTCCAAGTTCCGGCAGCATCTCATCGTGGAAGACGTAGCGGTTGACGATCGCCGGACGGTTGCGGCGCAGCCACCGCATCGCCCAGCTGACTGCCTGATCCCGCACGGATGTGACATAGAACCCGGTCCCGAAATCAAGCGTCTTGCGGGAGAAGCCCAAGTCCGGCTTGTCGACTTTTGTCCAGGAACCGTGGAAGACTTCGATCATGCGATGACGCCCTCTTCTTTCATGAAGGAGATGATGTCATCGACGATGTATTGTTTGCTCTGCGTGTGCAGGACATCGTAGGACGAGACGATATAGTCGGGCAGAATGCGGGATTTCCGGGTCAGCAGATCGTACACGACATTGCCGGGGAGCTGCAGTTTTTCGGCAACGCCCTCAATGCAGAAGATGGCAAAGTCAAGTGCGGGTTTCGACATGATCGGTTCCTGTTGTTCCGGTGGGATCGTATGGAACTAATTTACAGCCGGAAAAGGAAAAGTCAAGCGGGAGAATGGATTCCGGGCAAAGATAATCCCCGGGGGACGAAGCCCGCCGGGGAAATCAAGAGGCAATCAGGGCCGCCTCGTTCGAGGGATCCTGAAAGAAGCCGTGGATCAGGCGTTCAGGGCGTTCTGGATGAGCGCGGTGAAGGAGTCGGTCTTGAGGGCCGCGCCGCCGATGAGGCCGCCGTCGATGTCCTGCTTGGAGACGAGGGCGCCGGAGTTCTCGGGCTTCATGCTGCCGCCGTACTGGACAACAATGTCCTGGGCCTTGTCGCCGTAGAGGGCGGTCAGGACGGAGCGGATGAAGGCGTGCGTTTCCTGCGCGACTTCAGGCGTGGCGGTCTTGCCGGTGCCGATGGCCCAGACGGGCTCGTAGGCGATGGTGACCGCGTCCATGTCGGCTGCGGAGATGTCGGCGAAGGCGCCGCGGATCTGCTTTTCGAGGACGGTGTTCGTGACGCCGCCTTCGCGTTCGGCGAGGGTTTCGCCGATGCAGACGATGGGCTTCAGGCCGTACTTGAGGGCGGCCTTGATCCGCTGGTTGACGGTCTCGTCGGTCTCGCCGAAATACTGGCGGCGTTCGCTGTGGCCGATGATGACGTATTCGACGCCGATTTCCTTCAGCAT
>Ga0265301_10000293_pt1 | contig 77161 bp, 99 predicted proteins | sample AusTroGonzalo_MG_2_FD_193488 | JGI IMG/M metagenome (GOLD analysis project Ga0265301, IMG submission 193488) | Bovine rumen microbial communities from tropical cattle in Woodstock, Queensland, Australia - Gonzalo_04 | ecosystem: Host-associated > Mammals > Digestive system > Stomach > Rumen ... | reverse complement strand
TCACAATTCCAACCTCCGCCAATTCTCCAACTTACCCCAGTAGAACTTACATCAAATACCGATGCCCACCAAGAGGAGTTAGTACCCTCAAAACCCTGGATAGTTTCACCGTAGGCAGTTCTTAATGCATGCCAACCATTTACAAATATATGGTCAACATTTGCAATATTATGTGCAACAAAATCTTGTCTACCGCTTGGATTAGGGAAACTAATAGTCTTTTCGTACAACGGTTTACCGTCAATCCAAACACCAATCTCCCTTTCGGTTTCGGAATAGATAACAGGCTGAAATTGTGAATCATCTCCATTAACATCAGTAAGGAAATACATAGTTCCGTCTGTCTTTTGTTCAGGGGTAAGTGCCATATACTCATCATAGGTGAGTTCTTGGTAATTGGTGTTACCACCTCCACCGCCGCTAACTACTTTGCCGTTTACATATAAAGCCATAATCTATCTCTCCTTTATGCACTTGCTTTGGTGTATCTAACAGTTACATAACAAGTACCTGAATATCCTGTTATGCAACCGCCAATATGGTATTTGTTATCAGTAGAATTAAAATCGACATTGGTGAAAGCATTATAAGCATTTGTAAGGTAAAAATTCAGTCCTCTGCGATTTACACCGCATAAGAAGAATCCATCGGCTATATACATAATTGCCGTACTGTCTAATCCTGCGATATCAAGTGTATAATCAAAATTAGTGCCACTTGTTGCAGGGAAAGTTACAGTTCTTTCATAGACCGTACTTCCGTCTATCCAAGTGCCAATAACATGCTCGGTTGTAGAATAATGAACTGCAGGAACTCCCTGCGGTGTCCAAGTCCCCGAACCTGCCGTATCGGTTGTTTTAGTATAGCGGATAGTTACCTCAACATCTGCGGTATCGCCGTTCCAAGTGGAACAATAAAACCTAACATAACCCGAAGATGTAACCGAAACACACAAATACTGTCCGATTCCTGTTTGTTGTCCGTTATACTGTATTGTTACTGCTCCGTCTGTACTAACAAGAGTATCAATGTCACTTATCTGTTCTATATTCTGCCAATCACTTGTACTAATTGTAATATTGTTCACAAGAAAGGTCTTTTGATATAGTGGTTTTCCGTCAATCCAAACACCGATTTCTCGTTCAGTTTCAGAATAGATAACTGGTTGAAACTCATTATCGGGAGTGCTGGTAGCATCGGTTACATTTATGATACCTACTTTTTCATCAGCAGATAATTGTTCAAACTCTAATGCTGTCATTTCACGGACAACATTAACCTCGGTTATCTGGTCTGTATTATTATCTATGGAGTATGCCCCCTTAAACTGAAGGTCGGCTCTTTGTGTAAGGCTTGTACCTTCGTCGTCAAGAATGGTATGACCTCCGCCTCCGCCACCTCCAGCGTCCAGAGCAATCGTAGCATCCGATGATTGATTAAGGGTAATCGAACCCTTGGTTGTTCCTCCTTGAGTAAATGTTATCGTGGCGTCATTTACTGTTGGAATATTAGGTTTACTTGAAAGGTCATTATAACTACCGCTTGTAGCAACTGTTGCCAGTGTTGGTTTATTTAATATCTGGGAAACACCACTACTACTGTTCCAATCTGAATTTACCTGAGCCGCAGGAATTGTAGGCTTATTGAGGATTTGAGCTACACCACTAACAGCATCCCAATCTGAATTTACTTGTGCTGCCGGAATTGTAGGCGGATTAAGTAAATCGCCATAATCACCACTCGTTGCTACGGCTGCTAAACTCGCTACTGTTGCATAATCAGAAGCATCGGAAAGCTCCGCAACCGTAGTAGGTACGGTTATATCGATAGTTTCATTAGAAGATGCATTAGCCGTAAATGAACCTATCTCGGTACTGTTTACTTGTATCGATAATGTAGCGTCATTTACAGTCGGGATATCCCCTGCTACTTCGTTGATTGCACCTACCAGAGTTTTATCAGTAGTATCGAGGTCATTAGTAAATTCAGTAGTGATTGCCACATGCTCCGCAACATCTCCGATAGTAGCCTTTACCGAAGTATAGGTACTATCCTGATTATCATTAGATACTTCCACAAGGTCAGTATCGTGCATTGTAGCGATAGCATTTAAGTCAGATATTTTCTTTGATGTACCCGGCATAACTATTCTCCTTTATTCTTCTTGCTCCAATATTCTATCTGAGCCGTCTTCCGTTATTCTTTGGTCACCATTTTCTGTTATTAAAGGTATTCCGAATAAGTATCTCTCTATTGCTTCTATTCTATCAGCAAGTGAAGTCAACTCACTATTGATTTTGCTTGAACTCCAAGTCTTATCTAATGCAATATCATTATCATCAATAACTGCTCCGCCACCACCATTAGGTGCATAAAGTTCAGTCGTAACGCCATCTACCTCGATATCGGCAATATGAGTTCCTGTATCTTGTATCTGCGTTACTTGGACAGAAGAACCTGCGGAAGGGACTAAAATCTCCGTATCCGTGCCGTCTATTGTTATAGTAGCAACTTTTGTTCCTGTCGATAAAGTATCGTCAATAGATACTGAAGTCGGTGTAGGTGCATATAAATCAGTAGAAGTACCATCTACATCAATTTCTGCTACCTTTGTACCAGATTGCTGTGTTTGGGTTACTGTTACTGAACCTACCGCATTAGGTGTATAGAGATGAGAAGTGGTACCATCTACAGTGATATCTGCGATATTGACACCGGACTGCACTACCGGCTCAACTACAACAGTAGAACCGCCACCGCCTCCGTTAGGAGAATAAATATCAGTAGTTGTTCCGTCAATTGTAATCTCTGCTATCTTTGTACCAGTAGACTGAACTTGTGTAACAGATACTTCGCTACCTAATTCGGAATATAATTCATTAATAGCTGCCGCTATACTCTGCGAAGATGTTGATAAGGTAGTACCTGTTGTCAAATCTCCGGCAATTACAAGATTACCAGACCAATCAAGTGTTAAAGCATTAGACCTAGTTACAACTCCGCCGTCGTCTTCACCATTACCAATAATAACTGCTTTATTAGCATCTGCTACATTATATTTACCGCCTACATGCTGATAATTACCAATTGCAATATTGTAGTAACCTTCAACATGAGTACCTTCGATAGAATCGATAGGCTCCCACATAGCAGCAACTGTTCCAGTTACTTTAGCAACATTTCCTGAACCACTCTTAGATTCTGATTCAGGATTAAGTAAGTAGTACCCATTAGAAGTTGTTGTTTTGAATGGAGTTAATAATGAAGTTATACGAGACCATTTATTATTTTCTAATGGAGATTGACCTGTAGGAACATCGTTAGTGGCATAATAATATCGAGTTATTTGCTGACCATATGCATTTGAAACTACAAACTTAACTACATCCCCAGTTACATATGTTGTCGAAGCACTCCAAGTTGATGGTGATATTATCTGGACCGCATTGCTTGCCTGTATTTGACCAGGAGCAGTTATACACCTATATATGAATGGTCTAGTTGTTTCATTTTGATAATCAGGATTATATAATGCATTAGGTCCTACAATATCACCTACTGCATAGGTTGTTCCAAATACAAATGGACTAATATTCTCAGAAACTCCAAGGAAGTTATGAGAACCTTCTGCGTGGACAGCAAAGCCAGTAACATCATTATGTTTACCTTCTACATGAGAACCGAGGGCATAAATATTATTCCCGCCGCCTTCGGCATGAGTTTTTGCACCGTGAATTTTGTTACCTGCGCCCTCTACGTGAGACTCTTCGCCAGATAGATTATTTCCTGCACCTTCTACATGTGCTTGGACACCATAATTAGCGTTACCGGCGCCTTCTGTATGGGTTATATTAGAATTAGGAAGTGTACTATTTCCTGCACCTTCTACATGAGAACTATATCCTACATTGTAGTTTCCCGCACCTTCTGTATGACCGTGGTCACCGCCAGTTACGTTACCGCTACCTTCTGCATGAGATTCTCTTCCGAATCCAAGGTTTCCGCTACCCTCTACATGAGTAGCTTCACCATAAGCTAAACCACGGGTACCTTCTATGTGAGAAGCATCACCTTGTGCAATAGTTCCGCTACCTTCTGCATGAGAACCTACACCACTTGCAGTAACTGGCCCACCAAATGAGGTTGTACCTTCTGCATGAGAAGCAAGGCCTGAAGCAATACTGCTGTGACCTTCTGCATGAGCACCTGGACCTGAAGATGTAGTACTTATACCCTCAGCATGAGAGTAATCACCACTAGCAGTGCTTTCATTATACTCATCCATCTGGTTGAATAATTCTGCAGCAATACCAGTACCAGCTTTAATTGAAGGAAGTCCCCCACCGCCTCCACCACCATGGTCGTCTACATATTTCTTTGTAGCAACATCCATTCCTGCGAGAGGAGCTAAGCCAACAGTAATTCTACCAGCAACATATTCATTACCATTCCAATCTAATGTTCTTACATTAGACCTGGCATTATCGCTAGTACCATTACCGACTATTTCTACATAAGTACCATGACCAGTACCACCCGATGGCGGAATATCTGCAATATTATATTTACCAAATACATGCTGGTCTCTACTTGCAGCAATTGTATATTCACCTTCGGCGTGGCTTGCTTCTTGCAGAGCTTGTGTATTTTCACCTTCGGCATGAGAACCATAACCAGATGATATAGTACTTATGCCTTCTGCATGTGCATCTGTACCTGAAGCAGTTGTGTAATAGCCTTCAGCATGAGATACTTGACCAGATGCAGTTGTATGCTGTCCTTCTGCGTGGGAGTAAGAATTGCTAGCTACACATGCTTGTCCCTCAGCATGAGCATCAAAACCCGAAGCTGTTGTATGCTCACCTTCGGCATGTGAGTTATCTCCGGAAGCAGTAGTAGAATTGCCCTCTGCGTGGGCATATGTACCTTGAGCTTGAGAATATAAACCCTCAGAATGTGAAGCAACACCTATTGCTTTTGTGGAATTACCTTCTGCATGGGCACCGTCACTACCAGAAGCTATAGAAGATTGACCTTCTGCGTGAGCGTAATAGTTTGTAGCTTGAGTATAGTTACCTTCTGCATGGGAATAATCTCCCGATGCCGTAGTCATATTACCTTCTGCATGAGAACGATTACCTGATGCGACAGTGGAACCGCCTTCTGCGTGAGCCGAAGGTCCTGTTGCTTTTGTATTATCGCCTTCTGCGTGAGATTGAGAATTACTTGCAACAGTTTTATTACCTTCAGCATGGGCACTATCACCTGATGCTTGAGTAGACGTACCTTCTGCATGAGCTGCTTGGTTAGAGGCTACAGTAACAGTTCCCTCTGAATGGGAATAATGCCCCGTTGCTTGAGTAGATTCACCTTCTGCATGAGCTTGCCACCCTGAAGCAAGAGTATCACGACCTTCTGCATGGGCGCTGGTATTTGTAGTTGTAGTATCTTCACCTTCTGCATGAGATAGATTCCCAAGAGCTAAACCCGTACCCTCAGAATGCGAATGACCGCCTATTGCTTTAGACTGGCCTTCTGCATGGCTTCGATTACCAAAAGCAAGGCTATCTCCACCTTCGGCATGGGCTTGATATCCTATAGCATAATTGCTATGATGAGTACTCCAAGCATAATCATTGAAAACTTCACCTAAGTTTCCAAAGTAAGGTGCACCTACTGTGTAATATATATAAGCACTACTATCATTTATAGAACTATCGCCGTCTTTAACATATAAGACATCTACTGTTCTCTTATAGATATTAGTAGCAGTACGTCCGTCACCGAAAGAAATAGGACATTCTACATAATCTTCGGTAGTTAAGCCTTTATATGATTTAAGGACTAAACTAGAATCAGTGATATCTATATACTCATAAGTAGCAGAAATTGTCGTTCCTACAGAAGGTGCAACTGAGAATACTACATTATTTCCTGACCACTGACCAGAATAATAAGAAGGAGATGTGCTTATTACACCTGGGGTGTAGACATCATGGGCAACTGTAAATGTTGTAGTTGTTCCATCTCCAGTAAAAGTTTCAGTAACAGTAACTTTAAATGATTTATCAGGCTTACTTATAAGAACATAGGCTGTATTAGTATTAGTAGAATCTTGTTTTACAAAGAATGAGGCAGATTCAGTTCCAGTTACAGTTATCTTTCCTAATGAAAATCCCTTACTCCGACCAGTTGTTCCTCCATTATTAGTATATACATGATTTCCATCTACAACTGTTTGTGTATCTCTCCAAGCATCCTTTCTTTCTGAAGATATGTAATCAGAACTAAGTCCTGCTTGTAGATAAGTAGGACTTTTCCTACCTACTTCTGCATTGATACTGCGTGCACGGTCGTTAATACCTTGATAATTTATTTCTAGTGGGGTTCCTTCTGGTACATAATCACGACAAATTACTGTAACTACCTTTGTATCAGAATCATATCGGAAGTCAAAATAAGAACCTCTAGGTGGATTACAAGCTATTCGTATAGAATCTGAAGTCGTAGGATAGGATAATTGACATTCAGTATAAGATATTCCGGTGCTTTCGTCATACGCCGCAGTAGTAAAATTCTCAGTTACCGCTGAACTGAAGTATACACCTACACCCGGGAAGTACTCAATCCCATTATCTGTAGATAGTACACCCGTTTCGCTATTAATATGTAAGCCTTCGCCAACTTTAATACCACCCAATGTATCAGCAGAAGCAATAGGTAAGGTATAATCTCCGGCAATAGAGTAGATGGTACCATCAATACTAACAGTAACTAATGGTGGATATGAGGGAGTACCTCCGCCACTACTTTGTTCAGGAATTAATTCTGAGCCGGATTCAATAAGAATTATATGACCATCTTCTGTTATTAAAGCACCAGAAGGGTCAGGCGGATTAGGAATAACTGTTGAGCCGCCAGATAAAGCATAGATTGTATTATCAATCTTAACTTTATTTAATGTTTGAGTAGGTGTTTCAGGCGGATTAGGATATACAATTATCTCGTTGATGGCAGGGACAATATATTTTGCTTTTGTGTCTAATTGCACAAAATGAGTAGCAAGTCCGCCATAACGCAATATAGTATCGACGTAATTCTTATCGCCGATAGTATTCAAATCAGGTTTAGTTAACTTTTGGGCATTATCAAGAGCAGGTAACTTACGTCTATCTTTCACTTGTTACCTCCTCTCATGTATCCATTGGTTCTCCTGCTTGTGTCATTATTCCATCTACTTTAGGAACAGGAGCGTTATAATGTTGTTCTTTACCCTTGTCAAGAGTATCAACAGGAAGATACCCGATTTCGTTGACAATATCTTGTCCAATAGGCTCCCCTTCAGGATGTTCATCTGTAGGAGGTGTCCTATAACTCGCTAAGTCAACTGTTCTATTATATCTAAGGTTATACTTTGGGTCATTTACATCAACTTCGGTCATTTCATCGACAGTAGGACTTACTCCTAAACTGAATATTGGTTCGCTAAATAACGACTTAACAATATGTTCATTATTAGCCATCTGAAGTGAATTCAAGGCCCTGTAACCTGCATTAATTGTAGGCTGAGATTCTGCTTCAGAATTTCTTGCATATACAGGTTGTCTCTTATCATGAGTATTTATTATTTCAGGAGCAGACTCATGTTTCATTCTCTGCATCCTTGCATAATCATTCCTTGTATAATGGCCAACTTTTGTAGGGCCGATGATTCCAGTAGCGTCTCCGGCTTTTGCAAGTCTTGCGTCTACTGAAATTCTTGTTAAAGAATCAATCCTAACACCTGCATACTGAAAACAATACATTCCAAGCGGCCTAACATATTCAATACAAGTATCTATCGGCTTCTCATCTGTAAAATATATTACATTAATATAGCCCATATCTGTATTAGATTCAACATACACTGAGTTATTAGGAATTGAGGTATCTTCTAATCTATCAAAAAGGATATCATTCTCTTCTCCATAGGCATTTATATCTTTTTGTTTGAGATTAACCTCTGCGGCTAATGTAACTCCAAGGTTACTTCCTTTATACTTTATCATAGACATAAAGTATAACATAACAAAGCGATTAAATGCTTTGCATAATCCTGCTCTATCATCATATTTGTATCCCATTGTATCGCCAAGCATCCAAAGTAGATGACTAGGACAACGAAGAGGGTCATATAAATCTGCAGTATTTTCTATATCAAACTGTAATCTAGTCAAAGCATATTCAAACCACTTTATGAAAAAGCGGAAATCTGCAGAAGATTTGTATATAGAAGGAACTGAGATATCGCTTATTTTCATATTATATTAATCAGAAGCCTAACTTAGCATTCATTTCTTTCTTAAATTGACGATATTCAGGAACTTCGCTTGACATGCTGATTCCTAAAGAATCAATCTGGCCATAATCAAATATTTGACCGGGGTCTTCCATTATATCATCATATGACATATTTGTAGAATTAAGCTCAGCAACCATGTCAGATAAGCTATTATAAGATACAAAATCATCTTCAAATGATGTATATCTTACGTAATCGCCTTTAATTCGACACTTTGCTCCGTATTCTTTGCATTCTTTAATTGCAGATTTAATATCATCGATAGATATCCGACTATTGTCTGAACTTGCTCTTACATAACTTTGAGGATAAACTCTGTTTGTTCTTTTCATGTTTGTGTCTCCTTTATCTTATTTTTTTTCAAAAATTCTATTGCTTTCTCTAGACTGATATATCACTGATTTTCATAGATTAGTGATTCATATAGATATAATATGTATGAACTTCAGGGCCCCAATCGGAACCTGTATCTTCTGTTGCATAACTTTCGTTCTTAACAACGCTGAAGTTATCTTTTACAAGCCAATCGGCTCTGATATGGTCATGTTTCCAATCGCCTTCAATTAAGAATGATATGACAGCAATTTCAGGAATAGGTTCATAACGCTTATAGTTATATAACTCTACATGACTTATTCTATTCTCATTTAATAATGCTTCAACATCATCTGCTAATTGAATGATGTCATCCATGCTACCAGAACTTGATTTTATATACTTTTTCATAATATCACCCTTAAGCAAATGCTACATTTATAATTATGCAACTACCAGATGCATAAGCCTCATATACTGCAAAATCTTTAATTGTAAGGTCATCACTCAGAAAGTAATCAGCATCAATTTCATTGCCTGCATAAAGTTCCCCAACATTTCCCCTAAATAATACGGTTCCATCAAGGGATTTAATGATAATATTATCACTAAGTTGAGATAAGAAATCCACTAAATTCATCATGTTATATTTCTCCTTTTATTTTGTTAAACATTCTGGTGCAATTCTTATTGCTTGACCTGCATTATCAGGCTCATTGTATCTTGCAAATGAGATGTAATTAAAGCATTCTACATCACAATTACTCCACTTGATTACAGGATTACTAGGGCTACCTGCGTCAAAGTATATTATTCTTTCGTCGCAATTCTGTATTACCTTGACAATTTCCATTATTGTAGGCTTGAGATTGAATCCTCTATTAGCCGGAGCAAAGTAAATTGCTAATGCTTCTTTAGCCTTGTTGATAATTGTCTTGCCAACATCTTCTGTTACAGGCCTATTTGTGAATATCTGACCCACTACATAGAAGTCAAATACTCTACAAGAACTAAATTGCATATCTACAGACATCGCTTGTAGCGGCCTGAAATCTGCAATTATATTATCGATAAACATTTGCGGTGGCTTATATCTAGTAAATGAAGAATCATTGCTAGTTTGTGCCAAATCAACTTGACCTTGTCCCCAAATATCATCCTTGAAGTCATTGTGAATTGCAAAGCAAACTGCTGTGTTTGTTTTAAAATTGACTTCAAAAGGCATACTATTCCTTTTATAGAGTTGAATCAATTCATCACTAAGGATGTTTCTCCAATCTAAGGACTGTAAGTTTCCTTTTGGGAATTCTCTAGTAGTTATATACATCTTTGACTTCTGGCTACTAGTTAAGTTCTTGTCTTTGTATATTGCTAAGTTGATTTCAAGCGCCTTTTGACAGTCAATAACTACTCCGCAATCTACTCCGGCTTCCCTCTTAAGGAAACGAGTATAATCAGGAAGAGTTACAAGACTGTCCCAGGTATTGATTGAATTCCTGCTATTGTGATATGCTTCTTTTGCAGTTTCAGGAGATTTACCAGTTACTGCATAAGTATGGGGTAACTCTACTGTATTGGAAAGATTAGAAATCAAAATCTCACTAGGTTCATAAGCAGGATTATTTGTCTTGGCAAAGATAAGATTTTCTAATACATCAGTACCTACACAACCGATTACACCTGAACAGTCTATCCAATAGATAGTTAACACATATCCCTTATAATTAGATAACTGATTAAGGTAATTAGAAATAGTTATATGTGCATTTGAGTAATTGTCATAAGTTACGCAATATCTGGGCTCTGCTGTATTGAACTCTGCAACATTAGCAACCTGAATCCATTGAGTCTTATCAAAAGACGAGGCAGATAACGAAGTTTTACCTTTAATCCAAACTGCTGTTGTATCAACATGCTGAGAAGGCAATGTTATGATATAATTACTTTTAATTACTTCATCAACTGAAATAGAATAACTTCTAAGTTCGCCTTCAATTGCTACTCTAGTTACTGATTTACCTGACTCTAAAGTTACTTTATCAGATTCTGCAAATACATCAATATAGTCAGTCAGAACACTTCGTCTGCTTCTACTCTCTGTATCTCCGTAACTACTTGTCATCGGAAGAATGTTGTAGTTGATAACTCTAGCAGTATTTGTAATATCTGTATAAGCATTAAGTGTGCAGAAGTTTGCTCCATTGAATCCAAAATCAAGATTCATTGTATCTGAAGTATTATTTGTGAATGTAACTTCTGTTCTTGCTGCTGTATAGAAACCTAAATCATATCCGATAAGGCCAAAAATCTTTTCTGCATCTTTTCTCTGTAAAACAGACGGTGCGAAGAGCTCGTTGGCTAGATAATCTTGGTTGACAGACAAACAATCTGCAGCAGAAGCAAGTAATTTGCCTAATACAACACCCGGGTCTGCGTCAGCTTCCGGCTTCCACACATCAGTGAGTTTCGGAACTAATGCCCAAAACTCTTCCATCAGACTTTGATAATCTCTACTTGCGTAATTAATCAGACCATGGTTTGCTTCTGATTCTGCCATCTATATTTCTCCTAATTAGAATTCGTCATCGAAATCTTCTTCACTCTCATCATAGAAATTATTGGAGGTTTCTACATTAAGAGTTATTTCCCAAGCCTTCTCGGGTGGGTCAATAGACATAACTTCTAAATCGCCAACATCCTCATAAAAGACATCACTTGCAGAACCTTTGTAGATTTCAGTCTCTGTAGTAAGGTCATAAAGTATCAAAGTGAAGCCATCATCAGTAAAAGTTTCAATAATATCTGATACCGTCATAATAAGAATCTCCTTTATGATTGTATAATTGATACAAGGTTATTTATCTGAAATTATCCACCCTTGAGCAGATATTGTCAGTTTATTTTGAGTAGCAGGAGTAGAATTCAAATCTAAGGTAACTTGCTTTCCAAATGTTGTCTGCATTGCTACTGTCATATTGATTTCATTTGCATTTGTAGCAGAATCTGCTGCATTTGTATCTCCTGTAAATAAAAGACCATCTGTAAACTGTGTCTGGTCAGCATAGACATCAGGCTCGTGTAATCTTAATTGATTTACGATTCTGTCCTTAATCAATGCTCTTTCATTTTCAGTATTATATTTCCATAAATGGCGCTTCAATCCAACACCAAAATCAGGATTATTATACAATTCTGCAGGCTCAGTTAAAATCAAGAGCCTAGAACGAGTTGTCACTGACTTTAAATCCTCGTCTACGGCAACCTGATTGCTTATGAGGTTGAACATATTAGGAAATGATAACGAGGTTGTTTCTGCCATATATTAATCTCCTGAATTTATTTAATGATAAAAGGTTGTAATTCTCATATATCAGAATTGTTTGTATATGAACCGCCTGTAAGGCCAAGTATTAAGAAAGAAGATGAAGTACTATCTAAACTAGATATTGCAACTACATCTCCTGCCTTCGGCAGGTACGGAAGTACTAAAGAAGGATACCAAGGAAGGTCTTCGTCTCTAGTATAATTTCTAACGGTCTTGCCCTTTGCATCTGATATGCGATAAGGCCCATGAATATTCGGAATTCTAGTTTGAACCATCAAACTACCGTCTCCTGAATATTTTGTCGCTTTAACATAACCAAAAATTATCATAATCTAGTATCCTATCCTATTTATATGATGTATGAAAGGTTATCAGATATAACTTCCATAATTAGTAATGAATGCAACATCCTCTAAGTACCAACCTTCCCATGCTTCTTTCATCCAAGAAGGAGTATGTGGGTAATCTACATCGTCCCCAGTTAAACTGCTCCCACCTTTCACACAAACGCCATTTTCAGTTTTAATTCTTTCCCACTCAACAATAGATATTCCTGATTTTCCGTAATCGTGACCCCATTCGTTCTTTGCATCTACACCTTTAGCGTCTGCTATTATTGCAGGAAAACTAACTTCGTTCTTAAGAGATATAACGACTACGCTGCCTACAGGGCCAAATTTTTCAGTCATCAATGCTACACAGTAGTATCCACCAATCTTAGCAATCCCTTTGTCACAAGGACGACCTTGTTGAATCCATATATCATATAATTGTCTCTGAGGAGTTCCGCTTTTCCAGTTCCTCCAATATGCTGTATAATAATCTGTTATGCCTGTTTGTTTAAGTTCAGGTGGAATGGTTACACTGTACTGAGCAGTAAGTAATTGTCCATTTATATTTGTTAAATCTCTAAGCTCTCCAATTATCTGTTTATTCGGAGGAATTATTACTAAACGTTCATAAATATCTTGAGCTTTGTGCTTTACATTTTCTACGTCTTCATTAGAACTAAAATAAGGATTATATGTTAATAAGAAAATCTCTGCACACTTCTGTGCAGTTTCAACATCAAGGGGCTGATACTTAAAAGCAGCAGCATATCCTGAAAATCTTTCAGTAATATTTGTTATTAAGAAATCTAATTGTCCTGATAGATTTGTTGACCAATCACTTACAGCGGACTTAAGTGCATCAAAATCTTGGTCATACCAATCACCAATTCCATGTAAAGTTACACTCTGAATAGTTTTGGCATGCTGTGTATTCAGTCCTGAATATTTCTCTAGGCATGCTACAATTCCAGTTGCACTTGAAGCACTATATCCAGCCTCTAATAATTTATCTATAGCGATTTTCTGTAACTGAGGTAATGCAGAAGTATCAACTTTTGTAGAATTTAATTGAGAAACTGTAGGAGCAAAACTATCGTATATATCGCCAAGGGCCGATGTATAGTTAATAACTGAAATTGCTATATTTGAACTGTTGTTAGATAAATTATATCCTGTGTCTAAATATCCGACTTGACGCAGAGTCATATCATGTCTATCGGTTCTAGTAGTATAAAGAGGTTCCAATTTCTGCTCATCTAATTCCTCTTGGCGAACGAATCTAGAAGTGGTTCCAGTTGACCTTGTAAATCTACCGCTTTCATCAGACTTAGGCAGATTTGGCAACCAGCTACGAGGACTATCAAAATGTGATGCATTTGAAAATACTTCTTTAGATGTTTCTTCCGTGTACCTAGATTCAATTTCGTTATCTTCAGGATTAATGTCAAATAATGAAGGGTCAAGCAATTCATCATCAATATTATTCACATCTTCGGGCTCAATGCACCATAAATAAAATACATTTTCAAAATTTTCCCAAGTTATCTGTTGGAGTTGTGAACGAGTTACATATAATCCACATCTATCAACTAATCCCCAACTATATATGAATTTATAATAGATTGAAACTATTTTATTATTCATATCAACAGAATTATTGAGATTAAGCGATAGCCATAATCCTAATTTAGGTGAGAATTGAGAAATGACATAATAAAGAGCCTTACATTCTGCATCGGCTTCTATCTCATTTCTTGCTCGGACATTAACATACAAAGCATAAGGAAGTCCTGCTGAATTACACTGCTCTACTTGATATGCTAATTTAGGATTCAAATATGTATGTTTAACATGGCTCACATCAAACAATTCTCCTGCATAAAACATCATAGCAGATATTCTTGCATTTCTTATTCTGTCGTAATCTAATTTAGGGTCATATTGACCTAATACAGTTGCAACAAAAGGCTTCATGTTCTCTGTAGATATTTCTACAGGCTGAAGTTCACCGGCTTCCTGCTGCTCATCTGTTCGCATGGAATTTGTTCTTGCATCAAATATTGAGGTCTCATTTGTGTCTTGTTCACACATATCTAATTGACCCCAACAGTCCCATCTAGATGAACCGTCTTTCCTAAATAGCGGGCCCATTACTACTCCGTAATCTTTGCCCTTTGCATCAATTACATAATCTTCGTGTGGGTTGCCATTAAGGTCAATAAATCTTCCAATGTATACACCTACATGTTCCTTTGTATGGCTTCCTGCTGACTTTGACCTAAATACTAACATACCTGGAATTCTAGGGAATTCATGTATGTTATCTCCTTTGTGTGTGCAAAAATCCCAATATTGTTTAGTTGCACCATGATATAGATTTGTACTTCGGACTTTAGGGCCATTTACATCATCACAACACACTGCGCCTATAAACAGGCCCGAACAATCATGTGTCTTTGCAGGAACATTATAATTAGGATTAGGATAAGTAGTAGAAGTAACTTCCCAATTATTCTGATATAATTTTCTTTTAGAAGATACCTCAAAATCTCCGCTAGCCCCTAATCTATAAGGTCTGCCTAACTGGGCTATCGCATATATACATAACCAACTATTTGTATTAGGCATGAGGCACCTCAAACATATTCACTTTACCAAATATTATAGGAGTAGGGTCTTGCTTATACAATTGCTGAGATAAGATTCTAACAGGAAATGAAGAAGATTCTGCATTGCAGTATTCTAATCTAACTAAGCCTTTTGTTGTATCTCCAATGTAGTTAGATAATGTTATATTGCTACCCACAGAAACATTCACTTTACTGAGGTTACAATATCTGAGCCAGAATTGTGAATTTACTTCTTGAGTAACTGACCATGTGTCAGTTTCAGGGTCGACTTCCGTTGCTAATATAACTCCGCTATAAATACTGTATACTTTATCACACTTGATGTAGCAGCCAGCATTTACTTGCTTTGTTCCGCAGAAGCCCCTATCTATAACAGAAGAATCTACCTGCTTGCCAGTTAGAATTGATAATACTTGATTCAATTATAACCTCCCTTAAGCAGATACATCTTCAAACGTCGGATACATAGTTCCAAAATCTACTTTATATGCAGATATTATATTATTTGATTTGCTGTATGACCTACTGCTTGAACCATTTGCTATAGTAATTCCTTGGGAAGATGCAACTTCGTTAGCAGAACTCATAACCAATCTCTGTACCTTGAGTGTGGTCGTAAATTGATTACTAATACTATGGTCAACAGAAACTACATTATAAATTCCAGTTACAGGTGAAATTGTATTTCCGGATACTACTAATAACGATACAGGTTGTGCTACTGTGTACTGATTAACATTACCAGGAATAGTTATCTTGAAATCTCCTGAGAACTGAGATGCTAAAGCATTTACATCATTGATAATATTGACTGTCTGATAAACATCTCCAAGAGTTGCCGACCAGCTATTTACTACTTTAGTATCTTGAACAATAGTGTTACCACTTCCGTCAACTGAAAATCCGATTTGAGCAAATTTCATATCTGTCATGTTGTATGCAACACCATTATACGAACCACTTAATGAAAGAATATTTGTATTAGCCGTACCATACTCAAGAGTATCTCCATTATGCATAGAAATCAGTCCTGCATTACTCTTGTAGTGGATGGTTCCCTTTCTTGTCATTGTAGGTTCCTCAACCCAGTGAGAGAAAGAAGAACATTGAGGAGTTTCGTCTACTATACTCTTCTTCAAGTAACCGCCTAATGTAGATATATCTTGAAGATTATTCATCAAGCAACTTAATTTACGCACACCTGATTTAAGTCCAGCAGCATCTCTTGTTCCACTATAGGATTTTGATAATCTTAAGCAACCAGGCCAACTCTCATAATCGTCTTCAGTAGAATAGTGTCCCCTAATATAACCATTCACACTTGTTGTCATTGCACCATGATTTACATAAGTAGGAGCATCATTGTGGTCAATGTCAAGGTCGTAGTATCTATCCATCTTTAAACTTCTGTAAGTTGCTTCAACTAATGCAGAAGGTTGAACCATTCCGTGAACAGCCGGAAAATGATAAACAGGCATTGCTGCCTTCACTCCAATAGAAGCATATCCTGTAACTGTATATCTCATGAATCTTCCATCTGTGGAACATTGGAACTTCAAAGTAAATCCTTGATATGCTACACTCGCTCCGATAGAGCCATCATTATTAAGCCAGCCAAACATGAAAGATACGGGTATTCCGCTTGAATTTGCATATTTGCTTGCATCTTGTGCAGCAGAATAAAGTAATGCTTCAAATGCGGCTACATTTGACTTCTTAGTGTCATCTCCACCAACAACTACATTTAATGTCCAAGATGTGAATGATGTTATTTGTGAATTTGATAATTCAAGAGAACAGAAAGGAGAAGGAATTTTCAGTCCAAATTCCGTCAACGATACTCCTGCGAATACGAAGTTGCAGAAACAATTGTTGAGCATATTATTCCTCTCCTAAGTTTAATGATAAGGCTGTAATAGATGCAAGTAATTCACCTTCAGAGAATAATGAAGTAATTGTCTTAGGTATTATAAGCGTCTGACCTTCTCTTACAGTATAGCCATCTTCAATCTTGTTGAAATAAGCAATGACCCAACTATATGTAGGAGAACCTAGGTAAGTATTTGCTATCAAATCAAGCCTGTTTTCTTCACCTGTTTCTACTACATGATAGATTACATCTAAGTTGTTTGTAGTCAGTGGATTAACAGTTTCAAGAGTTATATATCTATCAGAAGTGTCTGTATGATGAGTAACTTGCCTGAGATTTCTATATCTTGAAATATGGTTATAGTCGATACATACACCATACTCAATTCCGTAATAGTTTACTTCATCATAGGGAATTGTTAAATCATTAGTTGGTATCATGCTTCTAACCCCTTATTCATTACTGTATTGTAGTTAAGAGCTTCAGGCGAAACTTCTGTTATTTCAAGTGAAAGTGTGAGTTCTAACCAATGTCCATCAAGGCCAATAGGTCCGCCCCAATCAGCCTTACAAGATGTCATAACTCCTGTTATTAAATTATTTCCGTTAAGATATAATGTAACTGTAGGAGTTATTACTGCCGAGCCTTGATACTCAGGGAAGCAATTTGCTTCACAGAATCTTACTAACTTGTTTGCAAGACCATCTCTGTGGTCTCCGGACCACATATCTCTATGCATCTTGAATGTAAATGAATTTGTCCTGGGGCCAGAATCTTTGTATACAAACCACGGCTCATATTGATAAAGCATACTAGGCATCTGGTCATAATTTGCTTGGTAACCATCAGAATATTCCTCAGGATAGACCGGAAAATCCATGGACTCATTCTTTATAGAAGAATATAAACTAATTTTGCCCCAAGGTAAGTTAAACCACTCAAACGGATTACTTACTTTATAAGTATCAGACATACCATAAGCGGCTGTGTTCATTACACTGTAGTCTGAGAATATAACAGGGTCTACAAATCCTCTAGTTTTGAGTGACTCATCACATCGTCTATAAACTTCGGTGCTAACAGGCTCTCCGTTTCCTAATATATCTGTTGACAACGGAACATCAACTTCAGGAGGTATTATGATATGACCTTCAAATGTTCCATATCTCTGAAGAGAGCACCAATCTGCCTCAGTACCTAAAGCAGCCCTTTCATATACATCTGAATCTGAAACGGTTGAATTGAGTATATGTCTTTTAGTTTGAGCGTCTGTTGTACCTGACGTATCTCTATCTTGTAACTGCCTTCCGATATTTACAGCTCTTTTAAGTCCATTAACATTAAGGACATAATCAACATATCTTTCACCTACTATATCTGAAAGGTCAGATAAAGTAGTATTAGGAGTTACAGGTAAATATTTACTCATTTAACTATTCCTCCAATCTTAATTGCTTAATTACATGAGGCTCACCAAACACTGTAGGAGGTCTCAATCCTGTTGTAAGTGTAGATACATATTTGAGACTTGTTGCGTAACAAAGAGCGCATGTTTGATTAGTAAAGGTATTGTCTATATTATTCGCACCTAAGAGCATTAATGTATCGTATATGTCCAAATAGTCTGAATTATTATATACAACCTCACCTAACATATAGGTATAAATCCAATCAGGAAGTTCCAATATCTGACCATTAACATAGTAAGTTACTAGAGATACAATATATGATTTAAGTTTCTGATATTCTTCGCTAAGACTTACTTCACTTATTACATTGCCATCTTTGTCTAGTTTCTTGTATATCAAATCTTCTTCTGCAAAAGGATTAGGATAATTATCTTCAAAGAAATGTTCTGATGAATCATTTTCTAAGTTGATAAAGGCAGTAAACATCTCCTTATCTGAAATCAAATGATAAGGATATCCAGGCAGATAACCCAGATTTGAATACTTTATCTTGATAATGTCGTGAATAAGTGACATTAGATTGTTGACCCTCCATTGAAGATATGATACGAACCAGGTTCCCAACCATCAATACTGTCTACGCCCATTGTCATATTTTCAGAATTTACTATGTCTGTTATTGAATCAAATGCTATTGTTCCTGACGAAGTTACATCTGTTGTGACATCATATGTTCCTGTATATACTGTAAAGTTAGTAGCAATAACGACCCACTGTGCATTCTGCACTATATAAGCGGTTGTAAACGAACCTGTTACTTTAAGAGGCTTTGATAAGCACCTATTAGGATAAATCAATTCAGAACCTTGAGGCAAGTTGAATGTTCCTCCGATTATTGACCTACCTGTCGTTACATTAGTTGCTGTAGAACCATTTGAAACATAAATGCTACACTCAATTATGTCACCGTTTCCTCCAAGAGTTATGCTCCTGAGTGCTGCAGAATAATGGTTATCATTCGGATTATCTTCATCCCAGAATGCAATATCTTCTACTGTCATTGGTGCATTAGGCTGTGAAACTTCCATTCCATTTACAAGGAGGTCCGGGTCTGTTTCGTTGAACCTATCGTACCATAATGTAATATCTTGTAATCCAGTGAATGATGTAGCCCTATAATGGTTAACATCACAAACCCTAATATAGTTGAAAATATTTGCATCATAATATATACAACTTCTAACTATATTTATTACAGGTGTGCCGGATATGTTACTATCAATCTTAATCTTCTCACAATCAATAATATTGATTATTGTTTTAGCATTTGCATTACCCAAGATATGTAATGTAACGGCTGTTCCGAATCTTGAATCAATATTGTAAATATTCACACTCGCCGGGTCATCGTCATCACCTAACTGAGGAAGTGTTATATAGACATTTATTACAGGAGTTGTACCACCAAGGTATGGAGTGAACGGGAACGCTACTCTGTTGTTTACATATTCATCAAGGTTAGATTGGATAGTAGGATAAGTAATATTACTTGCTAATGTAACATCTTCTCCTAATTGATATGCTAATGTACCAGAACGAAGTAAAGAATAGTCAATCAATTTAAGTCGACCGGTCTCATCAAGAGTTACATATCCTGCGTCTGTATATGTAGAATCTGTATTGTAGAATCCACCTATCTGTGTTGTTGCTGCAAGAGGAATTCCACCTGTTACTAATATATAATCTGACCAAGTTCTAGGGCCTGTTCCAATTACTTTGTAGTACAGCGGAGTTATTTCAGTGTCTGAATCATTATGCCAAGATACCTCGAAGTAATCGGCATTTAATGTTCCTCTATATGTTGCAAAGTTGAATAATGTTGTTGCATCTTCATTGAAAATCTTATCCCAATACTCAGGATTCCAATCGCCTGTAGTAGCTGTGTTACACTTGTACAGACCTCCGTTGTAGGCTGCATAATCATTCACTCTATAATTTGTGCTTGTTTCGTAGAAATCTGCAAGATGCTTAAGGTCATTTACAGTAACACCTGGATTATCTCCAGCCCAAACTGATACGGAAGTTTCACCTAATCTTACACCTGTAGGAAGTGATTGTGAATATCCAACATTTGATACTGTTCCAGGCAAGACCTTATACATTGTTGAAGGAGACGCTCCGTCATCTTCTGTAGTATTTGCAGTATAATCTTCTCTAACGAAGATATAATCTCCATTACTGTAATTTGCAGGAATTGTAGGCATTACATAATCTGAATCTTTTGTATCTAACCAAAGGACCATGTTGCCTGCAGGCGACTGTTTAAGTCCACCTAACTTCTCTGCAAGATTTTTTATTACTTGTGTATATTCGTTATCAACAGTTCCGGCACTTCCCGAAAGATAATTTGCTTTAGGTAATTTAATATCTCTTAATCCGAAGTAAACATTATCACCAGCAGTATTCTTCATAGAATCAATCTGCTGATGGGGAATTGCTAAGTGGACAAATCCGTCATTTGTTGTTAAGAATGTTGCTTGAGGAACTGCTTCATTAGGATTGATAGTGCTTATAGTATTCTGAGGGTCTGCATCCCATACCATGAGGCTTCCTGTTGAATCACACCAAGTAGATTTATCGCTACTTCCTCCCTGACCGGAGAATGTATATAACATGTGAGGATTAAGATTTTTCTTTGATACGAAGTTATCATCAAGTACCTTAGAAATATCGTCAATCCTAGATGAATTGATATATGATACTTTATTCTTATTTTGAACGATTGCCGCAGGATTGATTGTTCCATTGATGTAGATAAAATCTGCTAACTTGAGGTCTGCAGTTACTTGTGACCTATCTGTAGGACAATCAGAAGGTGTTCTAAAATCTTCTTTCTTTTCAACAACTAACTGAATTCCAATATATACATTATCCTCATTTTCAATCAACATTGAACCGGACATAGTGGCTTCTGTGCTATAATAAGCCCTAATACCTACTACTAACTCACCAATGAGCGGCGGTTTATAATCTTTTGCTAATTGTGCATTTGCAAGAGCTAAATCGATAATCATTGGAGCAAGAGTCTGAACATAATGTCCATTGATTACTGCTCTACCAGGAGCTATCTGGAGGATACAAGATGCTGCATTAACAATAGTCCATTTAGATGAATCAAAAGGCTCGGGAGTTACTATCGGCTGTGTACAAACATATGTAACAGAATTGTATGTTACATAATCACCAATTGTATAAGTCTGTGTAGAATCGTATTCCGGTGCCTCCATTGAGGAAAGTAAACTAACAGCAAAATCGTTCATTCCATGTGTATAGGAAGGCCCCACTTCGTATTCTATCTGTGGGTCTGTTCCTACCATCTCTCTTGAACGAAGATTATATTCTGTAACTAATTGACCGCCTTTTGTTGAATTACTGAGCGGGAATATATTGGTTGTTGCTACATTAAATGTTTGGAAATGCATTTATCTTCCTCCATATGTAATTATATCTCTATAAAAGGTCCTATGTTGATGTACGCTGGGTTACACCTAAACCAAGTGCACTCATCGTATCTATCAGCGATAAACCGCCTGCCTGTGTATTCTGCTGTTGCATCATTGCTTCAAGTATGATTACTATCTTACCTAACAATGCATTTGCTTGCATCTGAGGGTCAAGTTTCTTTAATTCATCTGCACTGAATACATTCATTGCATTTGCTAATGCTAATAATGTTTCATTCTGTGCATCGCCTTCTGCTTGTCTTAAATCACTCCAAGCACTTGCACCAGAAATTGATTCACTATATTTACCTACACGGCCAATATAGCCTATCCAATCTGCTAAACACTTTTGGAATACACTTGAAGTTGAAACAAATGTCTTATGGAAATTTGTATTCAACAATTCTAAAGCACTAATGACAGTAAAATCTTTAGCATCTCCGAGTTTACTTCCAATCATGTCTTCCTTAATCTGTATATTAGATAATGCCATATCTACAGCATCCATTCTCTGGTCATATCTTGCACCTGAATCAAAGAATGGTTTGAATTCATCATTTATGAATGGAAGCCACATAGCGGTTTGATAAATTCCGCTTGTGCCTGCATCGAAGTCCCAGAAGGCTCTAGTTTCATCTCTGAATTTCTGTTCGTCTTCTTTTCTTGCTGCTTCTTGTAAAGCACCTTCTCTTGCTTGGTTGGCCTGGAAGTAACCTTGAATCTCGGCTTCACTTCTTCCGTAGTTACTAAGTGCTTCGTCCCAATCTGAAAGACCGTAGTCACTTAATGTTTCTTTGTATGCTTCCCAAGACATTGTCTTAGATGCTTCTTCTGCACTGTCAAGAAATTCTTGGAACTTAGCATTTGATAATGCCATAGCATTTTCAGCAGCCGTAGCAGTTATATTCTTTATTATAGCAGGAAGTGAACCTTTGCTTGATGCAGAAGATAACGAAGCTGCACTCTTTCCTACGCTGAATCCAGAATAAATTGAACTTATAGATGAACCTGTTGATGCTCCGGCTTTAGCAGAAATGTTAGTATATCCTGAATTATCTTGCATCCAACCAAGGAGGCCACCACCAGAATAATATGCATTGTTGAATCCTTCAGCGCCTCCTGTCAATAAGGCAGCAGTAGGGTCACCGGCTAATGCACCTAATACTAACTGATTCTCCAATGCACCCAAAGGACCTGCAGGGCTAAAAACTGTTCCAATTGCTGTAGCAATTTTAACCCCATCGGGTGTAACATAGTCAGTAACATTAGACTTGCCGCCCATCATCTCGATAAGAGGTCTTACAAGGGCCAAATCTTGTCCTACTGTAACTAAGTTTGTAAGGGCTTGTTGATTAGAACCTACAGCACTTAACTGAAGAATTTCTGCAATATCTTCTCGTCTTTCTTCGACTTCTTTAACTGAAGCATCCATGTTTGCAATGCTATTTGCAGCATATGAAATAGGATTCAAGAAATTGAGGAGATTTACAATTGTTTCACGAATGCCTTCAAGGAATGCTAATGCAGAACCTTGGATTTCTACAGCATAAGTTGCTTCTTGCATCTGTTGTGCAATCTGCTCTTCCCACATATGTTGCTGAACCATTCGGCCAGCTTCACTATCAATTACATACGCAAGTCCTTCTTCAAGAATTGTATTATTTATTTCTTGAAGTTTAAGTTGCTCAGTGGACATTGTAGCTTCGCCACTAGCAAGGAGTGACATATTCTCACTTAATGCTCCACTGTTGATGTTCATCTCGGCAATCTTGTCTGCAAGGTTATTGAAATCAACCCTTGCAAATGCCTTCATGTCTATTCCGAATATAGATGAAAGTCCTTCTGCGACTTCCATATAATTGTCGGGAGACATATTTTGCATGTTGGCAAGGTTCTTAAATATTGTTACAAACAAGCCTTGAGGGTCATTTGCTAACTGCTTTAAGAACTCTGTATTGCTTGCATTCATTCCAGAAAGGGAACGAAGTGCAACGATTGTATCACTGTTTCCGCCAATCGCTGCTTTAACTACATTGTCAACTAATCCTGATGCTAAATCAGGAGCAACAGAACTTACTATAGCAGATACAGAAGTAAGTGTACCTGAGATATCTGCGGCATTTCCACTCTTTGCAGATTGGGCAATAGCAACAGCACTGCTGAGTAAATTAGAAGCATCTTTTAATCCTGTGCCTAAACCACCTGAAAGATTTCTGCTTGAATATAAGAGATTATTAGCAAATGCTTCTAACTGCTGATTAGCATACTGAACTGCTTCAGCTTGAGCCATTCCCTGTGCAGTAGCGTCAGATATTAACTGAGCATAAGTACTTCCGTAACTTAAGAAGTTTTCAGTAGGTACTGCAGCAGTTAATTTAGTGGCTTCGTAAGCAAACTCTTCGGCAATCTTTCCGCTTAATCCACTCTCTAATACAGAACTGAGATTATTGATAATATCAGTAGCAGGAATTACTGAACCTAATCCTTCACTGATTAATCTCTCAGATACACTAGAATATAAATCGTAGACATCTTCTTTTGTATAGCCTTGAGTTAAAGAGATTTTGGCAAGATTTGCATCCCATGCATCTTCCCATTTCTTAGCAGCATTCATGAGTATTTCAAAAGGCTCACGAGCCATATACTCCATATCTGCCTTAAGTCTCTTTTGAGCCTCTTCAGATTGTTTCTTACGACTTTCTTCTCTTCGAGTAGCGGCAGCTTGCAAAGCTTCAGAAAGCTTTACAAGACCTTCAAATGCTGGTTTTAATAACTTAGCCGCAATTACTACACCTAAGATTACAGGAGCGGCAGCAGATGCTACGGCTGTTAATTCTCCCATTGCACCTGTAACTTGTGCACCGCCAGCGGCTACATCACCCATTGCTTGTCCAGCCGCTTTAACGCCTGAACCTGCGGCACTATTTATGACATTTCCAACTGCTTTGCCTAATTCAGAATTAGAACCTGCTAACTTATTACCGGCAGTTTGGAGAGCTTTATTTAAGATAGAATTCTTACCGTCACCAAATATCTGCTTACCAATATTTTTGCCTAATGCACCGGGAAGGTCTTTTAATTCTACTCCAAATTGTTTTGAGAATGTAGCAAGAGCACGATTCATGCCCTTCTTGAAATCGCCACCTGTAAGAGAATTGAGAAGTTGATTCTCAATACCTTTTGTGAAATCTCTAGTTATGTTTCCGGAACGCAGATAACTTCGAGTTTCTTCATATCTATCTCTCTGTTTATACTGCATTTCATCTCTTCGGTCACTAAAGAAACTTTGAGATGAATTAGAAGGATTGAAACCACCAGGATTAGAAGCACTTTCATCATGAAGTGCCCTACGCATGGAACGATACATGATATCGGCCATTTGACGCTGGTCAGGAGAAGTTCTTGAATCAAAGAATGGATTTCCTGAATAATTCTGGTTGTTGTTATTTTCTGACATTAGTTTCTCTTCTTTGTTGCATTATTTTCTAATCGTTGCTGTCGTTCCTTCAATTCTTTTTCAAAAGATTTTACATATTTTTCTCTTACAAATATAGGTTGTTGCATAACCCAATCTGCACTTACTGCGCCTTCGGAGGCTCTTGATATGAATAAGGTTTCATCTATTATGCGTTCATATTTGTCTTGACGCATATCATGAAATGTTTTTAATTCGCCATTAAGCTTTATTGTTTCCCTTAGCGGGTCCACTTGACTTCTCGGCACATCTATCAGCCTTCCAGGCCCTGAGATTTCCCAAGGTCGGACGAAAAAATCGGTCATCGACAAGTGCAATAAATGCGGCATCTTTGCTACCACACTTAGGACATGTCGTTGTACCTCCTGCTCTAAGGCCAAAATCTGTTAATTCGGATACTACTTGCTTAAGAATCTTAAAATCAGCGTCAACAAGACTATTCTGAAGTTTGAATTTGATATCTGCAGGTGTCATATTTGATTCGCCATTGATAGACTTCACCATGTAACACATTCTAGCCAAATCGGCATTTCTTTCACCTGTAGATAATGTAAACAACTTATCATTGTTTGCATTTACTATATCCTGAATTGTGGGAAGTTTTAAAACAATATCACCATTAAAGTCGATGAACTCGTCTTTAGATATCTTTATATTATTATCAAAGCCTGCAGGAAGTGTCTTTACTTCTACTGAGCGAAGGTCTACTTGATATTCACCTCTAGATACTTCACCGCAGTCTCCGCAGAAGATTGCATTTGTTGTATAGAAAGGGCCATAGTTAAGAATTCTTAAGCCTCTACAAATCCATTGGAAATCAATTTCTAAAAGATTGTGGAAATTGCAACTTTCTTCAATTGCTTTAGGGAATATGATATCAAGCATAGTTGCTACGAAATCTTCCCCTCCTACATAATCCAATTCGGATGCAGTAGGAATGCTCTTAAGGGTGAGAACATCAGGAATCTCACCATTGTAAAGCCCTTTGCCTAACAGTTCGATTTTTTCTGAAATAGCCATTTGATACCTCCAAAAAGTGTTTAGTGATTGGTATTTCGTGTATATTAAGTTGTCTTATATTTACCATAAAAGTATTAATGATAAATATTCTTACATGATATTATTTAAGGTTAATCAATACAAAAACGGGAGGTGAAAGGTGCCTCCCGTTCTTGCATGTGTGGTCTATGGCAGAAGAAAACTATTCTTTATCTCGACTCATAACTAACACTGCACTTATCATGAAACCAAATACGGCTCCAAGTATAAATCCAAATGCTACTCCGATGATGGTGTTCATATCAATATGAAAGGTTTAAATTTTTCCACGGAATGAAGTCTTAGTATCAAATCCGTGATTTACTATTTTATCTTTATTAGTCGTACCTTCGGCTACGGTTGATTCAGATGCGGTCTTTTCCAAAGAAAAATACTCGTCTATTGCGTGATACATATCTTCCGCAGAGATTATACTTGAAATTCCACAGGCCTTGAATAAAGGAATTGATAACTCTGATTTAGTATCTCCGACATACTGGATAAATTTATTAAAGGCAGAAGACTTGAAATCGGCAGTGTCAATAGCCTGTCTTAAATCATCTTTATGCTCCCTAATCTTCTCCGGCACATATTCATAATGGAAAGTAGTTTTATCCATATAAAAGATGTCATATTTCCAGTCGGTATTAAAACTGATAAGAGATAACTTGAATAATTCTCTTGGCTTATTATAGTTCTTCCAAGTTGTTATGCATTCTAGTTCATAATCCAACGGCTTATCTCTGCAGGGATAGTCATCAAACTTAGTTATGTGAACAAGAATAAGCCAAAAGGTTGCTCCGCTCTGAAGTAGGACAAACCTATAAGCCGAATAACTCCTCCAAGCCCATCGTATTCTATCGCAGAACATATCTTTTGTCAGAAGAAATGAGCCACGCCTGTCAAATACAAGCGTGTCATCTCGGTCTTGAAGATAATCATAATAATCTTGGTTCTTATCTATTATCCTCATTAGAAACCTCCTTTAGTGGGCAATCTTTATTCCTTTCTTCAAATGGGTCATAGAGTTCTTCACCTGTATCTTTATTATAAAAACAACTATTAGGAATTAAGTTACAACACCCGAACTCGTGGTCATAGATAGGGCAATCAATACAACATTTCGGCATATCCATTCCGCTGATTATGATACTCATTAGGATTCTCCTTCAAACTTGTTAGTGTTATTTCCCTTCCCGTCTTTTCTGCTCCGCTATAAGAAAATCCTGATATTCAAGCCAACCTTTCTTATCAAAATCAGAACCGTAATTACCACATTGTGCCTGACTATCGCAGTCATTTATCAGCACTTGCAAATCTTTATTAGATATTTCGGCTATATGAGATTTAACAATTCCTTGAACTAAACTCGGCATATAAGTTTGTCTGCCTTGACAGTACCTTATTGCACAAACGGCTAATGTCCCAAAATCTTCATTATCTATTTTCATAATTATTCTCCTTTATCAGCGGGGATTATTACTTCAGCCCTATCAACTTTAAATTTATGTGTTATTCCATAATCACAACTATTACAAATAAAGTCATAACTAGGCGGGCAATCTTTAACATTATTAGGGCATCTATAATATGCTAATTTACTGCGGTCAATCAAATCTCCGTGTCCTTTAGGGAGAGGTATGCCATTAGCGATTGCGGTATGGATGTCATAACAGGTGTTATCCAACCCTTTTATGAACTCATATCTTTCTTCCGGTATATCAATTACTATTCTCATAGCCATCTACCTCATTAGCCTTTAACGGCTCTTTACAACTATTACAATGTCTATAATCCTTAATAGAACGACCATAAGGGATAAACAATTCATTCCTACACTTTGGACAACGATAAAGTGAACCACCTATCGTCAATTTTGGATTAAGCTGTATCTGTTCCCAAGCAAGCATATTTTTAGTAAGTAAAAAATTTGTCATACCAATTTACCTCCCTGCTGGAATTACTGTTGGGGCATCATCGATAGCCTTTAACATTATTTCTCCGATATAATGCTCTCTTGCTTCATATTCTTCGCATAATGTCTTTTTCAAAGCCTCACGGCTGATTAAATCGCCTTGTGGTTTTTCTTCATAAGGTATTCCGTTACGGATTGCTTCCTTTATACGACTTATAGCTTCATAATAGAGTGGCTTAATATCGCTCTGCATATTTTCACAGTATCTCGGTTCAATATCAATTACTATCTTCATACTTTCGGCTTCCTTTCTGTATAAGCAAATTTTGCATACTTACAAGGCTCTCCCTTGCTCTTCTTTATCTCGCAAATCTGCGAAAGAACACATCTTTTACAACTATTAGACTGTCTATATGTTGTCATATCAATTTACCTCGTCAACTACTACATATATCTTCTGTTCATCTGTATCATATCCTACCTGAACTACCTTAAATCTTTCAGGATAGGTATATGTAAGCCTATTGCAAGGTTCTCCGGTCTTTGCAATAACTGTGAACCAAGCCCCTGTATTAAGATATGGGATAAGGTCTATCAGCAGAAGTTCTCTATCCTCTCGTTTATATGATGTAGTTGCTTGTTCTAACCAATTACTCATAATCACTTCTCCTTTGATATGTTTTCTGTATATGTGATACCTTGCTTCCCACGCATATCTTCGGAGTAAACCGGGTTTATAACACCCCCTTTGTCCTTGTCTTTGATGTCAAAAATGGAGTCTTGTATATTTTTCATACCATTTTCCGCACTCTTGCGTAACTCATATATCTTCTGACTAAGAAGTTGATACCTCTGATATGCCGGATTATTCATTCCGTACTGATGCTCAACGGCATACATTGCTTGGTCTACTGCCATTTCTATGTAGAACAATTCGTCATAAGATAAATTAACTTTCATATCATACCCCCATATATACAACCCCTGTATCTGTGAAATAAATCAAAGTCGGATTCTCGTCTTCTTCATAGCGAGAATACCCGATAAATCCCTTTGTTTCCGTAAAAGGATATATCCACTCCAAAAAATGCTTTATCTCGTCATCATAATCCTTCAAATCGCACCTGACATTCAAGATACGTTTGTATGTATTAGTTTCCTCGTCTTCCTTATACCACGGTGTCTTATTGGTCAAAGAAGAATCAGCGATATGGTCGAAATAGAATGAATCGCAACGGAGCATATATTCCCACCTACCGGCATCAGACTTAAACAACGGATGCTTGGGTAAAGTTACCTCATTGTCCGATTCACCTACCATATTTTCCAATAAGGCTAAAGTTGCCTTATCTACCTTAATGGCTACCTCGATATTAAGTTCAGTATACATGCCCATATTAAAAACCCTCTGTTTCACTACCAAATAAGTACGGTCTTGTAGTCTTATCGTTTCTATCCCAAGTCTTTGCATAATCAGCCGGATATTGGTCTGCGACATGATTATTAAAATTGCTATCTCGCAAGAAAATGATAATTCTTGAATCTTTTACTCGATAGAAGTCCACTACGTCTTGTAAATGGTCAAAAGTCAAATAAGCACCGCCAAAATGCTCTTGCCCCATTAACTCTGAACGTGTACCCCTACCCACCAAAAGATTCTCGTCATAGGCATTAGTTACATAAATCGTAAACTCTTGCCAATAAGTAGCGACTGATAGCATATCCCAAAGTTTCATAATCTATCTCCTTTTATTAAAAGACGAATAAGAAATATGCAATGTATGTGTATTATCATTTGATACTATCATTACACCCATAACAATTCCTCCTTATACTCCTGTATCTACATCTGCGAAATCTGTGAGCTCCGGACGATATGCAATAAATATTGCACCCTCCTCTTCAGTTATAGTACCCTGCTTGATTGCTATCTTGATACAAATATACTTGTCCTTGAGCTCCACCTTAGGGTCGGCTACTATCATAGCGAGCTTTGCAATCTTGATAACCTTAGGGTCCTCTACCTCCATTGCATTGCTCATCTCTGTATTCTTAAAAACTTTATCTATCATATTAAACTCCTTATTGAAATAATTCAAGAATTGAATGGAATAAACTAAAATCTACATTAGAAATTAGCTGATGTAGATTCTAGGATATGTGATAGTCTTCTGATAATCGGAGACCTTATCACCGAAGAATTCCTTAATCTTGGCTTCATCCAACCTAGCGGAGCTGACGATTACGCAAGATACCTTATAGTCGTCACCATAGACGATGTAAGTATTCTTCTTCTCTCCACCGAGGGTTCCCTTCGCCTTAGCATAAGCCTCAATCTCATCATTAATCTTATCCAAGGCTGCATCAATCTTCTTCTTGAGGACTGAGAGCTTTCTCTTCTTGACTACGAGCTTGTCGAGTTCTTTCTTTGTTTTACACATGATAATTTCCTCCTCTTGGATTATTGATATTTTGATATCTGATATAACGATTCTCTTTTAGGCTATCTTGAGCCTAATGAGGTCCTTCTTCTCTACGATTCTTTCTGAAAGGTCTCTCTTGCCTTCAACTATATCGTGTACATCTTCATCATATGTGCCATGAGACATGATTGTATGAATCGTGACTGCAGATGTTGTACCGATTCTGTGGGCTCTATCGCAAGCCTGTTCCTTGGCACCGTTTGTCCAAGGCTCGTCTAAGAAGACAACTTCTGTAGCGGCTGTAAGGGTAAGACCTACGCCTGCTGCTCCTGTGGTTGCGCAGAAGACCTTAACTGAATCGTCTGTCTGGAACTTATTGACAAGTGCCTGCCTATCTGAATCAGGAGTCTCACCTGTGATTACTACAGGATTGAATCTCTTCAATCTCTCAACTGCAGGATTGATTCCCTGAATCCAATTGCTGTATACGATGACCTTTGTGCCTGAGTAAACGGCCTCTTCGACTATCTGCTCAAGTCTGTCGAGCTTGGGGTTATTCTTGATGAAATTGAAAGGACCAATTCCACCAGATACCTGACGAAGTCTCATCTTGAGGGCAAGTATGCACTCTGTATTGATGATATCGTTGAGTTCGGGGTCTTCGATGGCTTCGTCGATAATCTGATTGTATAACTTCTTCTGCTCATCTGTGAGTTCTACGTACTCGTTCTTGTAAATCTTCTCGGGAAGGTCAAGAACCTCACCCTTCGTTCTACGAATCATGATGGCACCTAACTGAGCCCTGAGCTGGTCAATGTTCTTGTAGCCTACGATATTGCCCCATTCGTCGTACTGACAGAAATGATACTTGAACTGTCTGAATTCATAAGGCTCATATCCTAACCACTTGAGGATTGAATAAAGGTCTAATGGAGTATTGATTAAGGGTGTACCTGTCATCGCGATGCGATAATAAGGCTGAAGCTGAATCAGGCCCTGTCCCTGCTTGGTCTCAAGATTCTTACATCTATGAGATTCGTCTGCGGCTATCATGTTGATTATACCTGCATCACAAAGAGCTTTAAGTTCTGCGGCTATCTCTGTGTTCCTGAGGGACTCGATATTCGTGATGATGAAATAATGAGAATCAATACCAGAACCTGTTCCGAGTTCCTTGATATCTGCAAGCTTATCAGCATTGCTACCGATGTACATCTTACCTGAACGCTTCATCGTTCTCTGTCCGAGGATGTAACCTGTCTCGTTGGAATGCTTTTCAATCTCTTCAAGCCAGTTCCACTTAAGAGAATTTACACAAGCGATGATAAGGCAATGCTTGAAGTTCTGAGCCTGCTTGCGAATAAGGGCCAGGTCAATAACTTCTTTTGTCTTACCAAGACCCTGGTCGTCTGCAAGAAGGAATCTGCTATGCTCTAAGCCAAACTGAATACCTTCAAGCTGATGCTCCATAGGATTTGTTTTGAAGTTGAATCCTGCATCTACTTCAACTGTATCAGGAACGATTTCCTCGTTCTCGATGTTCCAAGTGAAATGAGATAAAGCGGACTTGAGTTCGTTCAACTCTTTGTACTCGATTTCCCACCTCTTATTATCGGGGTCCCAGAACCTAGCCCTGAGAGCCTTAACTGATGCAACGACTTCCTTATTGTAGTCGAATGTAAGGAATACGGAGAAGTCATCTGTGCATCTGATAGGCTTATCAATCCTAGCGGTGATGACTGCTGCCTTAGGCTCAACTGCCTCAGTCTCTGCCTTCTTCTCTTCTACAAGAGTAGGAAGGTCATCTACTGAAAGGAAGTTACCGTCTTCATCTTCGATAGACTTGATGGCGGACTTCGCAACCCATCCGGTCCAAACGGTGTTAACCAACTTTTCACGATAGATGCGAACTGCTTCGTTGAGTTCTTCTTCACTATCAAAAGGATTTACGTAATTGTGACCACCGCAGATAGGACCAATTCCGAAGAACTGAGAAACCTTATTGGTGATGGGGCGGCCGCAATGCATACATCTTGTGGTTACTCTCTGCTTGATATCGCCGTGAAGTGACATCTTAACCATGCCCTTCGTTTCAGTGAGCTTACCACTAGTATACATGACTACTAGCGGCATCGGGATATCGTCGTTAAATTTCTGCATGAAATCGAAACCATCTGAAGACTTAAAAGTCATCCAAGGCTTAACTTCTATCTGATATTCGTGCTTCATATGAGACCTCCTGTCCTCTGGGACTGTTGATACACTGGTCAAAATACCTATAATGACATTTTAATTATAATATAAATCAGTGTGAAATAAAAGTAATCTGCATAATAATTTTGAAATAATTCAAGAATTTATAGTTTATTAATAAAGTTTACTTAAAAAATGAGCCTACTGCTATAGGTACAATAGGCTCAACCCAATTAGGAGGCTCACATTATGTCACCAATGTGAACTCACGAATCTCTAGTCCTTACGGACTTATCTTTTATAACGATTCATAAAAAATAAACTCGCTGAATATTGCTATCCAGCGAGCCTATATAAATATATGCACCACAGGAGGTAACATATAGGCAGTAAGATTAAGTTTCTTCAATTATAGAAAAGATGCGGTCAAACCTTCCACGAATTACATAACTCTTTGCAAAGTTATAAGCAGATTCAAAATTCTTTGCATGAATTCTTTTTGTGCTTGTAACATGGCCGTCAAGTCCAACTAGTTTAATTAAATAAGCCCTAGTCTCTTCAGGCTCCATTGCATATTCGTATAACTCTTCTTCAGATGACGTTATAATATATCTTTCCTTTTTCATTATCATAATCTCCTGGCTGATTACATGAAGTAGTTTCTGTAATATCTGAATCTTTTGCTAATATGAAATTTAGATAGAATTCCAATTCTTCTTCGGACATGCTTACACCTCTTGTTAGATTAGTTAAAAATAAAGGGCAAGTAGCCGAAGCTACCTGCCCTAAGATTGTATTAACTAAATCAGGAGGTGAGTGCTGCAGACTGAGGCAGAGCAATGAGGTCAATTGTGATATCCTCAATAACTCCGGCGGTTCTGATAATAATCTTACCAATTACTGAGTTAGCATTTACTGAATCTAAACCATTGATGTCGGCTGCCATTGTTACATAATAGCCAGGGTCATCAAGGTCATCTCTACCAGGTACGTCTGCACCCTTTACAAGTGCACCGAGGTTAGACATTGTATCAAGGATAGGCGTAACTCCCGCATAGAATCTGTCATAAGCATTAGCATTGCTGTACTGATATGTTATTCCGATACCTACTCTATAGACGACATCCTGAATTGCATTGAAGATGTATCTTGTAGAAAGGTTAGCCAGAGCCTGGTATGTTGCCGGAGGTACTTCAAATAATGTGGAGTTGCCCCAAATACCAGCACCAATTTCAGGAAGGTTTGTGATGACGTTGAGTCTGCAACCTTCTCTTGACTGCCACTTATCAAGAAGTGCTTCCGGTACTGTGTAGTCTAACTTACCAAGCTTGAAATTTGTACTCCTGACTGTAGGAAGAGCCCATTCATATTGGTTAGCCTGATTAAGAATCATTGCTCTTGTAATCATAAGAGCAAGGAACGAAGGCGAAGCCGGTGCCGGCCTACTTGTTCCTGCATATGTATACTGGCCCCAAGGAGCAAAGAGAGCAGATGCAGAAGTGAAAAGACCTGTCTGTAATGTTGTATCATCAGGCTCATATCTGCAAAGTTTCTGTACATAACCTTCTTGAGAAGATGATGTAGAATCGTTCCATACGCCATCTCTAGCAAGGCTCTTCGGAATATCAAGAAGAGCTGTTGCACATCTACTATTGTAAGCAACATCTATGAGTTTGACATGCATCGGAGAAAGTGTACCGAAGTGAGCCTTAGGCTCTGTTGCACCTAATTCGTAGAAATTCTGGTCATCCCAAGGAGTAATAACTCTATTAGGATTATATGAAAGCTTATCTTTGAGAAGGTCATATACCTTAGTAGCATAAGTGAATGTCCACTCTCTGTATCTAATAGCATAAGCAACATTGATATCTTCTGTTGCTGTCGGGATAGCCTTGATATAATCGAGGTTATCTACTTCTGTAGATACAATACCAAATCTATCTTTTGCATAATCCTGAGCCTGAGCAAGAACTGAATCATAAGTATCAGCAACATCTTGTGCTGCTGTATCAGAACCATCTTTTAATCTAGTTGTATCAGCTCCGTCATCGCCTACAAGTACACTATCGTCTGTAATCTTCTCAAATCCTGTGAATACTATGAACTGAGATTCAACTTCACTTATATGAAGGATACTGTCTGTAGAATTATCTAAGTCGAATACAAAGGTAAGGTTCTCAAGCGAAGTTCTTACATTAGAAGCATCAACTGCATATACAATAGCATTCCAATATGTCTGGCTTGCACTCTCAATTTTCTTGAGAGTTACAACAAGATTGTTACCAAATGTACCAGGATACTTTGCGGTGATGTTGAGTGCAACGCCTTCATCTTCGTAATACTTATCAGCTTCGAAAGTAGGAGCAACAATCTCTGTTCCGTTCTTCTCATAATAAGTATCTGCTGCAAAAGCAGGGGCAACAGTCTCTGTTCCATCCTGAATGTAGTAATTTGTGTAGTCTGTGGCCCAATCAGCAGGCTCGGAAGATAAGAGAACATATTCGTTATCCTCAAGCTTATAGTATGTATTTGCTTGGAATTCTGGAGCACTCTCGCCAGTTACATGTGCATAAGTGGGAACTTCTACACCTTCTACTGCTTCGTACTGGTCGCCATTCCTCGTGAAGTAATTAGCATAATCTGTGGCCCAATCAGCAGGCTGAACTGTCAATAAATCATACTTATCAACTTCTACACCTTCTACGTGAACGAACTGAAGTGAAGCATCTTTCTCGTAGTAATTAGCATAATTTGTTTCCCAATCTGCAGGCTCGGAAGATAAAACCTTCATATCTGCTGTATCGCTAAACTTACCAGAAGCCGATGTACCAGGACAAAGTCTGCAAACAAGAACATCATATCCATTAGTGATAAGTGAAAGAGCAATCTGATATGAATAATCTTTTGCCCTTCTGTAATTTGCAGCAGGTCCTCTAAATGTTGATACAAAATTCTGTAAACCTGTCTGTGTTGAATTAAACCTTGTCCAAGCAGTATCCTCTAATGCATCAGATAAAGACTTACCTGTTGAGGTAGGGTCTTGAAATGCAGGGCCCCAACAAGAGGTGATAGGGAGTGCTACGGTACAATAGTTTGAGTTTGTAACATTAATCGAATAATTGTTAGAAATTGGATTAATTGTTATCTTAGCCATATTATTTGACTCCTCCTGATTTATGTTTGCTTTCTTTTGGTATAAGTTCTCTTCTTCTTAACTTCTACTGGCTTAGGCTCTTCTTGCTTAGGTTTAGTAATTATTGCCCTCGGCTTAATAGGTGTAGAAGGAACTTCCTTGACTCTAATCATCTTGATATGATTTATGAATCCGGGAACTTCCTTTATCTCATTTGGGTTAAATGTTACACCGTAGAAAGTTAACGGAATATTAGAACTATTCTTGTATCTTATCATAAACAATAATACCTCTGTTAATATTAAAGGTTAATCTTCATTGTCGTTTTCTTCTAAATCTTTAAGAGAAGGAATTGGAGTAGAAGTTAATTCAGCCGTTGTAAGATATTCAACCGGCTCCATTACACTGATATATATTTTCTTAAGTTTTACTGTTCGTCTTGTAGCAGACTGTATTTGAGCTAAACTAAAACTATCTGAATCGTTGTATCTACACTCAAGCCAATAGAATGTGTAGAATTTATCTGTAGCAGATACAAGATTAATCCAACCCCTACCATCTACACCAGGATTATTTGAATTATATCTGTCGTAAGAATCTTCTCTATTGATAATAACTTTGACCCACAAGTCCTTACCCATGGTTCTAGATAAGTTATAAGCAGTTATAGCATCATCCCACTTTGAAGTATCTATATGGCCAGGGTTTTCTGTTGTTATGAAATTCTCCTCAACAGGAATACCTGTGTTTATCTTCATCAGTACATCATCCCAGTTGATACTTTTCAGTTTAGAAAATACATCATAAGTAACCTTAAGTGCTTCTATATCGTCAGTTTCTAACAAATCTGCAGATATATTTGTAGATGTCTCAACGGTGGTTACATTTTTTACTTCACCTGTTTCTTCATCTTTTTGTTCTTTTACTTGAAGATAAGAAGTAAATTTCCAATTGAAACCTCTAACTCTTCCTGAATTTATATCACGACCGCTATTACTATAGCGATACTTAGGGTCGTCATATTTAGACTTGTTAGATATATACCGTACTACGATGTAGTAGGCATATTCATCACGTCGATAATCTGATTGTTTTACACTAATTTGTATGCCCTCAGGAAGTGCTACCATGTCTGACTCAAGAAGCGTCTTTATGTATGCTTCCATATCGCTAGAATAGTTTGATGCAGCTTCCTCATATGCTGCACGCTGTGCCCTGTGTTCAGAAAGCTGCTTGTTATAATTATCAAGATAATTCTTTCTTTCTCTTATTAATTTTTGTCTTTCAGAAGCAAATACAAATTTCATATTATATTCCCTCCATATCTAATATACCTGTAACTTCATCATCAGAATAACCTAAATCGTAAAGTCTATTAGTTACATAAGTTACAAAATCATTATCTGAATCAGTTAGTGCCTTTGCTTCGTCTACTACAGAATCAAATTTTTCGTATTCCTCAGGACTGAATCTCTTAGATAAGATGGTTGCACTTGTGATAGCATCGCCTTCTTCTAAATCTTCAATTCGGCTTTCCAATGCAAAGAGGAAACTATTTATATTATTGAACTTCATATGTATGACCCTCCGTAGTTTCAATATTTATATAGTCCTTGTTAACTTTGATTAAGTTAGGGCAAGTCGCTTCACTGCACTTAAGTAATTTGATATTTTCAAACTCATAAGATTCATCAGCACGATTCCAGATAATAGTAAGGTTAGGGCAATTATCAAATGCACTAAATGAAAGGTCTGTGCCATCATCTACAGTAATTGTTCCTTCTATTTCACTATCTGCAAAAGCATAAGCACCTATCTTCATTCCACCTAAATCAAGGTCTACACCCTTCAATGAATTACAATTACGGAAAGCACCACCACCCACAATAGCAACGCTACCAAGGTCTAACTTTTCAAGTGATGAACCATTGAATGCACTTGGGCCTACCTCTGTTACATTGTTAAATTTTACTTCTTCAATAGAAGTATCATTTAAGAATGTTTTTGTAACAATCCTCTGTAACTTCGAAGGCATTTCAACATAAGTAAGTCCGCAATCTTTGAAAGCATATGTGCCTAAGTAAACTACTGAATCAGGAAGTTGACTTGTTAACTGAGAGCAACCCCTGAAGCAAGAATCTTCAACTACTTTTAATGAAGTACTGTGATTAATAGTGATTAAATTCTCACAATTCTGAAATGCACTAGATTCATATTTGACAACTGAATTCGGAATATCAATAGACTCTAACCCACATCGCATGAAGAACCTATCAGGTATTACCTTTATTCCTTCGGGAAGCTTGACTTTCTTGAGATTAGACAAGTCTCTAAGGCCCTCTTGTTCAAGTGTAGTAAGTGAATCAGGAAATATGATACTTTCAACGCTATCTGGAAAATCCCAAGGAAATCTAACATCTTCAGGGAGTTTGATTTCTTTTGCATCTTCTACATATCCTACAATAGAATCTGCTCTATACTGAACACCATCCTTTTCTTTAATACCAAAATATGCTTGGAAATTAGGATGCTCAGAACAGAATTTGTAGAATTGAGCTAAGCCCTTTGAACGGTCGTTTATATCGTACCAAGAATTTGATTCGAAATGAAGCTGGAATTTTTCATTTGGATTCTTAGTATTTAAGAAGATATAAAGAGGACCTCTGCGGCTATAACTTCTCCAATAATAATCATCACCTTCATAAGCGGTGCACCAAGTAGCCTTTGTACCGCCTTCACGAGCAAGAGAAATAGAACCTGGATAAGTAAGGGGCTTCCAAACTTCCCAATCACCATCCTCTACACAGAACTCTTTGTCGTCTGTGTTTGCATGGTGTGCTTGTTTCTTAAGCAACTTAGCCTTCTCTTTTTCAGTAAGTTCTCTGTTACCAACAGCCTCAGTGTCAGTTAAGAACTCTTCTACTGTCTTATATTGGCCGAGGTCAGGCTTAGGATATTTCTTATAGTTATTTAAGAAGAATCCTAAGGCGTCTTTGAGGTTAGTATACTCTGATTGGTCTAAGTTGCCTTTGTTATACTGCCTAAAAATCCAAGGGCAATACTTTCCTCCGCGATTCTTTTCAAAATCAGCAGAAGGGTCAAGCTCGATAAGCTCCTGAAATTTATCATCCTCAAGTTCTGGAGCAAATTGTTCTCTAAGCTTTTCTATGGAAACTACTGCACTGATATATCGTTTCATTATCCACTACCTCGCTTTGACTTTATTTATTTAATATGTATCTTATTAAGTTTTCAGTATCATCTGGATAATTGAGAGTTTTCTTCAATGCTTTAACAAAGTTATCAGTTACCTCAATTCCAAATCTTTTCTCAAAAGTATCTCTGTCAAAATGTTCTATAAACAGTGGTATAACTTCACCTTTCGGCAAAGTTTCTACCAATGTTTCAATTATAACATCTAATTCATCTCGTGTCCGGTCTGAAAAATATGTTAATGGATACTTTATGTATAACTTCATATCAACCTGTTATTCGTGCAATTAAATCTTCTTGACTGATTGTTGTAATCGGACGGTCAAAATTAACATTGTCTTTTTTAACCCGCCAAGGAGACTGTCTTTGAATACGCTGTATTGCATATTCAGGAGAACTTCGCATATCCCAAGTATTAATCTTAGCAATATTATAGAACTTAGGAGTTTCAGATACAATTTTGTACCATGTTTTTCCATTGTCACCTTGTATCCATATATCTTTACCGACAGCTTCTTCTAATTCTGCCTCTCTAATCATCTTATCATATCCAGGGTCTTTATAATCCGGGTCATAAGAAGGGTCTTTAATGCCGATGTATTTGTTATAATCAGGATAAGATTCTTTAGCCTCTTTAAGGAGCGGTGCCCAATCATAATCAACAATTGCTTTGAGGAAGTTAGCAGAATTCATCAGGTCGTCTAACTGAGCCGATGTAGTTGCATCAAATCCAGACCAGGAATTTGATTCTCTCTTCAATTCTCCGTTTTCATTTAATCGGATTTCGTAACTCCATCTGAGACATACATCTTCTCTTTCATCAGCACTGAGATAATCTGCATATTTGAAACGAATTTCAACTCGCTTCCATCCATAATCTGCAAATATTTCCAAATAAGGAAGCTTGTCAATATAAGAACTGAATTCTTTTTTAATTAATGCAACAATGTTATCGTTCCAAGCCCATCTAGCCTCATCATACTTACGCTCTTGGTCTCTGTATAATTGCTTTCTAGCGTCATACTTCATCTGCCACTGCTGCTTTTCTTTGATAAGGTCATCTTTTCTACTAGATACTATATACTTCTTCATTTGATTTTTTCCTCCGGATAGACTTCTGCAAGATAGGTATCAATGTCATCATAGCCGGTTCTTTCATGAATTACTTTATTCAGATTCTCTACATTATATCCGAATATCTTTGTAAGCAACTGTAATTCATCTTCTGTAGCAATGTGGTAGTCAGTAATAAGATTCCAAAGTTCCTCTACTTCGGGGTCCTTCTCTTCGTCTGCTTCGTCTGTTTCTGTTGCAGAATAGATATTTGAACTCGCATTCATTGTTAATTCATCATATCTATCTTCTAATGCATTGATTAAATCATAAGGATTATTACTCTTGGGCATATGATTCTCCTTCTTTTATATAAATAATATTCAATTAATTAAAGGTTATTGAGGAATGTATTCCTCTATATCGCCTTCGTAATCAAGAAATTCTTTTCTGTTATTGGGAATTGTCCTGATTTCTTTATAAGGAATTGGCCATTTTGCAATTTTCTTTATGTTCAGTGACTTGATTTTTAGTTGAGATATTATATCTGATTTGTTTAACTTCTTTTCAAGCTCTAGAAGAGATGATTCTGTGTCAATGAGTTCTGCTATATCTTGTATATTGAATACAAATGCCCTTTTGTAAGATTGAAACAATACAATTACAAGTCCGTGTGAACCTTCAATCTGTGATTTCAGCATTAAGCCGTCTCTTTGTTTATTTGTGAGACAGCTAAAAGGAATATTATCATTATATGTGCATTTTGACTCTATGTAGTATTTGTATGGATACTTGTATAACTCAAAATCGCAGATATTTGACGAACCATACATGCCGGAAACTTGGTCAGGAATTCTGTCAAAACTATATCCATCGTCAGGACGATTCAACCATTCTTTTATCTTGCCTTCGGCTTTCTTTCCGTGTTCGTTTTCTGCCATATATTAGATATATTCATCCTCAGGAACAGATTCGTAATTACCTCTGCGATTGAGGAAATTCTGAAGAATTGAGCTAAAGCAAGGATAGTTGTAAGAAAGATTCAATCTACTTTGGCTACCGTTTGCCCAGATAATATACATATACTCGATGTCTTCTTCATCAAAATAAACATATACTAATTCTACATCTTTGAATTCAGGCATCCAAGTATGAATGAAATCATTCATTGCATTTATAAAATCTTCATAATTCTGCATAATATCACCGCTCCTTATAATATGCCATCATAATTAGTCATTTCTTTAAACTCTTCATCTGAAAGATTCATGCTTCTTGCCCATTTAGGTTTTCTTCCAGATTTAACATAATCAATATAATCTAACATAGATTCATAGTCGCAGCTTATATCACATCGACTCATATTCCACGAATTTTGGCGGTCAAAATCTTTCTTTACTTCAGGAGATAAAGATTGATACCATTTTTCAAATTCAGGCTGCTTACTTAATCCCCATTGATACTTAGCTTCATACTCATCTACAAAAGATATAGCATCTTCTAAAGTATCATATTCTTCGCCATCGCATTCGTCGCCGTACCGGTCGAGTATAGTTGCATCATAAACTATATCGCCGTTAGGATAATCAAATTTTCTTACTTTACCTCTACCACTAGCTGTAGTGTAAACAATTTCATCAGTCGCTGCTTTTACATATATCTTCATACTATCACTCCTATCATCTAATCAAATTATAGAATTTAAGCAACTTTCCAATCTTGATTAGTTGGCCTGAACCTCCAATTGAATCATTATTATAGATATCAATTAACTGCGATACAATAGTTGCAAGTCTCTCAGGTGTTATATCTTCAGGGGCAGTAAGATTATAAGGTTCTTCGTTTGCCTCTAACTGCGTAAGTAAATTTTCTATTCTTTCTGTGTCACCATTAAACTGAATAGAATATTCTTTATTATTGTGGTCTTTGAATATTACTATTTCATCGCTTACTGCTATTAAGTGAATTCCGTCAATAGCATCTAATCTGTTTACAATTGATGCTCTATCATAACTTGATGCTTTAATGTATCTTTTCATGGAGCATTACCTCATTCAACCTTATCAATAGTTTTGCCCATTTCAGCCTCGGGAGTTCCCTTTCTCCAGAAGACATCATAGACATAACTTCCTCTCCAGCCTTGCCTACCTTCAGTATGACAAGTATTTACTGATTCATTCTCAATGAAATTCAATACGCGCTTCGGAACATCTTTCTCAGTATATTCTCTATCTGCTCCGCCGTATCCATCAGGATTTACATATGTTACGCTATATGCTGTTTTAAAAGAATATACTGTCCTTGAAACTGCGTCTATTCGCATATCTCTGATAGTCATTGCTTTAATATATTTTTTCATGTGCTCACCTCGTGGCGTCTAATAATACTTTTACAGCATAATCAAAGGTTGTATCTCCTACAATAAGTTCACAACCTTCGTATACAAACCAACCATCATAAGAAGGATACTGCTGAGCGATTATGAATTCACTTCCTGTCCTTTTACTTCTAACTACACATGACAAACATTGTCCATCTGGCTTAAGTTTCTTCTTTATAGCCTGTTTTGCATATTCTAATTCACTCATCTTTATTCCTTCTCTCCGTAGCCTTCTAAAGATTTCTTCATTTTCTTAGCCCAATTAGATAACGATTTGTTATCATTCTTATTCCATATTTCTAAGTTAGTTAATGCTCTAATTATTGGTGCTCTGCCTTTCTTATCTATTAAGGCCTTGAAATGTTTCACTGGCAAATCTTGAATTGATTTACCTTCGGGAACTTCTAACATTCCTGGATTCTGAACTTCTATATCTGCTTTTGCTTTGATATAAATTTTCATAAATGCTTCTGTACCTTGATTGCATCATCATATGAATGATATGCTTCTCCGTTGACCCAATAGATATCAGAACTAGGATTCATTATATCATCATACTGAACATACCATATGCTTTCAGGATATTCGAGAGATTTCTTCTGGGCTGATTGTTCAGCTTCTTCATTTGAAATATTAAGCCAGTCGTTATGAAAAACTTTTCCATTATCAAATTCATCAGTTCTTGCTATTCTTTTATATGTTGAAGATTTAATATAAATTTTCATATTTTATATCTCCTTAATTATTTTGAATATGATTGTAACTATCAAATTTTAATGTTTCACCTACTTCGTTCAATAGAACTGCCGAATGAACATCTACTTCACTTATTGCTGCTGACGCTAATGTGAGATAATATTTTTGCTCAGCTAAAGGAAGTTCGTTGAACTGATAAGTTAATGAAGATGTAACTCCGTTAGTAGTCTGAAGTTCAAGTACAAGATAATTCATATTACTTTATTTAACCTCGTGAACAAGTGTTCGGACATGGAGCCTCTGAATAGGCCCAGAAGCTAAAATCGATTTCACCTCAGCTGTGCCATCCTCACCGACAACAATTCCATTGATAACAGCCCCTACATTTCCTCTTGTAACTCTGAGGCTATTCCAATCTCTAACAGGGCCTGTTATCTTAGTTACTCTCTTGAGTAAGTCAAGAACAAGATTCTCTCCGTCTCTTTGATTCTGCTTATGAATCTGCTCGTCTGATAAATCCCAAATAGAACGAGCATATTTAAGTGAGCCATATTCTCTTTCAAAAGGCCTCTCAATGTAATCTTCGTCAAATTGCTCTCTTCGAGGGTCTCTATAGCTATAATATCTGTCTCTTTCAGGAATGTTAGGATAAAGTTCTGCTAACTTTGCTTTTTCTACCGAAGGACTACCGGAAGATGTTTCTCCATAAAGGATGACCCAAGCATCATGACGCAGTTGTTGGTAGAAAGGTTTACCTTCGTTCTTGATTCTAAGGTCGTGTTCATCCCACCTAGCGATAATATCATTCATGAATTCTTTGAGACAATCAGGAATTCTATCAATTTCATTAGCCTTCTCTGTCAAGGCAGAAATTTTGGAATTGTAGTTATCAATTATCTTCTGTGCTTCCTTGATTGCTTCGTTTGAATTGTAAATAGAAGATGCATCATCTCTGATACCATATAATGCATGTCCTACATCCTCGCCCCATGGAAACTTTCTGCTAATATCACTAATAGAAAGTTCTTCCGGGACTCTATAAGAATTATGATTCTTAATGAACTCAACATAATTTTGAACTCGAGCAAACTCTTCAGGAGTTACTGCGGGTTCAATTATCTTGTATCTCTTAGCAATACTTGCTTCTTTCTTCTGAATCCAAGCTTCTTTTTTATCTATTTCTGCTTGTTTCTTAGCAATCTTTGCTTCGTAATCTGATATATTTGTTGCTGATTTGATGTAAACTTTCATGAATCATTCCCTTTCGTAATCTATAGTGAGTCCTAAGTTATCAAGTTCGTCTAAAACTTCTTGTGTATTTATCAAATCTGCTTGACTTAACTGATTAGCAAGCCATATAAAGTAGTCTTCAACTATGAGAAGAAACTCAGACTCTCGTCTACTAGAAATAGGTGTATATTTCTCTTCCTTATCAATAGCATACTGAAGTAATCGACATATCTTTGATTGATGCAACCCATAACTGTTGTCTAAGATAAATTTTGAAGAAGGTAACTTATTATTAAATTTAAGTTTGTGCATTTCATGAAATTTTTCCCATACTTCTTTTCTCCAATGCACTCTATTACCCTGAGGGAAGAGATAAAGCTGAGCTAGAGCAATTATAGTCTGCTGAGTATGCGCTTCAATCCATTCTTTAAGGTCTCCACGACTCATTGACATTGCTTTAATATAAACTTTCATCTCATCTCCTTAAAAATTTAGCCCTCAATTACAAGGGCTAATATCTATCTGTCACATTATATAACGATTCTGATTTAATTTACATTTGGTTTGTACTCTGGAGTATATTCTACAAATACATCATTAAGATTATCAAAATATCTATCTAATATATCACCCACATACTCGTACAAGATATCTAAGCTATTTAGATTATTTGAAGAATTTTCGTAAAGTTCAAGCAAGTTATTATGCCTTTCATCTAACAATGCATATTCAACTGGGCCTTCTTCAAAAACATCATAGATAGTGTAATAAGGGACCCAATTATCATCATAAAAAGTAACAGCTAACGGGCAATCTTCTTTAATGCTTTCATATGGAGTTACATCTGTGAGTGATTTCCAGGCATTATCAGAAAGCATATCGTATTCTTCTTCAGTCAATTTATCTTCGTCATACAGATTATCCAGATAGTCCATTATATCTGCTCTATCTTTCTTGCCGAGTACAAGTGATTGCTGTATCCGGTTAAATGCTTCTTGATAGGCTTGTGAATTAGATTTGATATATAATTTCATGATAATCAACCTAGCTCTTCCATGAGGTATGCTACATCTCTCTTAAGTTGAGCTTTATTTAACTTGATGTTAGGGTCATCGTCAATTTCCCCCACTACCCTATCATCTGCAAAGAAATCAGCATATCTGAAACCATCTGGGCCTACATTGACATCATAATCCCAATTATAAGTTTTAGGCAATTTTTGTTTAAGTGCTTCTAAATATTCATCAAAAGACATATTATTAGATGCTGAAATATACTTCTTCATGATAGTTCTCCTGATTATGCCCAACTGATATGAGCAATATCTTCTGCATTGACCTTTGCAATGTCATAAGTAATAGTATAACCTTCTGTTTCTAATTCAGTCAATACATCAGGAAGAATCTTACCATTATAAGTTACATCATACTGGCCGCAATTTGCAGCAGTATTGATAAGATATGCAATAGCTTGTTTCTGCTGTGCTTTTTCTGCAATAGCAGCTACTGCAGCTACGTCATCTTTAGACTTTAATGTTTGAAGTTCATCCATCGGAATTAATGTTGCTTCAGCCATATTCTATATCTCCTTTATATGATTTTACCAAGACATGAAAAGTTCAGCACCGCCATCTTTTGCTAAACTATTAAACCAACTATCTGCAGAAAATTCTGCAACAGTTCCATCTGTGATATTATGAACTCTTATATAATATCCCTTGTTAGCATACTCATTTGCGAGTTCATTGAGAGCATATACATCTGAAGTTTCAGCAGATTCGGCTAAACCTCGCTTCTGGTCATCGTAATAGCCTTCAATAAGAAACTCCTCGTCTAATTCAGGGTCTTTTGAACAAGTTATATCTCCACAAGCCTCTACATCATCACTATCGGAGAAGAATTTTCTATTAGCATATTCAAGAGCTCGATTCAAACTATAAAATGGATTCTCAGAAACTTTCCATATCTCGCCAACATTTCCATTAGCTTTTCTATAAGCATACTGGATTTCATAATATCTTCTATCTTTTTCATTATAGAACATATCAATCCAAACATAACCAGAATCATTAGGTAATGCCTTGCAAATAGTACCCCAATTTCCTTCCTCGTCATCACCTTCTGGGATAATCTCCCACCCTGCAGGGACAGATGGGTGTGATTTTGTAGATGCTGTTATATCTCCGCAAGCTTCTACATCTTCATCATCTTCGTGAAATTTGATAAATTGCTTAAATGCTTCGAGAGCCTTTTTGCTCAGATGTTCAAAACAATCATCTTTTATCCACTCATCTGCACGGAGATTATTTATATCTGAAAGAAGTTCATGATACATGTCTTCATCATAGTGTTCTTTGTTGGCAATATAATATGCCCAATCTTCTTCGTCATATCTATCAAATGATTTAGAATCAAATCCATACGGTTCATCAATATCAAGAGAAGATGTTACTTTACTGCAAGCCTCTACACCTCTTTCTTCTAAACTCTTTTCTGCATTATCTCGTACACATCTATCATCATCATCTTGAGATAATTTAACTAATATGTCATAGGGTGTATTTGGATTTCTTGCCACATAAACTCTAGTTAGTTCTCCATAATCTAACCCATAAGTATCTTCGGATAATTCTTCCAATATCTCAACAGGAGTATTGGGATTTTTAGCTATGAATCTTCTTGAATTAACACTACCAAACTTATCTAAGATTAATCTAAGTAACTTAGGGTCTGCTGAATTGCTGGCTGCTCTTTCAATACTATCAATAACAGAATTTCTAGGAGATATTCCCCATTTTCTTGAACGGTCAAAGTCAATATAGCCTTGACGATTTAATTCTTTTACAAGTTCAGGGTCCTGTAAAGAGTCTTTGATATCTTCTTGAGTCAGTTCTGAAGATTTTACATATATTTTCATATAAAACTCCTTATTGTAAAATACAATTAGATTAAAGGTTTATGTGGTTAAATCTTTAATTATGTTATCTATACAATCAAGTGCTTTTGACTTGTTTCCATCTTTTATGAAGTTTCTTAAAAGATAAAGACGAGCAAGAATGTAATCTTGCTTGTCTTTATTGTAGTTAATCAAATTATCAAGATTTTGATATCTGTCAGGAGTTACATTAAACACTTTAACTATAATTACTTTCGTCACCCTCCGCATAACATCTAGGGCAAAAGCCACCGTCTGTTAAAGGAGTTCCACAGTTAGGACAACGAGAGTTATCTTCTTCTATTGGAGTTAAATCCTCAATATTATCCGGTTTAGTTAACTTAAGAAAAGCAGTAGGTTTAAGTCCTAATCTCTTCTTAGCCTGAAAAAGAATATTATTTCTTGCTTGGTCAATACTAGATGCTCTAGTACTACATTCCCAATCACGAATCTTGATATTGCCAAACCTATCGGCTACACTTCCGCAATAACGATATTCACTTGTTGATTTGATATATAATTTCATGTACCAACCTCACATGAATTATTAAAGGTTGACGGAACTAACAAAACATATTCTTTGTTGATTCCAAAGTGGCTCTTGTTTTCTTTAACATCAACTATGTATTTTTCCCAACCGCGGTCCACTACTTTACATACCATAAGATATTCTGTTGCATTTGGAATATTTTCCATAACTATAGATAGCCACTGACATTGTGTTAATTCGGAATTCTGCTCCTCAAAATAAACTTCTTTATCTTGATAAGGAGGGCATATGAAAACTGAACACTTATCAGAATAAGTGAATTTTGTAGCATCGCCTACATCGATAGGCCGACGTAGAGATTTATGCCATTCAACTAATTCAGAATTCAAATCTACTCCTACATATTGTTTACCTAACTCAATAGCTGCGTCACATCTAGCGCCCCAACCTGCAAAAGGGTCAACTATTGTATCAGATGTGCAGTACTTAGTTATCAAATCCTTAGCAAACTGCTTAGAAAACCACGAAGGCTGTTTGCATGTTCTTGTAACATTCATAGCAGTAAGTATTTGTTTATTATCAATGAACCCGCCAGTATATTTAATTCTATTAACTATCATATTCCATCGTGTTTTTGGGTCATAAAATGCTTCGTGGGCACTAAGTTTACCATCTACTTTTACATCATAAAAACACTTAGGTCTATCAGATGCATATGGAAAATTAACATCCTTGTGGAACAATGAAATATCTACACCAATCAGCGGGTCAGGACATTTATCAAGATAATTTAATCCATTTGATTCTTTAGTATTAGGCCTCCCGCACAACTTAATTGCTTCGGCAGAATTATCAGTTATCAGTATAACATGATGCTGTTTATATAATTCTATTTTCTTCTCGATAGGCACTGATTGAGCATAATCATATACACCTTGAAGATATGGAAGCCCCTTTACCTCAAAAAGCATTCCCTCTATTCTGAAATCTATGAAAGTTTTTCTAATAACTCCATCATATTCAAACTCAATAGGAATATTTCTATCAATAGCAAGTCCAAGCGATTTACAAAAATCATAGACAGTCTTCTCATATAAACTATCTAAAGGAGTTCCGTCTTCGGCTTTAATTCCTTTGCGAGTAATTGCAGCTTTTGAATGAAATTCTGCACTTTGCATAGGCCTACGGACACCGTAGTTACGCAAGTAGCCTTCTTCACCTCTTCGCTTAAATTCATCGCTTTGAGTGACAAATTCTACACCGTATTTATTCAGGCAAGTCTTCTTAGATTTATCCCAAAAATCATCCATCTGAAATGGACAATCTACTCCATATTTTGACTGAAATAAATCTCGACACTTGTCTTTTATTTCTTGTGATTGTGCGGCATTACGTTTACCAAATCGCTTCAGATTAGTTTGTTCTTGTTTCTCTTTCAAAGCAGGATTTCGTAAAGGATAAGGAGTTCCATATCGTTGTTCAATTGTAGCTTCTCTCTTCTTTCGAGTACATTCTTTCGAACAACATAATTGCGAAGATGTAGGCCGCTTGATAATAAACGGTCTTCCACATACTTCGCAATTTCTATAATGAATATCAGAACAAATTGTTTGAGCATTTGTTTTTGGCTCAAACGGTTTTCCACACATCTTACATAACTTCGTCATATTCACCTCCACTAAGGTTAAGTATAGTATATGAGGTAATCAAGTGTAGTGGCACTTGAAACACTGGCCGGTGCTGTCCCTCATTTACTATAACGATTCAATTATTGAATGTCTTCCGGCTTCAGGTATATTGCTCTCGAAATAACGAATGTGCACTGAACCTGTACCAGTCCACCTTCCTGGCTCATATCGCCGTTGTTAAGGTTACTGAGCCAAACACCAGGACATTTAATGATATCTCTTGCCTGCCCGCCTGTACCATCGTATTTAATGAAGTAAACCTGTCTCATATATTGAGAAGGAAGACCTAAGCACTCTGTGAGCGGGTCATATGTCTGCCTTCTCCAAGCCCTGAGAGCCTCAAGAACATTTGGAGTAGTATAGCAATTAAGTGTCCAAGAAACATCGTTGTAATCGACTTTCTGTGGGAACTTGATAATGCCGTTACCATAATGAACGGTAATAGCCTGTTGTGATTCTTCAATGGCTCCTACATCTTGTGTAGAAAGTGTAAGTGTGTCAGAAAATTCTGCAGGGCTTGAGCCATCCATGTTGTAGATTCTAATCTCAAAATTGTTCTTGTAAAGGGGTACATAGGAATCTACGCCTAACATGTGGTTGGTTCCCATTGCTAAAGGTGTGAACATATTGAATTCCTCCATTTGTAATTTATTGTGGTTACATACATTCAAGGTAATCTAACCTTATCTGCAATTAATTAATGATATTAAAATAATATAAGTACAATGTTGAACGATAAAGCAAAACTTACTATCTATAACAAGTATGGCGTAGAAAATATACGCCAATGCGAAGAGTTTGTTAATATTATTCATCCTGACAAAGAATGTAAAGCGTATAAAGACTTCAATGCTTTAATGGCATCAAAAGTTAATGAAGCAATGAAATGGTTGAGTAATAAAAATATAGAATATATTTGGAATGAATGGATAGACGGGCATCTGTATCGACTTTATATACCCGAAAAAGATGTACTTTTGGACTTTGAGTACTATCCTGTTATCAATAAGAATTATAATTACATTCGTATTAATTATGATACTGACATCACAAGAGTACTAGGAAAACTTTTCCCAAGTAAAATAATAGAAACAAATGAACTCCAATTTTGCAAAGCAGTTCAGAAATCTACAAACAAGTTCTTAAAGACGAATGATGTGAATCCGGTCTATTATAAAGACATATTTAGAGCAACTTACATAAAAGACGAGAAAATATATCAGTGTATCATACTTAGAGATAATAAAATAATTACTAATGTTGTTCAAAAAGATTGTTCTATTCCCTACGGAACTTACATGCTACTCAGATATCTAAATGAATGGTTTGAAATTCCTGAGATTCTTATACCTAGTAATCTAGATAACTCGTATACTACAGCAATGTACGAATTACTTGATTTGCCAATAGTACAAACTACACCGAAGAAGAAAATATGGTGGAATATTAAAGGAACTAAATGGCATATCACTGAAGATGAAAGAAAAGATTATATTCCATTCTATTTCACAGAACGGATAACATATAAGTACACAAAATAATAACCCCAAGGCGTGCCAGGTACCTCAGGGTTATTGCGAAAGAAAAATGGGAGGTTAAGACCGTTTACTTTTTGTAGGCTTTAGCAGCAATCTGAGTTGCTCTTCCATAAAGACCATCTACTTTTACTTTAAGGATACTTTGGCAAACTTTGACGGCATTGTAGCACTCGTTGCCATATTCTCCGTCTGCGCCAAACTTAGGAAGGCATCCAGGTGAAATCCAAAGTAACAGTTTCTGTAATTTAACAACTTCCTTACCCTTATCACCCTTCTTGAAATATCCTCTGTTAGGAAGAGTCGGGAACTCTCCTGTATAACCTTGAGGCTCAGGTGCAGGGGTCGGGGTAGGTGTAGGAGTAGGTGCAGGCTGAGGTGCTGATGTATCGTCAACAAGCAAGTTGCTCTGGCTCCAATGTGTCCAAGAAGAATCTAACTTGCTAATGATTACGCCATATTTATGGCCTTTAGCCTCGATAATTGTATCATCGCCAATGTAGACACCTACATGAGACTTTGTAGTATTATCTCCTTTGTAAACAAGTCTACCAGGAACTTTGTCAAAAGAAGAAATCTTGCCCTTAGCAGAAGAATTATTATAAAGTGCAGTTGCACCATAATCTTGCTTTGCATTGTACTTAGGAGTTACATCATCAATGCTATCGGTCCAAAGGTAAGCCTTGATAAGACCGGCGCAGTCAAATACCTGTTTAGGATTCTGAATCTGCTTCTCAAAATCGCTTGCTGTATAATATCGGCTATACTGTGCCTTCTTTGCTTTGTATAAAGCATTACTAGCCATCTGGCCGAATGTACCAAACCAATAATAACAGCCTACTTTAGCCTTCACATAGGCAACAAGTCCACTATTTGTTTTTGCCATAATAGTTTCTCCTTACTTTGATTTAAGTTGCTTGTAAATCTGATTGATACCTGTTGCAGCAAAACCTGATACAATACCAACTGCTACTGCAACTGCCCAATTCTCTGCAGGAATGAAATTAGGAATAGTAAGGAAGATTACAATACCTAAGATTGCACCTAATGCTCCGCAGATAGAAGGAATGAACTTATCAAGTTTCTCATTGCCGATTTTCTTGCAAGTATATCCTACAAGGTAACACATAACTACAATTGCAGGGAATGCTACGAATTCTGTCATTTTACTTTTCCTCCTCTAAGTATTATTCTCTAATAGTTACTATGAATATTAATAATAAAGTTCCTAAATATATACCATATGCAATCAAAGTCGCTAAATCTAATTCCATATAATAATACAAGGTTATTAATCGGAATTAGGAGTAGGAGGTAATATTTCAATATCCTGTGAAAGCACCTGTCTTTGCAGATGGTGAGGGCTATAAGAAAGATATACACAACCGTTTGTTTTCAAGTGAATGGTAGACTGATACAATGCACCTGTTTTAGTAAATTCAACACTGCCGGATTCCCTCTTTATACCATAACCTAAATCTACTTCTATTGCAAATCTTACTTTTCTATCTGATTCATATGGAAGTTGAATTACAAGATAATATTGTGAAAGATACTTGTAGAAGAGTTCTCGAGCTAACTCATCTGTATCAGCAGTATTTGTAGAAAGTATTCTTATTGTATATTGAAGGTCAACATGAATGGCTTTTTCATAATATACTGTATTTGTTTTGTTGTCAAATGCTGCAGGAACACCAAACTGAGCCCTAGAAAAATTCCATAAGTCAGTTATAATGGGCATATCCTCATCTCTACTAACAAGGATAAGTGGATATGTAATTGTATCTTCCTGCATCTGTGCAATTATTCCAGGATATGTTTCTGCATCCGAAATAACTACATTCGGATTTGCATTTGCAGAATTTATAGATGATTTTATATCATCAACTATTGCACGGTCATACAAGTAGAGCACAGTTAATTACCTCTCATTAGTTTATGCTTTATCTCCGGGCCTATATTTACTCTTTAAATCTTCTCCACGATAATCGCTAGGCTGATTTAAGAAGTGGTTTGACGAATTGAATGTTTGAGCAATTTCTTTTCTTGTTCTTCCTACAATAGGCTGACCATTTGCTAAAGGAACTACTTGACATACTAAGTGGTCTGCGGCTACCATATCATAAGTAATTTCAGTAACTCTAAATTTTCTCTCAGTTAATTCGGAATACAGACCTGACATGCTGAAAATACTATCTTTCTGTACCTTTGGTAAATTCCAACTACAATGGATAAGAAAAGGCAAATCGCTGTTATTATCAACTACCCACCCATATCTCTTGAATGTTTTCACCTTAGGGCTACCGTCAAAAAAGATATGTGTTGGCATCGGTTCAGAATAAGAATCAATTTCAGGTTCGCCTTGTTCATTTGACTTAGCGATATTCGGAAACTGATAAGTACAAGGAATACCCTGTTGTTGCAATGCTTCATCATAACGCTTGCGCCAAAGCAGTATATCAGACCCTATTAAGTGATTACTCATCATAATCTCCTTCTCCAATAAGCGGGTCAAGATACTCACCAATACCTGATAACAAAGATTCTAAATCTTCACAATGAATAAGTCCGACAAGATAGGAATTTGACTTTTCACGATAATAATTTATTACATCATCCGTGAAATATGCAGAATAGGTAGTAACTTTTTTGTTCTGATACTGACTATACGGATTATTTACCTGTACTTCTGAAATATAGGGATAATATTTTTCAGGTATTATATCCCAGACTTCTAAAATTTCATCGTCTGTCGCTCTAATGTACCTTTTCATTTATTCTTCATCTCCATATCCGTTATCTTCAATGATATCATCAATATTTGCTACATAAGTAAGCCAAGTCCAGTCAAATAACTTTGTTTGACTCATGAATGTAAGATTTGCAGCAACTCCGTCGTTAAGTTTACTCAGGAATTCAGTATCTCTACAAGTGTAGTCTTGATTAATCCAATCAGGACAATGTTCTACATTGAATGCTACAATGTAATCCGAGAATACTTTGTTGCCTAAACTATCATACTTGTAGACCGGAAGTTTTCTAATCTTATCATAATTAAGACCTGAAAGAGTAATAAGATACGAAATCTGCTCACCGCTAAGATGCTGATTGATTTCAAAGGTGACATCAAATCCAAATTTATTCAATTCGGCAAGGATTTCATCTGTGGTAAATTCTTTAATCTTACCTGAAACAGGGTCAGGAGTTAATAAAGTTCCTTTAGAATTTATCAGGCAAGCAAATAATGTACCGTATTGAGTATGATTTACTAATATAATAGTTCCTTCTAACCTATGGCTTCCATCGTCAATTACAGTCTTAACTGTAATATATAAATCGACTGAATTATTCGACTTACATTCGGATAATTGAAGCCAATTTGATATGTTGTATCTTAAAGGAAATGTACTCATACAGCTACCTCATTGCTATTTTCTACTTCCGGAGCTGACTTCTTAGCCGCTTCAATTGCAGCTTTATGCTCTTTAATGTAAGCCCTTAATTCAACCTGAAATCCAATAAGGTTATCTGTTGACGCATCAGGATAATCACTGAAATACTTTGCAACCTGGTCTAACTTTAACTTGAAGTAAAGAATTCTTTCTTCAACATCTGTTATATCAGGATGTTTCTCAATGAAGATAAAGTATCTTGTTAATACGGAACTGAATGATTTATGAATAACCGGACTATTTACAGATAAATCTGCTTTTTCAATAGTCTTAAAATTTGTTGAGTTAAACTCTTTCAGATTCTTGAAGAACAAGTCTGTCAAATCTTTTGTAGGTCGCATATTACATCATTCCTCCCATACCTTCTTCGCCACCGCTAGACAAATCAACATCCCAATTCATTACATCAGAACCGGTCTTAGGGAAGGCCTGAGTAAGGATTTCCTGAATTGCTGACTTATAATCAGATATGTCTTCAACACCAAGTTCCTTCATCAAAGTTACAAGGTTTTGAGCTTGGCCGATAGTAGCATCACGTTTTTCAAATAATACCTGGTCCATATTAGTAATGATAGGATTCATATTAAGAACGAACTTATCAACGAAACCGCTCATATTTCTTGATAAGAAATACTTATTAAGAGCATCTCGCCAACCATTCTTATATGCTGTTTCAATCCTTGCAAGAATATTTGCATAAAGGGCTGACCTTTGTGACATTACTGAACCTGCATTACCCAAACCTTCTGCAGCAGAATAGTTCATCGCTTCTTTAGGTACGCCTAATACTGATAACTTCTTATCTTGATAGTAATCAAGAAGTTTGTTTTCACTTTCACTAGGCTCACCCATATTCAAATCTGTAATAGATATTGCATCTGAGCCATTTACTTTTGCTAAATAGATGAGGTTATTAGGGCTCTGCGGATTGACGAAACTTTCTGCATTTCCTGTAGCCGTATTAAGTGCCAACTGCTGCTCAATCATATCCTTGATTACTTGGAGATTTTCTCTAATCTCGTTTTCCTCTGCAGTTGTTCCGCAATCTACATTTATGAACCTTACTGTTCTTGTTAATGAAGAAAGTAACATCGCGTCTTCTAAAAGACTTAATGTTTGTGTAGGCTGTACTGCTTGAGATAAGATAGGCTCAGCAAATTGAATATCGTAATCAACTTGCTCGTTGTTAGAATCTGTGCCTGAAATGTGATACTTACCAAGTAATCCACCTAAAGAGAAGTGAATTATTGACGATTCAGGATAACTTATAATCTGTTCACTGAAGAACGAAGTATTATCAGAATTAGGCTGAAATAAATATCCTTGAGGTTTTCCTTGATACCAAATATGAATAATATCTTCAGGAGGTATCATATAAGAAGGAATAATATCATAATCCTTATTTACAAGAGTATTGTCGTCTAATGCAACTAATTCTCTTGTTTGATGAACTCCCGGAACTCGATAAGTTTCTGTTGTAGGAATGTAAACCTGGCCTACTGTTGCCAACTCAAGAATATGGTCTCGAGCATAATCGTTTACTTTCCATCTCTTAAAACACTGATTAATGATGTCTGCTACATTCTTGTGGTCATCGTCAATAGCTGTAGCCCATATGATGTCTCCTGAACTATTTGCGGTTGTAGCATCTGTCGCATAATAGTTTAATGCGGTACTTATTTGAGAATCTCTTGCAAGAGCACGCATTACATTAATCTGTGTTCTAATATCTTCAATATCTGAAGCACCTCTGAGGTCAGATACTTTATAGAATGTTCCACTTACAGCTACAGTGCTTCTTAGACGAGATAAGATATTTTGCTTTTTAGGAGCAAATAATCTTTCATACCAGTTAGCCATTAAGTAAATCCTCCGATTTCATTGATAAAAAAGGTTTACTTGAGAAATTTCTCAAGGTCTTCGTCAATAGAATATCTCTCAAAGAACTTTGACTCATCAAACAACGGGATGTCTAACTCTCTAGCGGCTTGAATTGCTAATCCGTCTATGTTCTCTTTAATATCTCCTACAACTACACAAGATACTTTCTTATCCATTGTTGTGACAACTGTAGCAGAGTAACTCTGAAGTATTGCTATAATATCTTCAGTACTTCCGTGTAAGAATTTACCTGTTATCATAACACGCTTATCTCTGAGTACTGGAGCACCATCAAACTTAATGAGTTTTCCATCGTTGTCAATTTCAATCTGTTCTGAATTGATTATTGTTTCAAGTTCAACAAGATTACGAGGTTCAGATATCCATCTCATGAATCTAGGAGGAACATCCATATCTAATTCTGTCTTAATTCTGAGAGGGCCTACAAGATAATACTTAAGAGTATCAAATGAATTATTGCACTTATTGCATAACTTGATGAGCCATTCTCTATTCAAGCCAACTTCACCTGAAACTACAGCATATACTATTTCAGAAAGAGGCTTCTTTATCTTGACATCTTTATATTGAGGAAGTAATAAGAAATCAGGGAATATTGAAATATCTCCAGATTTTGTAACCTTATCAAACTCATCGGTAGATAATTCATCAATAGAAAGAATAGAACAGAATCTCTTTATCCTTGGATACATCCTCGAGATACAGAAGTCATCGCTACAAGTCATTTGACCTGCTTCAGGTACATCTAATATCTTGTGACAAGTTGAACAAGTTATCTTAGTTGACAATCTGTCCTTATCAGTTGAATTTGCTGTATCACTCCATATTACATGATAGCCATCGACAACTACTTGTGAATTCTTCTGAATGTTATATCTAACTGCTACAGGATAATCTAAAACAAGAGATTCGTCTCCATATTTAATACCATATTTGATATAACCATCATAATCAATGAGATTAACAGGCGTATCAGTAACTTTAAATGTCTTAAGGTTACATCTATGGAATCTTCCGATACTCTGACCTTCAAATATTATGAATCCTGAAATAAGAGGATATTCAAATGAGATATTGCTATTTCCTTTGATATATGTCTCTAACATGCTGTCAGTAGCATCAACAGGGACTGCCCAACAAGGAAGCGACTCAAATCCTACCATTTTTGTCCATCCCTGCATAGAGGAAGGAGTTATAGCCATTGCGCCACTCTCTACATTTCCTACATAGAACTTATACTTAGGGCTACCAGAAATAATATCTGCTACAATTCTGTCAAACTCGCAGTCAGGGAGGATACCTTCAGGGCATTCTATTTCATTTGAATAAAATACACCCCAAATATCTGTTGTGCCTCCATGAAGTTTGATAGTGTTAGGAACAAGTCCCTGCCTTACAAGTGCTTTCATGAAATCTTCACCGAGGTCTGTCTTATCCTCAAAGCCCTGATACACTTTATTAAGCATACCGTGAGCATCATAATGAAGAGTAACTAAGAGACCTGTTGGTACAATGTATACCAACGAACCTGCCGTACAAAAGGTTTTTGTGATTAGCATATATAATGCCTCCTTAATAAAATTATATTAAAAGACTCGTTAGAATCTTCTATACTGAGTTCCGAACCCAGGAATTGTTGTAGGCCGGTTAGGGGCACCAAATCCTGGAACATATCCACCTCTATTTCCTGTGTTTACAGAAGAAATTGCGTTAATTACAGATTTAGCCGGAGGTTTAATCAAATCAAGATGTTCTATCAATGAAGAACAAGCCCCGCATAAAGCATCTGCGCAGTCTTTACCAATTCCTTTACTGTTATAACCATTAGCAAGGCAAGGGACACCGCTTCCTCCAGCACTCCCAGAGTTACCTTGGGGCCGGTGGTCAATACGGTCGTTGTTTCTTTGAAGATTAATCATTTCAATTTCTTGTAAATCACACTTTATCAGTTCTATCCTTTGGTCTTGTAAGAGATTTCTTAGCGATATATATGGGTCTATTGTTCTATCTACGGATACTTTTTCAGTAGTAAATCCTTGATGCTCCAAATTCTCGCGTACATATGCAGATTGATATTGGTCTGTTGAAACTATTCCAATGTTGAATCCGCTTCGCTTTAACCATAATATGAAATTGATTACTTTCTGGAATGACATTCTATCGCCTCTAGGCGAACCAATTGCTACTTGAAATATTTGTCTGAAGAAAGGCATCATTACTTTCTTTTCTGTTTGTATATCGATTACATTCTTATTACCATCTATAACTACTCCTGAAATACCGATATGGTCAGAAACTTCAGCGAAGTCGATATGTATATTCATTGGTAGTGCTTTAAGATTAGCCGGAACTACTTCGGGATGAAAATGTCGTTCAATTGTATCATTATCTCTGAGACCAATTTCATAATAGTCTTCGAAGAACGGATTTACTCTATCTTCACTTACATTAGGTGTTATCATTTCCTGAGTAATGAAACCCATAGAACCTACTACAGATATTCCGGCTATATCTCTTAGGGCAATATCATAGTCGGCCTTGAAGTTAGGTTTGTAATCTGCAGGAACTTCTAATACCTGATATCCTTCGTCTTCGTATTCTTTAAGATGTACTGGGTCATCGTTCTCGTCAGGAACTACGAAACCTCTCTTAAATCTATCTCCAACAGTAATATGAAATTTCTCTTTGCCGAACCTATATGCAGGTAATACTTCCCACTGAGGTTTATCAAAAAGATACATATGTTTATTTCCGGCATCTAACTGCTGTTCTATATGCTCTGAGAGATAATCGTTATCAGTATTCTTTGATGAACATGTGAACATCTTTCCATATATTTTACCATTCAATTTGAATGTACCTGTAATACGAGCATTTGCTGTATTATACAAGTGCTTCATATGATTCTTTGATATTGAGAGGTCTTTTACACCTGCTCTTGCAAAGTTCACCTCGTCGATTAATGCTGCCCAAAGCTGCATGCCGAGAACATGTGCAGCATCTGAAGCAGCAACAAGTTCTATTTGATTTCCTTCTGGAATATAAACCGGCTTAGTTGCACTATTTGTGAATTTACCGTGTCGATTGAACCAAGGTGATTTTAATAATGTGTCGTTGAATTCTCTATAAGCGACACCAGTTGCCAAATCTTTAGTAAGATTAGCAAATGCAACTGTAGCCCTAGATACTTCTTTAAGTCCGAAATACTTTTGAGGATTTCTATAACACATCAAAAGATATGTCATATAACACATACAAGCAACAGCCGTAGAACTCTTACCAATTCTTGTAGCTCCGCTTAAACATACTTCATATATGTCTTTTTGAGAATCAAATACGTCGTGATATACTTTCCACCAGCCGGGATATATCTGATTACCGTTATCATTAGATGCTCCGAGATATTCCGGGTCTTTTAAAAATCTATCAATACTAACAGGAATTTCTTTGAAGTCAACTAAGTAGATTGTTTCAAGAGTTTCAGAGTAGCCCTTATCGCTAAGTTCCTCTAATATTTTGAGGAACATATTCTGCTCTAGCGGAGAACATTCATTATAGATAGATTTGATTCTATTTATAATGTCTTCGTAATCAAGAGCGTCACTGCGTATCGGCGTCACTATTTCCGTCATCTTTTTCAGTAGCCTCGTTATTCGGAGAAAGGTTTTCAGCGTTGCGAAGTTCTGTTAAGAGTGCTTGTGCACCATTTCGGATTACATTTCTAGATTCCTTAGGAATGATAGCCGCACCAAACGACGTTTCTTCTGTAATATCTACCGGCGGGGCTATTGCTTCAAGGTCTATATTCATATATGGCTCTAATAACTTCTGTGAAAGAACCATTGACTCTTGGAGTTGAGATTGAACCTTTAACAATACTAACATTGTATTAGGGTCACATTCGTCCATCTCTGCAAGATTCATATCGATAGAATCATACAACTTGTCTTCAAGTCTATCCATCATTTCTGTATAGCGAATTATTCTGCTAACTTGATGATAGACTTGCAATACTGCAATATTCTGTAATGCTACCTTTGCAGAATTGATATCATTCTTCTTACAGTTTAAAAGGGCAGAACGCATTTGTTCTGCTTGCTGTTTTTGTTCTTTGAGAAGAGGGTCGACTAAGGTGTCAGTAGTTTCAATACTGCTATCTGTTCCAGACTCCTCAAAGGTTTTGAGCTCATCTTCGCTTATCATGTTTATATGACACCTTTTCAATTAGGATTTGTTGACGATATATAAGGTTATAAAAGAAATCGAGGCCTCAGCATATGTGATACTGAGACCTTAAATAATGCTTGCTGAAAACAAGCAGTAATCAGATAATCAATAATTCTTAATATTATAATGTTTACGAGCTTCACGCATTGCATCACGAAGCCATTCATGATGATTTGAATAACTATCGCTAAGTCCGCTTTTGTAGTAACGGAAAGATGAGTATCTTTCCCAACATCCTGCCATTTGAACTAATTTTGCAATTGATATGTTATTTTTCTTAGCGTAGTCGAATATATCATGCACTAAATCAACAGTACCTGCGTCTTTACTTCTCTTTGAATGTTTATTATTTACAGTTCTTGAAATAACATATTCTTCAGCTTCATCGTAATTAGAAGTATTTCCGCACCTCTCTTTATTCAATACTGTAGATAACAGAATAATACCGCCTGCAAGATACTGAGGCATTCTTCTAAGGGTAGCAATTGCACTGTCTTCGTTCTTTGATGCTTTTACATATAGTTTCATTAATTAGAACCTCCATATTCTCTATTTAGATTGACATCGCAATCTGTGAAGGGCTTATCATCTTCTTCACGCTGAGGCCTACAGTAAGTTATATTGGAAATAGTGCCTCGAATAAAACATAATTCATTGATACTTCCTCCAGGAGTAGCAATACATATTACAACTGAGTTTTTGAGTTTATTTGCAGTAGATTCTGGCATAGCATTAAATTTCTTCAGAATTGCATCTCTGCAAGAAGTTAATGTGTTCTTACATCTAATTTTAGGTATCGTAACACTAGATTTAGTTGTCATTTTTGAATCTGAATACACTTCGAAGAACACATTAAGTTCTGTATCATCAGATATGAGTGCAGTTGAAAGAATATAATTTGATTGTCTCTTAATGTATATCTTCACCTTTTCAATCTCCAAAATCAAAATTATCTAATGCAGGATTACCTGTCATTGTTGGAATATAATAATGTGAGCTTGCTATGACATCATATCGTTGGTTTGAAATCTCGAATTCTTCTGCAATCAATTTTATAGCATTTTCATCTTTTGCGATTTCTTGACTGCATATGATTTCAAATACTTGAGACCTGATATCATATACTACTCTTCCTCTTTCTATTGACCTGTATCCTTTAGGAATTAAATCAACAGCTTCAGGAAGTTGTTCTTCTATTGTAGATTTCCATTCGGTTATAAGATTCTTTGTTTTACTGAATTGTATGTAACCTCTATCTTCTATTCCTTCAGACACAGGACAGAATTCCCCTACAACTTTGCCATTGTAATACCACCAGATTCCTACATTCCCTGTGGGAGTAGGCTTTTCTGATTCAGCTGTCCTTACATATAACTTCATTTATTCTTATCCTTCAAAATATGCATTTAATAAAGCCCTTTATTTGCTAGAGTCTTCACTTGCCTTGATATCAAACATTACAGTAGCAAGATTGGCGATGCTATCTTTTGTTACATCGTCTTTCATTCCAGAATTGCCAAGGATATCAATTGCTGCTTTAATATGGGCCATTGCTTGCTGATTAGCAGAAATTTTCTTTGAGGATTTGATGTCACCACAAGCTTCAACATCTCCGGTATATTTCTTGAATTCTTGAAGGAGATAACTTTCAAGCTTGTCCTTAGGCTGCTTGTAGCCGAGATAACCGTTGTTGTATTCATCACCCCAGTAGAAATAACAGTCCATCAACTCTTCGAGGTCCATATATTCTGTGGGGACTATATCATCATGATATTCACAAAGGCTTTCTAACTTATTGAACAGCATGTCTTTGAGCTGTTTCTTCTCATCTGCTGTAAGTGTAATTGCTTCAGAGGCTGTTACTGCTCTCTTACCTGATTTTGTAATCTTCATATTATGTAGTTCCTCCTAATAATATCTTATTATAACTCAATCCAGAGTTGGCCTTCTACAATATCTTCAGAAATGTTATTAATTATTCTTTTAGTATTGACAGCAACCTCTTCTAAAAGTGATAATGCCATATTTATTCCACGGTCAAAATCATAAAACCTGTCCTGAGAATCTTTTAATCCAGGAACTTCAATATTGCTGAAATCAACATCACCAACAACATACTGCCTATCTCCATCTTCTTCAACATGAACATCAGATAAAGTCAGAAGGATTTCAGTGCCGTGGTTGAGATAAGTTTCAATCTCCTCATCAGTGTAATAGATTTCTACTTCGTAACTAGTTTCCGAAATTGAAGTAACAGGACGAACTGAGCATCCCATGTCGATGAAGAATTGTTCTATTACTGAACTATAGTCCATATTTATATCTCCTTTAAATTAATTTCATTTATAATAACGATTAATCTTCGCTATCTTCGTCATCAAGTACGCCTGCCTCTTCTGCAGTCCAAGGTAGGTCTTTCATTATAGGCCTGAGGTCATGCATTACTCCATCACCATTGAATGGTGGTTTTTCATAACATTCAAACATCTCACCATATATTTCACGCTCTTCACGAGTATAGTAACCCTTTTTAATACATCTTTTATAATTATCAAGAAGTCTTTCTCGCATCATTCCGCAAAGGGATTCTATTATTGCTCTGCGTTCTGTTGAATCTATTCTATCTTGCTGGTCTCTGTGCTCCCGATATTTTACAGTTTCTTCATTTGCATGTTGAAGAACTAATATATCGTCTCTGAGTTCCTCGATAACATCTGTTACATTGTCTACTTTGTCTGTAAGGTTAGCCATGTTATCTGTTAGATTATCTATCTTGTCATTTTCGGCACTTTCTTTTTCTGCTTTAAGACGCTTTGCCTCATCTTTAGCCTGTTTCCATTGCCAGAAGCCTGTTCCTCCGAATATAACTCCTATAGTCCCTAATACGGCAGGAACTATAACTAAGAGAGAATTTGCTACTTGGTCTGCAGCATCTACATCTAGCATGAAATTCATATTACAATCTCCTCTATTCAATAATAAACAAGGTTATTTATTCAAAATTATAGCGAAGTTTAAATAACTCCGCCATATGTTTATCTAACCAATTATAGAAATTGATTATCGCTCTACAATTCTCCCTAAATGAAGAGTTTTGTTTTTAGGCTCTACTTCTTCTTTTATCTCTTCAACATCTAAACTTTCACCAACTTGATAGATAGCATACCCTGAATCTTGATAATCTTCAATACATTGCTTCACAGATTCAAAGGTCTTCTTAAACTTCTCACCATCTTCGACTTCGTCTTTATAAGTATCTCTTATGTCCAATTCAAGAGCATCTACACACCTTTGCATTTCCTCTTTATTAGGAAATAATGTGAAGATAGCGATTTCAAGATTAGCCAAATCCATGACAGTATGAAGGTCCCAAAGGTAATCCATCATGTAAGGATAGAATTTGATATATGCGTTCTGTATATCTGTAGAATCAATTATTTCTCGCTTGGATGATTCGATTCTCATATTACATTCCTATCTCTTTCCTGATTTTATTTAGCAACTTATTAATTGAATTAAAGGTTGAATCAGATACTCCTCTTTCGTTTGATAGATTGTCATCTTGAATCTGGAAAATATAACGCTGATAATAATCGTTGAAATCATTATCAGGTAATTCTGCTATATACTTCTTTACTGTTTCAAGCATTAGTAGTTAATATCAACCTCGCTACTTAATTAACCCAGTCAAACTCTACATTGAAAACAATGTAATCGCCGGTAGACAATACGATATTAATAGCTCGCTCCTCGTTAAAGATACCTACATCTGGGTCTGCAGGTTCATAAACGGCTTCAACTTCTACTACATCGGGAATATTTGCGTTTTTAATTGCTTCTACAATTGCTTCATAAGCATTAAATACTTTTTGCTCTTGAGCTCTAGAATAAGAATCTATTAAATCATTAATTGTGAAGAAAACTTCATCGGAAGCATTGTTCTTGAGGTCTTCAACATCGGAAGGGATGTTATCGGAAGTATCATAATTAACCATTGCTTCATCAATCATCTGGTCAATTAAAGTATCATTATTAAGTAACTCATTAAGCTCATTAATTCTTTCAGGAGTTAAATCTTTATAATCAGGAAGATTTAACTTTTCAAGGACATCATAAGCAATGTCATGATAATCGCCATACTGTAACATTATTACTTCTCCTTAAAATTCAAATGGAAGTCCTTCATCTGGATAACCAGTTTTCCAGGTATATTCATTATTCATACCAAGGTATTCTATAAGTGCATCAAGATTAACAAATACATTATTCTCTACTTCCATCGGATTACCATAGTCATCTTCAATTTCACGAGTAGCAGAATCAAAATATTCGTTGTATTCATCTACATATATATCATTATGATAATATCTTGAACTCATATTTTCAGTCTTGAGCCAAGGGTATTTATTCTTAATTTGCTCAAGCTCCCTCTTGGCTGTTGCTAAATCCTTGGCAAAGAACTTACCGTAACACCAAAAATCGTCGCCATCCATTCCCATTGTATCAGGGCCTGTATCTGCAGAATATCCCATAAGCATGAAGACATCAAAATCTTTACCAAATCCAGATTCTGTTGAAGATACTATTGGTGTAGAACCATTTCTTCTGGAACTTGAAGTCAACAACTCTTTGACGCAGTTATTAATGTAATCACAATCTTCAGGGCTTAAATCATAAAACCTGCATAATTCATCAATAGCTACACTGCAACTTGTAGTGGATATGACGAGCCCTATATAAGGGTCTTCAACATAAAATTCATGATACTCCTCGTCATAACCTAACTCAACATAGTCATATCCGCCAAAATCAGCGTCAAGCCTAAAATACCCATTTCTATCAATGTAACAATGGATATTGCTTACAGGTGCAACATTATCGTATTCAGGAAAATCATTTCGTGTCTTCATATATAGACCTCTCTTATCTTTGCAACAAGTTCCTTCAAATCAAGTGGAATATCTGAAGATAACTTAGTTCTTTTGATGTATACATCATAGTACCACTGAAGTGCTTCAATATCTCTGCATAACTGCTCCAAGGTAGGAATAGTTATTGTTTCCCCTCCTGCATATTTGCAAAGAGTAATCAGATTCTTTGCCCCAATAATGCTGAATAACTCCGGAAGGTTTGCAAATTCAGGAGTATCTTCTAGCGGCGGCAGTAATTGGAGTAGATATTGAAAATCTAATTCTTCTGATGTAGGAATATCGCTAGGCATTAATATTCAAATACGTCGTAATCTTCGTCATCTTCGTAATCTTCGTCTTCATAGAAGCTATCATCAATCTCAGGCTCAACATACTTCTGAAGCTTGCTGTAGGCCTTACCATTGATGTCACCCATACCTCTCTGGAAATTAATCCAGCCGATATTCTTGCCCTTGTAAAGAATATCCTGATTTCCGTTCTTATCAGGCTCACCGAACTCAATGTCAGGGTCATGAATAATATTATTGAAGACCTGAGACATTGTCTCATCACCGTGTGTTCCAGTAGCAGCCTTCTCACGAATATCATCTTCGGAAAACTTCTTTGATACAAGCTGAGAAACCTTGTTGGTGAACTTGTTAGCGGAACGAATGTACTTTTTCATTGTTATATCCTCCTAATATTGGTTTATATTTTATCTAACGATTCTGATTTAATAATCATGGGCTAAACTATAGGAACTATCATAATCCCCTGTTTCCTGATAATGTTTTAACCCTTCACGCAAACTATCCATACTATCCGACCTAAAATATACAGTTTCATTTGGTTTATCTGGGTCATATTTAGTATCAAACTTAGGACGCTTCATATTTAATACAATAGTACGGCACTCTTCGTAACCCCATCTGTTTGAATCAATGTAGAAGTTAGTTGCAAGTGATTTGACCCAATAAGGAAGTGAATCAAAAGATTTCTTGTCTCGCATATCATAGAAAGCAATTCCTTTGTAGTTTCTAGGCTGGTCGCCTAAAAGTTTTACACCCTCGCAAGTATCTTCTATCTTTGCTATGATATTGTATAAATATGAATAGAATTTATTAAAGAATGTTTCATAGAAATAGTCATCTATCTCGTCGGCCTTCATAGTAGGTTTGAATACTACTACAATCTTACCTGGATAAGTCTGAGCCCGAATATTTCCTCCATAGATTACATCAATATCACAAGTCAGTGTGAATGTATAATCTTTAAGGGTGATTCTATATATTTCAAGTTGCAGGCTGATACCAAAATCAGATTCCTGTTGGAGTTTCTTTATCTTACGATTTTTGGATATGATTCTATCCATCATACCACCAACAAGTTCGTTGTAGTAATTAATATCTCTATCTGTTATGAGTTTTTGTTTGATAACAGGCTGAATATCGGTGATGTGCTCTTGCCTTATTCCATTCCTTATCTCCCAATATCCTTTGACAAACCTTCCTCTAGAATCCCAACTATCATATATTCTATCATTAATTATACAAACAAGATGAGTTCTACGAGAACTGCTTTCATATTTTCCACAGTATATGATATATGTTCCTGAATGAGAATCTGCAAACTCTTCTACAGTAACTCTACCAGTGACTGTAATCATCGGACCTCCACCGAGGGCACTAATAACTTTCTTGCAATTTTCTAAGTTATTGAAAGGATAAATTCTATTTGTCTTACAAGATTCATTTTGCAATTTCCTAACTTTAGGATAATCCATGTTAAATGCTAAAGAAATTGCACGAGTAGTACAGTCCCCTGTAGATGTTCCTCGCGTATTAGCATTATATTTGACTACTGTCGCTGAATCTACGTATCTTTTCATAATCAAATGTTTTTAGCAAAATTATCAAGAATTATTCTTGCCTTATCAAGTGTTTCAATATCTTCGTTGGAAAGTGAATCTGAAATAGCAGGGTCTCCTGTTATATCATCTTGGAATTGCCAAATTGCATCAGATGCTTCTTTAGCAGACTTACTACAAACATCTCTGAAATAATTATACATATCAAAATCAGACCTGACGTATTTCTTCATATCACTTATCCTCTTCTGCAACTTCTGTTATTGGTTTAATTGGTTCTTGAGAATTAAAACTAATATCGAATACAATAGCATTATTGCTTCTTGCTAATCTACTGAAAGTTAAGTAGGTATAATCTGTTCCATTGAGGAGTTCAATTACATCTACCATTATATCGCCAATGTTTACTTCGTCTTTGTAATAAATCCAAAGTTCCTTTTCATCAATTGTGATTCTCTGAACTCCGGCAGTATCTTGCCTACTATTTAAAGTACCTTTGATAACTTCTGCGTCAGCACTAAGTGTGTTGATGTTATTTTCAATATCTGTATCAGCAGTAACTTTGCCGTATATAGCTGTTGATTCTTCTACAGACTCGTCAGGTTCACTCGAACCTTCTGACGTATCTCCGCCTTCTGGCATATCTCCACCGGCAGGCTCATCAAATATGCTAGGACCTCCAGCAGGACCTCCGCCACCACCATATGAAGGAGAAAATACATTTCTATCATCAGGTAAGTCATCAAATTCCTCGGGGCCTCTGACATCGGATTCTTCGACTTCTGATTCATGCTCCTTGGCTTCTTCTGCTAATTTTTCTTGCTTATCTTGAATAGCATCCTCTAACTTAGATTTAGAATCATCATCTAAGTATTCGGAAAACTGTTGAACAAGTTCAGCATTGTAAGGATTTTCAATAGCAGACTTGATTGCATCCTTACGGGTGCTTGTTAAATAAAGTTCAGAAGCATAAATCCTCTTCAATTTCATATTACGAGTTCTCCTCTTCACTTTCTTCTCGTTTCATGTAGATATACGGTTTGTCTACAAAGTTATCTTGAATTATATAACTAAACCAACATATAGCGGTAAGGACCATTTCAGGCTTTGTAAATGTTAAGCGATAAGTATGTTGACCTGCTTTAAAGTCGAGAATATCTTTATTGATGTCAATCCAAGGCCTGTTTTCACTTCTAGTTACATGCCCATCAAAATCGATAATCTTATTATCATTTAGATAGTAAATTCCTGATAATTCAAAATCTCTAGGTAAATTATCGGGAAATTTAACACAGATAATATCAGGAATTTCTGCAGAATTGAACAACTCAGTATACTTCGGTAAATCGTGCATCTCAGATGCTTGAATTGTTACAGTAAAACATGTTTTCATTACACAGTATTCCTTAAAGTAAGATTTCAGAAATAATAAAGGTTAAGTAAATGCCCTACCTCTATTATATTCTGAAATTACTTCAAAATATTATGATTTTGATTTAGAAAAGTTTCTTTGCTTTCTTAACTTTATTGGCTTCGTTATACTTGTATCTTCCACTAACAAGTTGCTGAATAGCCCAGATGTTAAATGCGGTTCTTGCATCTGCATTTTCTCTAACATCATCCCATGTAAGTCCACACGCCTTGAGTTCACCAGTAATTATATCAATATCATGCTGACTTGCAAAGTAATCAAATGCTGCTCCGGACTTATTGTTATCCTGTCTAACTCTCATTGAAGTCGATACAACTCCGAATGTAGGAGAAACTATTTTTCCATATGCGGCCTGTAACCTATGGCTTACACTGTCGGCCGAATAACATCTACTCTTTGCTAATGACTGTAAAGAAGTCATTCCATAAAGATGAGTCTTGACATGAGGATTACTTGACTTATCAATTACATCATTGCACTGTGCAATATAGATATCTTTCTCTTCCTGAGATGCATCGTTAGCAGGTGAAATTCCAATGTAATCTAACTTACTTCCATCTTCTGCTCTCCACTCAAGCATATTCTTTAATGCACTCAAATCCTCGCCATAGTGGAATACTGGCATTACCTTCTCAGGAGACTTCAATTTACTTCTCATATACAGGTAATTTTCCCAAGACTTTCTAGCCGATTCTACATAATCCTCAGGTCTCTTTGGCTGCTGGAACTTACCTGGAATAGTATCCAACTGTGCACAGACATCAACATATTCATCAATACTATTAAGATAGTCGATATAATTATCTTCCCATTGTCTAAAAGTAGGGTCCTTTACACCCTTCTCAGGAAATCTTGCTTTTCCTGTATGTATACTAAATGCACCAGAATCAATGAATAACCATTTGCAGAAACCATCTTGCTTATTCTTTATAGCATTCTGAATTTCTCCTCGGTCTAACTGAGTTACAAGAACATCTAAGGGCTGAAAGTCAGGAAGTGACATGAGTTTATCATGAACAAATGGTCTTACTGAGCCACTAAATACATATTTATCCATTTGGATTCTCCTTATTCAGTATATTTTAATTCAAATATTAATTTTGATACTATAGCGTTTGTTGACATCCTATTATATTGTAAGTCATCTAAACAATCTAAACAAGCCCTAATTTGTGAAGGTTTAAGAATTTGTAATAGATATCTTATAACAATTGTAACTGGTGCTTCAGAATTATCAGGATAATGTTGTAATTTCCACGAAATATTACTAACTGTATCCTTGAATGCTACCATAGTTGATAACGATTCAAAATATGCCAACTTATTAGGGTCTAAGGCAAGAATCGTCTTGACATCTTTGAAACTCTTAGCGCACTTCCATATTTTCTTATCTTCAATAGCATGAAAACTTTCAAAATCTATACTTGTAGCAAATTGTTCTAAATCTGAAGAGGTTGGCATAGCAATATCTACTAAGATACATCTACTTAATATAGTAGAAGGAACATTTCTTATATTTGTACAAGTTACTGCTACATATAAATATTCGGGACATTCTTCTAAGAATTTAAGCAAAGGATATGCTGCCTGAACAACACCATCATCTAGATTCTCAATACACAATACTGCCGGAGCATGGTTGTCTAATAAAGTATCTATTACTGTTTTAAGTTCAGATACAGTAGGATTGACAACTGCTACATCATTAATTCCGAGCATATTTGCCCATTCCTTGACAATGTAAGTTTTACCACAGCCCCTACAGCCTGAAATAATGATGCTGTGTCTGTTAGCCTCTTGTAATTTTTTGAGGTTATCTATCGCCTGTCTTTGACATTGAAAATCCATACATCACTCCAAAACTCGAGTATCAGGTATCTGCTTAAATCTAAGCAAAGCAGCAAGATATGTTATATATAACGAAACATCTGTTGTATATCCGGTTCGTAATTGCTTAAGGGCATTATAAATATGATTAAAGTAATAATAAACATCATATCTTGTCCATAACTTAGCAGCCTTTTGAATAGGAGAGGTTGAATACTTATTATCCAAACATTTGTCCAATTCAATCATTGTACGAAGCATCGTGTACAATATATTCTGAATATCTCCGTCGTAATGTTCCGAAATATAAATCAAAGATGAAAAATCCCTATTTGCTACAGCCTGCATAACATCACTGTCAGAATAGGTTGTATCTAAACCAAATAGATACTTTATTTGATTTTCTTTGAGGTTGACTTTATCTTGAATAGAATACAAGCATCTTGCTATATTCTTTGCTTGATAATAGTCCGAGGAGATTCTTGCTGCAATATTGCAATACTCGTCTGAAAGTTCAGGAAAATCTGATTTAAGATACTTTACTACAAATTTGCTATCAATATGATTAACTATTGCAGTATTATCAGGAAAATACTTATCACACTTATTTATATCTGAATCAGATTCATATACAAGTACGATGCAACCATTTATCCTGCAATTCAAGATTCTTTGAGCAAGTTCTCCATGTTTATCAGGCAATTTGCTCAAGAATGTTTTATCATACCTAATTACATAGACGGAGGGAGGAATAGGAATCAATTGCTTCTTCTCCATAGAAGATACTAAGTCTATAACACTAGAATGTTCTATCTTACTTCCTATCTTCTGTGTTAAGATGTCAATATATTTTTCCTTTATTCCAAATTCAGTTCCGCCTAAGATGTAAAAATTCTTAGGCGAATCTCCCATTACACTTAAACCTAGATTCTGAATACTTAACATTCAAACTCCTGTTCGTAAAACTTATTGAACTCAGATAAAGTCATTATGGCTATTTGTTCATTGTTACACCAGCCCGGAAAATAACTTATCTTATCGTCATTATGTCCTGCTTTGTATAACGATTTTGCGGCTTCATGTCGGAATGTAATAGTACTTTCTGACTTTGCTGTATTTACTAGTCCAAATATCTTAAACACTTTCTCAGGAAGAACTCTTTTAGGTATCATGACCCAAGTATTTTGTGACTTCTGAGTTCCGTTGTCTACAACTAATGCAGGATACTTATTAGTAGACCTTGCTTCTATAGAAATCTTCTCCCAATGTTTTGTATAGAATACAATATTAGTTTGTTCTGTTGTATGTGTTTTGCACTCTAACAAATAGTGTTCATTTTGAACATCTCCTGGCTTGAAAGGTCTAGCCCCACTACCGGAAACTACATTCCAGCCGAGGAATTTTGCTACCATGTCTTCTTGTAATTTTGATGCTTCCTTGTTTGTCATTTATTATTCGGGAAGTTCTTCACTGAACTCCGCTAACTCCACTTGTACCATATTATTGTTGATATAATCACAAAGTTTATTGTAGTAATCCTCGTGATTCTGAAGGTAGTCATAAACCTTTGCAAGGCCATTCACCTTAACAAGGGCTCCATCTACCTCTAACGGTTCTTTTGTTTCAGGGTCACATAATGTGAACCAAGCACCGCTCTTGACTATGATATCATACTGCTTAATAGCAAGGTCAGCATACTCGTAATCAACTCTGAGACCTGATTGAGCAAGTAAGAAGTATGTTGCTATCTTTCTGTCAAACGGTGCAGATTTCTGCTTCTTAAGTGTTACAACTATCTTATAACCTGCAGGATTCTCAGCCTTCTGGGGAAGGTCACCACCTAAGAAATCAACAGGATTTCCAAGTTTAAATGCAAGTCTAAGTGAGCAGAAGAATTTGATTGCTTCACCACCGGGAGTCTGGTCTACATAAGGATTATCCATGTTGACTCTGAGCTGGTTGATAAATATCATTGTGCAATCATATCTACTAAGTAACTGAGTTACCTTTCTGCAGAATACTGTCATCAGTCCTGCAAGAGACGCTACTGTTCTTTCTCCATATTTCTTATCCAATTCGGCCTGAGTAATAAGAGAAGGAATTGAATCGAGAACTAACAGACCTACTTCGTTTGTTTCAATGATTTCTTGAACCTTCTGAAGTATCTGCTCTGCAGCAATATCGGGCGGTTGCATGATTTCAATAGCCTTATTAGTTATTCCTAATGTTTTTGCCCATTTCCTATCAAAAGAATGCTCAAGGTCAATATAAAGAATCTTTTTAGGACCTCTTTCCTTAAGGTCTGCTAGTTGTATCTTATATTCCTTCTTACCTTCGGCTATCTTTTCTTCTAACTCAAGAACTTCTTGGTTATATTCTTCATTGAATAATACTAAAGCGTTCTTGCATACATCAATAGCAGAAGTGGACTTACCACCTCCAGGAACTCCGTAGAATTCTGTTATAGCATTTCTAGGAACTCCTCCATAAGTTGCCCAATTAAGTGATGGAGATGAAAAAGGAATCTTTCTACCGGCTGCCTTATTGACACTTTCCATCAAATCAGGACAAGCCCAATCTTTCTCACATTTCTTAATTATCTCGCTGAATGTTGCCATTGGCGTATCCCTCCGTAACTTTTGTCATCCAACAGTTAGGACATGTTTCACCGGAACCATCCTCTGGCGGAAGTTCCTTGTATTCATAACCGCAGGTTGTACACCTATATGTATGATTCTTTGTATAGATGAACTTAGCCTTCATAATCTACTCCTTTTATGTAAGTCATTGGGCCTGTTTTCTTAATCGGCTTATAATCAGGTAAATCAGGAGTAGTTACTTCGTTTATAGGGTTAGACTGTTCTGTCCGCTTCCTTGCGTCCCATACTTTCTTAGCACCCATTATTAATTCTTTAGAAAATGATATCTGATGCTCTACCTTAGCAATAACAGACGAATAGACGATTGACATCAATTTGTACTCTTCGTCAATTTCTTCTGCTTTCTTATCTTGCTTCCTTTGTTTTATCGTAAGTTTTACAATCTCATTATGTTGTTTAAACTGTGCAAGTGCATCTGAAGCAGCAAACAAATCAAGAGGAAGTGAAGTTATAATCCACTCCAACTCCTTATCAGTTATAGATACATTTATATCACTAAATCTTGTATGCATTTCAGATACTTTAGAGAAGTATTTTGCAAAGTAGTTACTATAGATGTCATCTACAACTTTATCTGCGGCCTTGAAATCTTCATCTAAAGATTCTAAAGCATTTTTTATAGAATCCATATCAATTCCCTCTTATTTTGGAGATTTGCTAGTTAACAAATATGTCATAGCAGTTTCAATCTGATATTGAGTAGTTCTCAAATCCTTATTTAATTGCAATAATACATTAGAAAGTCTCAGACAGATTACTGCATGTGCCTCTGTATATGAAGATAATTTGTCGGCATACTGAGAAGGTATCATAGTTGCCCTAATGTCCTTCATATAGATAAATTTGACAATATTACATAAGAATGAATGAAATCCCTCAAACCATTTTACAAAGTTTGTACCTGAGTTATACACTTCGTCTACTATCTTTGTAGTAGATTCGTTGTCCTTCTTAACCAACGAGTTAAGAAGTTCAAAATAAGTATCATAATCAGGAAGGTCAAGAGCCTCACTTACATTGTCAAGAGTTATATTCTTGCTGAATGCTAAGCATCTATCAAGGTTTGTTAAACTATCTCGCATTCCTCCATTAGACAATCTTGCAATATAATCTAATGCCTCTTCATCATATGTAATTCCTTGTCCTTCTTTGTTCTCTTGTTCAATTACATATTTAAGCCTATCGTGAATTCCTTTTGTACTTATCTTTGAAAGCCTAAAAGTTTGAACTCTTGAAAGAATTGTAGCAGGAATCTTTTCAGGGTTTGTTGTAGCAAAAAGAAATATAGACTTAGCCGGTTGTTCCTCAAGTGTCTTAAGCATTACTTGAAATCCTTGAGAACTAACAGAATGTACCTCGTCAATTATGAATATCTTATACTTCATTCCAATAGGGAATTGAGAAGCCTGAGCCATTAATTGACGAATTTCTTCAGTACTTCCGTGAGAGGCTGCGTCTATTTCTATCGGCTCACCTTTACCTTCGTTCAGTTGATTTGCTATGATGCGGGCTGTAGTCGTCTTGCCCGTTCCTGCTGGACCTATAAATAGAAAGTTTCTATTAGGTAAAGTCTCAGACTCACACATTGTCTTAACAAGTGTAGTTACCAAAGACTGTTCAACAACTTCATCAAATGTACGAGGGCGGTACTTTGAAGCTAGATTCAAATCAAATTACCTCCTTAAACAATAATATCCTCATTATGATATAACGATTCACCATTCTTTACATTTATTGTAATATCTGCAATAATTAGGTGTGCAGTACCTTGTATCAGATACTTTTGGAGGTGCAATATTCTTGTCTACATATTCTCTGACTTCTTTAAACATATGCCAAACTTCCTGCATATCTTTAAGCGATACATCTACCTCGTAACACTTTAATTCACCATATTGTCTATCTTGATAAATCATTAGAGCACTAGTGAGATTTAGTAGTGTACAATAGCATTTAACTTGGTCAATATGATTAGCCTTAGGCTCTGAAAGTCGTTCAAAGCTTTTATTATCACAAGTCTTAATCTCTAGTAGACGAGTATCACCTTCAAAGTTGATTATACCATCCGGAGCAAACTTTACAGGTGGGTCTGCTATCTCAATTCTAGTTTCAAAACCAAGATGTTCGCATGTGTACTTATAAGGAGGATTTGCATTCTCAAGATAAGTTTCAACATCAATCCAATCTGCACCTAAAGCACCTATAAGTGTAGACTGAATAATATGATGACATGCCGTTCCAATATCAGCAGTAAATTTAAGTCCCCTATCTACTCGCTTTTCAACTTCGGGGTCAACTCCACGTAATCTGAACCAACTAACTCGTTTACACCTTATAGAAGAAGGAGCGAAGGTCTGAGAAGGTTTCTCAGACTCTTGCTCTCGTATAAAACTGTCTAAAGAATTTTCATAATAGTCCAGGAAGTTACTGCTTGTTGCAGAATTAAACCTAGCAACTTTAAAATTTTCTATAGGTTGAAATGCCATTTATTACTCCTGGAATGCTAATACTATTGCAAGATTGTCTGTCCAGAAGAGGCTACCTGAAAGTTCGCCTTCGTTATAAACAGGTCCAATCTTAATCTTATCTCCGTCAATACTTGAGAAAATCGACTTGAAGAATGTAGACTTGAAGTCACCTGCAAATCCTTCAATTGTTCCTGTAATAGTTACATCAGACTTGAAGTCACCCGAACCTCTATTAAGCATGAGAGTATTGCCCTCTAACTTGAACGAAGTAGAAGTATCTTGAGCTGTAGCAACGATGTCTGCCTGATTAAGGAACTTATTGATAGGTGCTACATCTACTTCAATGTAGTTTTCAGGTTTAGCAAGTGTACCTAAGATTGCCTCAGAATTGTAACTACCAATGCCTTCATCTTCCTCATATTCAGGAACAAACTGAGAAGTAAGACTATAACCGTCTGTACTTACTGAAAGGACATAACTCTTATCAACATGCTTGATGGTTGAACCTTCAGGAAGGTTAGTGAACAGATTGATAATTGTAGGATTCAAGAGACAAGTAGAGCCGAGGTTGGACTTATTTGAAAGTGTGAAGATAACATTATCAATATCACCAACAACTACTTTACCGTCTTCACCTACCCAAACCTTTGTATAGACCGGGTGAATCATCCAAACTGAGATAGCAAACATCTGATGTTCTTTTACGAACTTCCAATCACCGGACTTCAATTCAATGCTATTACCTTCTGTAGGATTAGCGGGTCTATTGAGTGAAAGGTTATTTGCATCGAGTAACTTAGCAAGAGTAAACTTACTTGAACCGGAATGTAAGTTAATTCCGCCTTCAACAAATTCAATTGTAGTTACATCCTTGTCGAAGGAATCTACAAGCTGACGAAGAAGTGCACAATCAACAAAGATAGTTTCCTCTGCATCTGAATCTCCCGAACCTCTTAACACTATTTCTGTGTAAATAGAAGGAGCCTCGATGTTGATTCTGAGTGTCTCTCTTGTTGCTGTAACCTGAGCAAGACAGCTCTTCTGATTAAATTTAGAAATATTTTCCTTAATAATTCCTAAATCAATCGCGTTCTGAAGGGGTTTAGTTGAAACTGTGAATTTCATTTTGATTTCTCCTTTACGGTTGTTTTTATTTTAGTTATTTAACTATATCACCATTTACTCTATGGAAGATATTATCAACGAAGTTATCAAGAGGTACTTTATACCTGCGTAAATAATCATTGATTGCATCTTCCGTCTCTTGAGACCATGTACCATTTACTCCTAATGCT
>Ga0265301_10000290_pt1 | contig 77341 bp, 60 predicted proteins | sample AusTroGonzalo_MG_2_FD_193488 | JGI IMG/M metagenome (GOLD analysis project Ga0265301, IMG submission 193488) | Bovine rumen microbial communities from tropical cattle in Woodstock, Queensland, Australia - Gonzalo_04 | ecosystem: Host-associated > Mammals > Digestive system > Stomach > Rumen ... | reverse complement strand
AGAAAAAGAAGGGTTAAGAGAGAACCATTCAACTTCTGCCAGGGTTAGAAGAAAGGTACACTAAATGGCATTCAACCTATGGCAGGGTTATAGTAAAAACCATTCAACTTTTTCCAGGGAAGTACAAACTGTAACAACTGTAACAACTGTAACAACTGTAACAAAGCCTTCAATTCGCTACCTGTTCCCTACCTGATTCCTACCTGATTCCTACCTGAATTGTACCTGAATTGTACCTGATTCTCCCTGAAATAAGAGAAAATCAGGGAGTATATGGATGCATATCAATGATTTAGTAAAAGTTATTTATATACAAATAACTTTTTGCCGTTTTATTCGTAAAGTGCAAAGATTTGTCGTATCTTTGCAGCACCAAAACCAAAAACGACAACCGAACCAATGCCAAAACCCGAAATCGAAATATCGTCTTGCTTTGACTCAATACATGTGCCGCTATGACTCAACTCACGTTCACCTTCGATACACCTTTGATACACCTTCGATACACCTTCGACTTTACATTGACTTAAGAACGAACCCCCAGAAATGAACCAAAAATCCGAAATTTCCAACTCTAACCTAACTCTAACTTAACACTGACCAAAATCAACCTTATTTATTAACCACCAAAAACCAAAAACATCATGACAAACCTTAAAGAAAGCTGCGGCATCGCTATGCCGCCTGAAATGCCACAGGAACTGCCGGCCCTCATCGGCCTGCTCACCAAGAACGTGCCGTCCTACTGCAAGCCCGCTGTGGCTTCAGCCGTGTTCCCCGCCCTTGCGGCGCATCTGCACGGCGTGAAGTTCCGCTACTGGGACAACGTCGACCACGAGGCCACCTTCATGAACGTGCTCATCGGACGGCAGTCCGTCGGCAAGGGCTGCATCAAAAAGCCCATCGAGCTCATCATGGAGGACATCCGTCTGCGCGACCTCCCCAACCGCCAACGTGAGGCAGAATGGAAAGAGATGAGCTTCGGCATGAAGATGCGGATTCCGCGTCCGAAGGACATCTGCATCCAGATGTTGGGCGACAACCTGACCGATGCCGCCTTCAACCAGCGCATCATCGATGCCAACAACAACGGACAACGCTACGTCTACACCCTCGTGGACGAAATCGACGCCCTGAAGAAGGTGACCACGAAACGCACTCCCGGCGAAGTGGGGCTGCTCATCCGCAAGGCCTTCGACAACGCGCCGATGGGACAGGAACGCGTGGGTGGCGACGCAGTCACAGGCATCGCTCCCTTGCGCTGGAACTTCAACGCCTCCACCACTCCGACCAACGCCTTCAGGTTCCTCTCGACAATGGTGAACGACGGCACCTTGAGCCGTCTGGACCTCTCGACCATCATCCGCGACGAGGAAGACCACACGGCTCCCGTCATGGGAATTTACGACGAGGCTTTCGCCAACGAGCTGAAGCCTTACATTGAGCAGCTGGAAGCCGCCAACGGACACATCGGTTGTGAAGAATCGACCCAACTGGCTCTCGCCATGAGGGACGAGAACGAGGACAGGATCAGGCTCTATGAGTCGGAGGCCTACCGTGTGCTCAGCTACCGCGCCAATGTGATTGCCTGGCTGAAGGGTATGGTGCTCTATGTGGCCAACGGCTGCCGCTGGGAGGAGGTCTTCGACGACTTCATCCGCTGGAGCCAGGAGTACGACCTCTGGTGCAAGATGCTCTACTTCGGCCAGCAGCTGGAAAACGAGCTGGACGAGGAGGCGGCGATGCAGCGCCAACACGGACCCAAGAACCTGCTGAACCTGCTGCCCGACACTTTTACCCGCGAGCAGTACCGCAACATGCGGCAGAGTCGGGGCAAAAAGGGCGACGGAGAGACACTCCTGCGCGTCTGGATGAACCGAAAGTATATCATCTTCGACGGAGAAAATGGAAACTTCTGTAAGACAGACGAATACATCCGCAAGTTCAAACTCGCCAGCTAAGTCTGTTACAGTTGTTACAGTTGTTACAGTTAGTTTTACAGAGAGAGGGAGCTAATGATCCCCTCCCTAATAAACCAGAAAGCCTTCGGAAACGGAGGCTTTTTAATTTATTAGGGAAACTCGGAAAATATGTCAACAAAACGGAATTAATATTGCTGAAATAAAAAAACTCTTATTTTTGCAGAAAATAAAGAAGAGTTCGTTTTATGAAAAAGGCCCTCCTCTTATTATTAATGATTTGCTTTATCCAACTTCAAGCGCAGGTGAGAATTGGGGAAGCAGATGCCCGTATAACTGCCGAGCGGTTCCTTCAAGACAAGGTCAATGTGCAGGCATTAACGTTAAACGAGGAAATCAAAAGCCATCAAACAAGCCTAACCAACCTTTATGTATTTTCCGTTGAGCCCCAAGGGTTCGTCATCGTTTCCGCATTAGGCGACATCCTCGCCTATTCTTTAGTTTCCCCATTGCCTCCCAGCAACACACTCCCCGACCACATCCGCTACTGGCTTAACCTATACAACGAGGCCACTGACCATCTCATTAAGCAACCAGAACTAAGAAAGGAACCAAGAAGAAGCCAAACGACAGTTGAGCCTATGCTAACCTCATGTTGGGGTCAAGGTTGCTACCACAACGAGGCTTGTCCCTCAGGCAACGGCCCTTGTCAGCATGTCGAAGCTGGATGTGTGGCAGTCGCTATGGCTCAAATCATGTATTATCACAAATTTCCATCCAAGGGGAAGGGCTCTCTGACGTATGCTTGCCCACCCTACGGCAACCTCACGGCTGATTTCGAGAACACCAACTACCAATGGGAAAGCATGGCCGACACACTACATGAGAGCAATCCCGCTGTTGCAACATTGATCTTCCATTGTGGTGTCGCAGTGAAAATGAAATACAGTTCCAATGGAAGTGGTGCTCATTCCCAAAGTGTACCCGACGCTCTACAATGTTATTTCTTATACCCTGCCGCATCCTATGTAAGCAGGGCCAATTATGACGATGAGCTTTGGCAAAGAATCATCAAAAATGATCTTGACAGACGGTATCCCGTTTACTATGCCGGCTCATCAAACCTTGGTGGACACGCTTTCGTCTGCGATGGTTACGATGGTAGCGGGAAGTTTCATTTCAACTTCGGTTGGGACGGCGTTGCAGACGGTTATTATACGCTCGATTCCCCTTACGGTTTTTCAGGCAGCCAGTCTATTGTCCACAACATTTTCCCCATTGAAAACACCCCCATCCATAGCGACAGTCACGGCATCATTTATGTCGCACCTGACGGTACAGGCGACGGTTCGTCCTGGGCACAAGCCACTTCAGAGCTTCAACACGCTATATTCAAATCCACGACAGATAGCAGTAAAATTTGGGTCAAGGAAGGCACTTATACAGGAAAACCAGAAGAGGAATTCGCTTTCACTCCCCTGTTAGGCTGTAAACTTTATGGTGGCTTTAAAGGGGATGAACCCTACGATTACGACCTGTCGCAAAGGGACTTTGAAGCGCATCCAAGCATCTTGGACGGAAGTCAGGCACAGGGTGTGATAGGCGAGATTACCAGCAACAATGATTTAATCATCATTGACGGCTTCACCATTCAAAACGGGAATACAGAGCAAGGTGGAGGTATCCTGTTGCTTAGCAACACGCATATCAGAAACTGCAAGTTCTATCATAACCATGCCCAGTCATACGGAGGAGCCATCTCACAATATTCCCTGACAAAGCCTAGAACCATCCTCATCGAGGACTGCGAGTTTTTCGACAATGAAGCAAACTTTGGCGGTGCCATCGCCGACTATGGACACACAACTATTTCCCGTTGCGTCTTTCATGACAACCGTGCCCTAAATGATGGAGGTGGTTCCTATTGCATCACCTATGGTGCTCACAGCTTTTTTTTCAACTGCACATTCAATAACAACATAGCCAGACAAGGAGGCGGTATCGCCGTCTATACAAGCCAAGGCCCTACTTTATGGAATTGTCTTATCAACAACAACACGGCTGAAACCGGAGGCGGATGCTATTCAACGAGAAACACAAACCTCTATAATTGCACCATCGTAAAAAACAAAGCGACAGAGAATTACGGAGGCGTTTATTACGATAGTCCGGCAGACATCAGGAATTGTATCGTTTGGGGTAACACCAGCCCGGATGGAGACATCCAAATTGGGCCACTTCAAACCTATACCTATTGTGCCGTTCAAGATGGCTTTACGGAAATGGATAACAATTTCAACACAGCACATGAAAACGACGGTGATTCCACTGCGTTTTACGTGAGATTTAGAGATCCTGCGGTCATTGCTGGTAATACGGGTTATGGCGGTGATTGGAGGCTTCAACCCAATAGCCTTTGCATCAATCGTGGCGACCCTATTACCGGTCAGCCAGAAATTGATTTGGATGGGAATCCTCGTCTCAAACACGAGAGTGTCGATTTTGGCGCATACGAGTCCAACACAGCAACCCATTTCATTGAAGACTTTTTTTGCGAGTATAGCCCCTACTATTACCAAGACTCTCTCATTCCAAGCATAGGCTATTATTCTTTCCTTTACCCCAACAACACCTACGATAGTCTGGTCATCCTTCACATGATCAATCCTCCCGCCACGATGTTTCATTCGGAAGAGATTTGTGAGAGCGAGACTTTTGACTTCTTTGGCACCCAACTCAATGAAGCGGGCTTTTACTACAAAACCGTTGATTGCATCACCCATGAACTGGAATTAAGCATAAAACCATTGCATTCCGAAGTCCTACACGAGGAGATTTGCGAGGATGAGACTTTTGAGTTCAATGGCACATTGCTCAATGAAACGGGAACCTATTATGACACAGTGGATTGTATCGCCTATAGACTTAAGCTTACTGTCAAGCCTTTGATTAGCCATCAACTTGAGGAGTCCATCTGCGAAGGCGAATCCTATAACTTTTTTGGTCGTTATCTCCATGACGAAGGGCATTATTCCGCGTTTAATGATTGTCAATTCTACGAACTTGACCTAACTGTAAATCCGAACTCCACAGTCATTTGCTGCAACGACACTCTTGTAAAACGTTACAGTCCTGCCTTTCTTTACGCTTCCGGTGCCGATACTTACCTATGGTCGACGGGCGACACTACAGACCACATCATCGTCTACCCAATAGAGAACAAATGCTACACAGTAACTGGATTCTCCAAACTTGGATGCGAGAGTACAGCAAGATGTTACGTCACAATAGAACATTCTGAGAATGGGGATTCAGGAGATGATATTGTAATCTTCCCGAATCCCGCTGATGACAAGGTTGAAATCTACGCACCGCTCATTGACGAGGTGGAAGTCTTCAACCTTTATGGCACTCGCATTGAACAAATTCAGGCTGGACGTGAAGCTATAGCCTTGGATATCAGTCGTTATATTAACGGCGTGTACATCATCCATGTCCGACAACTCAACAATCACGATTACAAGAAACTCATCATCCGACACTAACCGACTCCACTTCGATTTCCGTTTCTGCAAGATATACCAGATAGGCTCGAATCTCTTTGACGGTCAGTTCCCGAAGGGCATTTGCATAGCGTTGAATCTGCTTCTTATGCTCCTCTTCCTTTTTACCGGTTTTATAATCCAGAAGATAGATGGTATCCGACAATTCGGCGTAGCGGTCAGGGCGGATAATCTCGCTGTCAAAAAGGATGTCGCATTCGTTCTTCACCTTGGCTTTGTTGCTGAAAGCCTCCCCTATCATCGGATGCTGCGTGATATGGATGAACTTGTCTTTCAACAGAACAGCGGTATCGGCATCCAAGGTCCCGTCCAACAGATACGGCGACAACGCCGAATCAATATCGGAAGGGGTTTGTATCCTGGAGAGAATCTGATGCACCAATTCTCCCCATTCGCGAGGCAGCATCGGGTCTTTATCCTCCTTCCAAAACATGCTTGGCGAAGGGTCGACATCAATTTTTTGGAACCAGTCGTTTGAAACAGAATCGGCTATCGTCTTTCCTTCAGGTTCATTTGTTTCTTTCTCCTTGGGATTGCGGAAGTCTGTTTCTCCAAAACGATAGATCATCACTTCATCAGCCTCCTGCCCATTAATATTAATAGGTGTAATAGTAATAGGTGCATCCGTCACAAAGTCGCGGAGCAGGTTAGGCTTCTCCGGTTTTCCCTGTTTGGCGATGACATATAGCCTTTGCACGGGACGGGTGAAGGTCACATACAGTAAATTCAAATTGTCCAACCGATTATAGTTCCTTTCCCGTTCCACATGACTCAAAGCGATGTCACCCATATTCTCAGCATTACTATCCAGTTTGAACAATACCGTATCCAAGTTGGGTAGGGCATCAAAGCCAAGTGACTGAGGTTGCAGCCACTCCTCTTCCGCTTTCGATTTGTTCAGCCTTTCGTCCAAATCCGTGATGGCTTCAGGATAGATGACCACATTGAACTGCAAGCCTTTCGACTTGTGTATCGTCATGATATTGACCGCGTTGCCGCTCACCGACTTTACCGCCAACACATTCTGTTTCTGTTCCCAAAACTCCAAGAACTCATTGATGCCTTCATTGAGAACCGACTGGTACTTGAACACCTCCTCCATAAAGTAGTTCACGAAGTCATCCCGTATGGAATCCAAGCCGTAGATTCTCAACAAAGAAGCACACAAATCGTACAGGCAGGTCGACTTCGCAAAGGCTTTAGCAAAAGCATCGGTTTCCTCGATACCCAAATCCGGTTCTATAGCTTTCTGCCCTTCAGCAATGGCTTTCACATTGTTAAACAAGCCATTCAGCGATTCCTCAAAGGGTTGTTGTTGCGTCAGCCGTCTGTAAAACACAACATTGGCCACATACGCCTCGTTATCGTTATGAATCAGATAGCGCAGGGTGTTTACCAGAAGCTGCACCTTTGCCGACGATTTCAGCAAGATCGACACTTGCGAAACGACAGGGATTCCCTTATCGTTCAGATAATTGGCAATTTCAGAACCCAAATCCGTCTTTCGCGTGAGTATGGTGATGTCTTCAAAACGATAGCCTTGATGCTCGGTCAAGTCTCGGATGATGTCCTCTATCCGTCCAAAAGAATACTCTGGACGAGTTTCTGCATCATAAAGTTCAATCTGTACCAAACCCTCATTTTTCTTGGCCGTTTGCTGAGTGATGGAGACCGTCTTGCCTGTAGTCTGATTCTCATCTATATATACCTTCTGCAAATCGGGCGAAAGCTGTAGGCAGGCTTTCTCGAAGAAGGCATTGTTGAATTCCACTACATTACGGAAGGAACGGTAGTTGGTCACCAGGTTATGGAATCCGAAATTATGCTGAAGGTTGAGCTGGTACTGTTGGAAAGCCATCTCGCGCTCGTCTGTAGGAAGCGCGTAGATTTCAGGCAGTTGCACCAGCTGCTCCACCTCGCCGCTACGGAAACGATAGATGGACTGTTTGCCATCCCCTACTACCATACTCATCTTTCCCGCCGACAAACCATTGTCCACCAAAGGGATGAGGTTTTGCCATTGCAGCACCGAAGTATCCTGAAACTCATCCACAAAAACATGATGGAAACGCTCGCCGATGCGCTCATAGACGAAAGGCACCGAAAAGTCTCCCATCAACCGATGCAACAACTTGTTGAACTCCGAGATATGCACCACCTCGTCATCTTGCGCCAAGCGTTCAAACTCCTTTCTGATGAGGACACGCAACGCATAAAGATACAGCAAGTCACGCTGCGACTTGTAGAACAGATAAGGGCCAAACTCTTTTTCGTAATAGTCATTCAAAGGTTCAAGGACAGCAATCAAAGCCTCGTTGGCATCCGCCTTTGATTTGTCAGAGAGGCATTTCCTATCGGCCAAAGCCTTATAGAAATAGCTGTTGGGACGGGTATAGCTCTTCTGCTCCAGTTTGTTGACAAAAGAGCAAACACCGTTTTTCTTTTGCCAGTAATCCTCAACCTTGAGGTCATACTGCTGTTCCACAGCGCGAAACTGGTCAACAAAGTCCCTTATTCTTTGTTCAAAGGCTTTGGTCTTGTCTTTCACAAAGGACAAGGTCTGTTCGTATTGTTTCAGGTCTTGGATATTGTTGTTCTCGTCCTTCTGAAAAGCCTTTTCCTCCATCAGCTTCTTGACAAACTCATTCAGTTGGGCAGCCAGATTCATGGATTTCTCATTTATGAACCTGTTGTCGCTGAAATCCTGCAAGAGTCTAACGATGAAAGGGTTGTCTTCGCTGATTTGCAGAGCGATGTTGTTGGCAACCGTCTGAGCCACATCATCATTGTCGATGCTCACGGTATATTGACTCGGCAGTCCCAAGTCGTGGGCAAAGGAGCGCGACAGCTTCTGCACAAAGGCATCAATGGTGCTGACACAAAAGCTGCTATAGTCGTGGATGATTCGTGTCATCAGACACTGAGCGTTACGTTTCAGTTCGGCATCCGTGATACCCAATTCTTCCATCAAGTCGGCCTCCATCGTCTTCTCCTCAACCTTCTCACTTCCGATAATCTCGTTCAGATGGGTGATGATTTTGGCCTTCATGTCGTTGGCAGAGGCATTGGTGAAGGTGATAGCCAGGATATGACGGAAATTGTCGACCTGCTGTTCGCTACCTAGACAAAGTTTCAAGTACTCCTTGACTATGGTATAAGTCTTTCCAGACCCAGCCGAAGCCTGAAAGACCTTGAAATTCCGTCTATCGTCTGTACTCATTGTTTCTCCTTTCTTTTGGTTTTGCCCATGATTGTACCCGTATTAGGAGCCATCATCTGTTTCTTTCGGAACAGGTCGCCAAAGCGGTCAAACGAGCGGCTGTAGCTGAGGCCAAGCCCTTGAGTATAAGGTGCAAGACGGTCAAACGAGAAAGAGGAGAAATTGGAATTGTAATTGGAATGGTTGTAGAAATGAGCCTGCAAGTGTCCATCCTTGGTCAACTTGTAGTACAGGTCAAATTCACCAATGATTTGGGAGGCGTTGCTGGCATTGGTGACCAGTCCCACATTGGTCTCCAAGGTCATGCGGTTGTCGAAGAACTCAGACCTCGTAGCCAGTTGGTATTCATCATAGCTGTCGTAGGCATTGGTTGAATGATAGCGCAAGCCCACATTCACATTGTCGGTAATGTTGACAGACAGCTTCTGGAACAAGAGGTTGGACGTGATAGCGCTCAGATAGTCCGTCGTGTTGTTGTTGGCCGTATTACCTGCATAGCTGAACGTGTTGAACAGCAGCAGCGAAAAAGCCTGTGAAGTCATTACCGCCTGATTAGTAGTGTCGACCAGGGCAAACACCGTCTGCGTGATATCCTCCGAAGCATTAGGCAGATTCATGCCGAAGGTGATGGTCGGGTTGAGCAACGCATTCTTCAGATGGATCAGACATTCCACATTGACATTGGCGGAGGTAGAGGCGGTAGAGTCAATTTGCACGCCCAAAGTCGACAAGGCTGCCTTCACCGTGTAGACACCCGTAGCATCAATACGCCCATTGAGGGGGTCGCCGGTAAAGGTGATTTCGCCTCCTTTCTTCAAATTAAAATCACGAGTCACCAAGTCCTTGAAGTTCAGCTGGAAGCGTCCATTGGCAATCTCATAGCTGCCGATAAGCGAAAAATCGGTATTGCTTGAAGTGCCCATCTTCATATTGCCGTTGCCTGTAGCATCAATGATGCCAATGCCAGGCAAAGTAATGCGGAGGCTAGCCTGATCGGTCACATCAAGGTCAAGACTCAGCGTGAAGTTCTTACTTTTCTTGTTCTCTTCCTCCACCACTTCTTCTTCGCCCTCTTCCACTTCTTTGGGTGGTTGCACAAACACGATGAAGTCATTGTCTTTCACCGTTGCAGAACGTCCAAGCGGGATGGTCACCTTGGTATCTTTTTGCGTCCTCGCCTTTACCCCAAGAAAGATGTCATGGAACGGGCCTTTCACCTCAACCAAGCCATCGGCAACGGCAGTGCCATAGAAAGTGCTATTGTCCTTGGCGGTAGTAGCCATCGCCAAGAACTGGCGTGGATGCATTTTCAGATTAAGATTGAAGTCCTTCAGATGATCATGGGTTATCTTACCTTCCACAAGGGCTTGGTTGCCAAGCGTGTCGACCAGCACCAAGTCATCGAGGGTAATCGCACGCGAATCGATGAGGATGGTTGGTTCAAACGTATAGTAGGTTTTCAGGTAATCCACCTTGCAGCCTCCATCGGCCACTTGAATCTTACCCTCCAGATCTGGTTGCTTGGGCGAGCCTTTCACCGTGACCCATCCGTCGGCATAACCCTGCATACGCTCCACCACACCCGAGAGGAACGGGCTCAGCACGTTCAGTCCCAAATCATTCATCTCGATGGCAAAATCCAGATTGTCGTTCTTCCGGGCCGTATAATAGAATCCAGCCACATTGAGCACCTGTTTATCCTGTTCAAGGATGTTCACGTTAAGGTCAACAGCCTTATTCTCGTTGTCCCATGAGCTGCTGATGGAGGCATCGCCAATCCTTTCCCCGTCTATACCTAATTGATTGATGGACAAATCAGCCAACAGCATGGGGCGTTCCTTCATGCCGCTGAGCATCGCATCGCCTGTAATGAAGCCATCCAAATTCATTCCTATCATCGGTTCGAGCATGATGTCAAAATTGGAAATGTCGAAGCCTTGCAGCTGAACCGACAAGGTGTCGCTCTCTAGGTTCGGCACAACTCCATCCACATGCAAAGATTGCTGATTGTGACTAAACATTAGGTTGGAAAGCGCGATGCGGTCTTCCCGGATGTCTATCGAATTATTGGGTGCCACTTGCCACAGCGAGTCGTTGATGACAATATCGGCCTTTTTGACTGAGAAGACACTTCCTTCCTCATAAGGATGGAAATAAGTCTCCACGAAACCCTTGTTGGGAACCGAGTCCTGTTGGTTGCCCCAACGAAGTCGCGTCGTAATGGAGTCGTCTGCCATTCGGGCGGTCAACAACAAGTTGTCCACACCATAAGAAAGGGTATCGGTTTTTCTCATGTTGACCCAGGCCACCTCTCCTACCGAAAGCGAGCCAAACGAGGCTTTGGTATTGTTGAAATTCCTGAGTTCCACGTTCTCAATATGCAAATCGCCCAATCTGATTGACTTGGTACGGGCCGTCAGACTCATTTGATTTGTCTTCGACGAGAAAGTGCCGCTGAGAGTGGTATTCTTCGCTATCTTCAGGTTCGGCATCAGCAAGCGGCTGACCGTTTTGGTATCTTTCAGCGTCAGGCTTACGACAAAGTCCTGGTCCACATCGTTTTCGAGCTTGTACTTTCGAAATTCCTCCAGCTTTTGCTGCGACGAGGGGAAGTGTACAAAAGCGTCAACATATTCATTGAACGAATTCACCAAATTGGCGAAATTGATTTTACCTGCCAACTCGAAATCGAAAAAGTCATTGTTGACTTTGATGCGGCGATCCATCAACTTATCGTCATATATCGAAGCGTTGAAGTAATTCATGGCATACACACCTCGGCTGTCGCGGAAAACGGTGCTGTCCAAATGCACCTCACCCTCCATTATATCAATATTGAAGCCAGTCAGGTTGGCCACAATGCTGGTGCTGATTTCCGAAATGCTGTCATTCTTCATCAGTTTCAAGGCACTCAAGTCGGCATGTCGGATCACTGCGGCGAAATCGGCTTTCGGGCATTTCTTGTCCTCAAAGTCAATCAAACCGTTGAAGTCAAGGTCAAGGTCGTTGTCTTCAACCCTCATCTCTCCGACGAAACGTTTTTCCTTCATCTCGCCATTGAGGATAATCTCGTCGATTTGCTGTCCCAACAATCCAGCGTGATAAGCCTTTCCATTAACCGCCAATTCGATGTCACCATTGTGTGGGAACTTTACCGAGAAGTCGGCATTCAAGTCGAGATTCCCGACCAGTCTGGAGGTATTCGACAACAGGCCGGCATTGAATTGGTCAGCCTTGATGTCACCGGAGAAGACGTTGTCGAAGCCGCCCTTGTTTTTGCGTGTGACATTGATGTCCACATTACCGATGTCGGAAAGCAGGTGGATTTGTGAGTTGAAATTGTTGTACGAGCCCTTGAAATTGAGGTTTAAGATGCCCGACTTCATGGCACTCAACGAGGCAGGAAGCGGCACCGTCCCGCCTCCACCAGGGATGTAGAAGTTCACGATGTCGTCGTAGGTGAAACGCATCTTCTTGATGTTCAGTACATGCTCGCCATTATTGAAGTCAAGCGGATGCATCGAGATGTTGCCCTGAAAGGTGGTCGACTTGCCGATACGCACATTCATGTCGCTCACCATGAAATGTGCTATAGGTCCCGTGAAACGTCCCTGGAAGTACACCTTGTCAGGCATTTCATAGAGGACAGGTGAAAACACACCAATGTCAGACAGCATCACATCGGTGGGATAGATGGTTGCATCAAATCGAACCGAATCCACAAAACTCTGGAAAGCCCCGAATCCATTGAACAGCATATTCAAGTCGGTATGAATCAAGCTGTTATTGGTCTCCAACTGCAAATCTGTCAGGAAGATACCCTTTTGGCAAACAACAACATCAGATTGCATCATTTTGAGTATGAAGCCGCTCATCTCCTTGGCTTTCAGCATCTCCACGACTGCATGGATTGAGTCTCCCATGATAACCAGGTTGTTCACGTCCAAATAGATGCTGTCGAGGTCGAGATGAGAGAAATCCATCGCTTTTTGTTCGATGCTTTCGGGATTATCGCCGTTTTGGTTCCAAAGCACGAAGTTCAAGTTGCCAACCCCTATATGGTCAACTTGAAGCGCTAGTGGGGTCGTACTCTCCTCCTTTTCTGTGTCCGAACTGAACACATCAGCCAAGAACTGGAAATTGAAGTCTTCTTCCCCCTCATATTGTATTATATTGACCTCGGCATTACGCAAAGCGACACGATCCAGATGGATTTTGCCTTCAAAGAGGTCGTTCAGGAAGATTCTGGCTCTAAGCATCTTGATATCCACCAAGACATTGCCTTTCAAGTCATTAACAAAAATACCCTCAACCGTAGCCTGCAAATTGGGAGAGACTACCAGACGCCCCACCTTAATGTCGGCACCAGTTTTTTCCGAAAGAAAGCCGCCGGCAAAACGCACCGCAAACTTCTGTACGATAGGGTCTTGCACGGCAACAAAGACACTCATCTGTATGGCAAAAAACACCATACCCAAAATCAAAATGCTATGGATAATCTTTTTTTTGATAATTTTGACCCTCCAAATTAAGACTATGAACGAATACATTTTAGGCATCGAATCGTCTTGCGACGACACCTCAGCCGCTGTGCTTCAAGGCACGCGCGTACTCTCCAACGTCATTGCTGGTCAGAAGGTTCACGAGCAATACGGCGGCGTGGTTCCCGAACTCGCTTCCCGTGCCCACCAGCAAAATATCATCCCCGTCATCGACACAGCCTTGAAGACTGCAAAAATAGAAAAAAATCAGTTATCCGCCATCGCTTTTACGCGCGGACCCGGACTTTTAGGTTCTTTACTCGTTGGAACCTCATTTGCAAAGGCTTTCGCGCAGACCTTGAACATCCCGATGGTGGAGATTGACCACATGAATGCCCACATCTTGGTTCATTTTGCCACCGACGAAACCCATACCGAGGTTCCTGAGTTCCCTTTCTTATGTCTCACCGTCTCAGGAGGCCACACCCAGATTGTGGTAGTGAAGGACTATTTCGATATGGAAGTCATCGGTAAGACCATCGACGACGCAGCGGGCGAAGCCTTCGACAAGACTGCCAAAATCCTCGGTCTTCCCTACCCCGGTGGCCCCGTCATCGACAAGTTGGCCAAAATCGGCAACCCTAACGCTTTCGTCTTCGCCAAGCCCCAGATTCCCGACCTGGACTATAGCTTCAGCGGACTGAAGACTAGCATCCTGTACACCGTCCGCGACAACCTGAAGCTCAATCCCAACTTCATCGAAGAGAACAAAGCCGACCTGTGCGCCTCAGTGCAAAAAACCATCATCGACATCCTGATGAACAAGTTGGTGAAAGCCAGCAAGCAGACAGGCATCAAGACGGTAGCCATCGCTGGAGGAGTGAGTGCTAACAGTGGTCTGCACGATGCCTTGCTCGCCTTGGGCGAGAAATACCATTGGAAGGTGTTCATCCCCCGCCTCTCCTACTCCACCGACAACGCCGCTATGGTAGCCGTTGCAGGCTATTTCAAGTACCTGAAAGGTGAGTTCGCCTCACAGGATTTGGTGCCGTATGCCCGACAGAGCTTGGCCTGAATTGGAAGGCTAGCCCCCCTATTGATGCAATCCTGAAAAGATGGATAGAACTACCCGCCGAATTATTCCCAAGGATGTTCTCCACGGGCGGTGGCATGATAGGCATCGATGCTCTTCTGCAGATGATTCATGAAGTCTTCGTATACATACATTCCATTCGGGGCCTTCTGCAAGCCCGTAAAACTGAGGTCGTATGACATCGGGGGATTGTCCAAGTCCATTTGTTTCATCCCTCGAATCTGTTCGGTGCTTTGGTACATCAGCCTGGCGTGAACGTATCTCTTGGGATGAGTGCCCTCTGTTTCAACCCATTGCTCCAACACCAGTTTGAAGCCGATGGGGGTCTTGGACTCGATAGTGTTGGGCAACTCGTATTCGGGAGCCCTCAACGCCGCCAGCACAGCGCCAATCATCGAGTCGTGAGAGCAGAGAAAAGCGAACTTATGCCCGTCGGGGGCCATCTCTTTTTGAATCCTTTGGAGCATACAATGGCTGACGTTGACCGAAATGATAGGGGAAGTAAACAACAGGTCGCCATAATAGTCCTTGACGTAGGCCAGCCTTTTCCAGTCGTTGAAGCAGAGTCGGCGCCCAAAGGCAGCGTCCTTGGCATTCTCCATCTCATAATATTGCAGAACAAAAGCGTCGCTGGCCATATTGGCTTCCTTCAAGCCACCTTGCATCTGGGGTTCCAGGGGGTTCCCGTTCTTGTCATAGAAATCGAGGATGACGCCCACATGGCTGTCGAAGTGAGCAGTACCGTGTTTGCGGGCATATTCGGAATGTTTCATTCTCAGCACCTTTTCCAAATAGGTATATGAGGGGGCTTTCAGCTCGCCCAACTCGCGGTAGGCCTCGGCCTTGAATGCCTCGTGATTGAAAGCTCCGTTTGTCGTGCTATGGTCGTTCAGCAACGGCAAATAATCGGGGTCAGGATAGCCCACCTTTCCGTTCTCGTCCACCTTGTAGTCCACATGGACGGTCATCAGTGGCAGCATACCCGCAGCAAAAGCCCGTGCCGTAGCGATGGTGCGTTGCTTTGAACTGGCACCAAAATAGATATCGGTACTGTCTAACACAAAGTTTTGGCTATCCAGCCACAGGCGGCAGTACTCGCCGAACAAAGTCTCCAAAGCCCCTCCTCTCAGGGTGAGACAGCTGCCTGGCACCGACCATCGGGTCCAATGGTAGCCGTCACCCGTCAACTCGTCGAGGGTGCTAAGGGAGGTCTCCAAGGGAGCGCGGACACTGTGGCGACTCACGATAGTGACTTTTTCAAGCGTGAGCCCCTGCTGGGCAAAGAGGAAACTGCTGATAAAAAGGAGCAGCGAGAGGATGAAAATACGGGATTTGTTCATATCGTTTAAATTTACTGAGATCATCCGTCGTGATACAACGAGCAAAAATACAACAATACTGCCAATACTTCATAGTTTTTTTCCCATTTTCCTTTGTGCAATACTATTTTCACTATCTTTGAAGGGTCAAAAAAATGAAGCCATGACTAAACGAGTCTTTTCATTTATCCTATTGCTGTTGGCAGCATCCACGCTTACGGCACAGAGCAAGCCGTTCTCTTCATCTCCCAAGAAAAACGCCTATTTCAGCAAATTCTTTTGGGGCTTAAAAGGCGGCATCAACATTCCAAGACTATACTATACCAACCACTATATCAGCGACCTGCCCCACGATTTCATGACAGGGCTGTCGGCTGGTGTCTTTGCAGAGTTTCCCTTTTCCGACCATCTGTCCTTGGCTGTCGAGTTGAACTACCAGCAGAGAGGCGGCTCAACCACTTATGTGTATGAGCAGGATTATCAGGTCCATTACAGCCTCAAAGCCAACTATGCATCCCTTAGGTTGCCGTTGTACGGTTATCTGGGAACCTCCCCCATCGTCAGACCCTATCTGTTGCTGGGACCCGACTTGGGATATGTGGTCAATGGCAGCATCTCGCTTTCGCAACCCGGTCTCGACATCGCAGAAAGCCAAGTCAGCCTCAACAAGTCGAACATGAACTTTGTCTATGCCGGGTTATTGGGTGGCATCGGCGTCAGAGCCAATCTGGAACTCCCGGGAATCGTGTTGGTGCTCAAGGCCGATGTGGCAGCGAATTACGGACTTATCGACACCTTCTCCCAAGCCGAGCACAACGAAACCGCCAATCCGACCAACATCCACGCCTACAACCACCAGGGAAAGCGGATTTCACAAGGCTTTGAAATCCATTTGAGCATCGGCTACATTCCAGAGAAGAAAGACGATGTCTGCAACCATTTCAACAAATTCAGCGCGAAGCCTGTTAGGACTGGCACGAGGTGGTGAGAGGATTATCTGAAAAAACGATAGTTGTCTTACCTTTGAAAAACGTTGAATAAAAAAGACGGAAAAAATGGATAAGACACTTGCCATAAAAAATGTTTTCCTATCTTTGCTCTTGCTAAAAAAGGAGGTTTCCTATGAAAAACAAATCTTTACCCATGAAAATCATCAGGAGCATCCTCATGGTTATCGTGCTTCTATGTGCAACAAACGCAGGGAAACTCTATGCCCAGCTTATGGTGACAGAAGCTGCTGATTTAAATCAGTGGACCGCTGACTCGCTGGTCAGAAACGTGCTTCTGGACAACGGCGTCACCATCTCCAACGCCAAGTTCAACGGCTCGGAAGGAATCATTAATTGCAACCTCATCGGCAAATTCGAGACAGGCGGCACGCCTACTAACATCGGCATGGAGTCGGGGCTCATCCTTGGCTCCGGTGGCGTCAGTGTCGCTATAGGTCCTAATACCAGTGAATCCGCAAAGGTTGACTCCAATTGTGAGGCTTATCATGACAGCGACTTGGCCTCCATTGCTTCCAGCGCCATCTATGATGTTTCCGTACTTGAGTTTGATTTTGTCCCATGGGACGAAGTGGTGTCTTTCAGTTTTGTGTTTGGCTCTGAGGAATACATGGAGTATGTGGGGTCAGTGTACAATGATGTTTTTGGCTTTTTCGTTGATGGAGCCAACCCGGCAGGCGGGTATTACAACCATCAGAACGTGGCGTTGATACCCGAAACCACTGAAGTCGTGAGCATCAACAATGTGAACCTGTACCATAATCCTGTCTTCTATATCGACAATACAGGCGGCTCAACCATCCAATTCGACGGCTTCACGACCCTGTTGGAGGTGAGCTTCAACGTTGTACCCATGTCGGACTATCATATCAAGATGGCCATCTGTGATGTGAGCGATTCAAGGCTGGACTCGGGAGTCTTTCTAAAGGCACACAGCTTCACCACCAACTTCTCCCATAACATGACAATTGACGACATGATTTACAACGAAATCCCGTCCAACCATTTCTTCTGCGCCGACCAGGGGATTGAGTTCACCACGCTGACCAACTGGAGCTACGACGATGTGGTGTGGTACTTCGGCGACGGCACCGCCGCCCACGGCGAACAGGTCACCCACACCTACGATGCCGACGGGTTCTACACCGTGACCAACGTGATACGCAATCCCCACAGGGCTACGGACTCCGTCTATCTGAGTACTGTCATCGAAGTGAGGTCGTTGGAAAGCGAAGCATACGTCACCACCTGCGACAGCTACAACTGGCACGGAACCACCTATACGGAGAGCGGCACCTACACCCGCACCGTACACAACCCGGGGACCTGCGATAGCACACAGGTGCTGCACCTGACCCTCAACCAGAGTTTCCACAGCGACACAACGGCATTCGCCTGCAACACATTCACTTGGCAGGGCAACACTTATACGGCATCAGGCCAGTATTCCATCCTGAACCATACAACGATGGGCTGCGACAGTCTCTTGGTCTTGAACCTCACCGTCGACCACTCGCCAGGACTGATGATTGACGGCTTGACGCAAGTGGCGATGACCACCGACCTCGGACCGTTTTATGCCTACTATGCCTTGGACACCCTTGGGGTGGAAGCCTGCGACCTGACCTGGTCGTGCTCCAACCCCAACTGGCTGCTCCTGTCCACCGACGACCCTCACAAGTGTCTGATTGCCCCCACCACCTTGGGCAGAGCCACGCTGACCCTGACGGCCCAATGCCCTTCAGAGTGCGATGCCGTCAGCACTCTTGAAATCAACGCCACCCCTTTCGGAGTGGAAGACCAAAAAGCGGACGAAATCGCTCTGTTCCCCAATCCAGCCCATACTCAGGTGACAGTACAGGCACATCAACTGACCCGCGTCTGCATGCTTAACCATTGCGGCCAGAGGGTGAAGGACATCGCCTGCCCCAATGAGGAAAGTGTCACCATCGACGTGAGCGACGTGTCGCCCAGCGTCTATTTTATGGAAATCACTACAGCCTACGGCAGTTTCGTCAAACCTCTAATCATTTTGAAATGAAACCCATCATGAAAACAACGGCGGTACTCCTCTGCGCAGCAGGGATGATGCTCGGAATGGCCTGTTGCCAGAAAACGGCAGACGAGGGCGATACGGTAATCTTGTTAGGCTATGAAAGCTATGTGGTGCCTTTGATGGACTTTATGCCCGACACGTTACGGACAGTATTCCCAAGCCACTTTGGAAGTATGCCCGAGGGATACATCCCGCCCAACATCGAAGGAGAATACCGCATCGGCAAGAAGCAATTCTGCCATGCAAACCTCTTCCCCATTCATGACACAGAGGACATGCACCTCAGGATTACCCACCAGCACAACCGCGTGGCTCACGTTGAGTTGGACGAATATGGCACCGTTACCACCGATACGGCCTATATCATGGGTAATGGCCCGAAGTTCACTTTGTATTTCACGGAGGTCAAGGAGACAACATTTTTCGGAGCCCAATGCAGCAATACAAGACTGGTCGTCATTTCAGGCGAAAAGACCGACAAAGGCATCAAGGACCTGCGTTTCGGAAACATTATTCTTGACGAAGGGGAGAGCAGCGACCCGTACATCACCGCATTCGTTCCCGGTATGTACTTCATCTACAAGGATGAGGACGGCCTTTCGGAGTACTGCGACTGGTTTGACCATCAAGAGGGAGACGGGCGGCGTTGAACTGCAACCACCAATAGGCTCTCACCTCAGCTTATTTCTCAAATAATGCGGAGTCACCACGATGACGAAGAAAAGGAGCGACACCAGCACTGAGCCTGAAGCCACCAAATAGGCCGCCGAAAACGAGAAATGCTCAGCCAACATACCGCCAGAGAAGATGCCGATACCCAGGCCCAAGTCCCACGTGGTGAGATAAGTGGAGGTGGCTGTACCGCGCTGGGCGTTGGTGCCCAAGTTGATGAACAAGGCATTGAATGAAGGGAATGCCATACCGAAGCCCAAGCCGCAGCACAGGGCAATCAGCAGAAAAGCCACAGCGGTGTAGTGGGTACCCAAGGCGTTGCAATGGTGGCACATTCCCAATCCGAACATGGCTACCACAACGATACCCAAACCCAAGGCGATGGTCTGCGTCACCTTACCTCGGTCCACCATCTTGCCGGCAAACAGGCGCGAGGTAATCAGCCCGACGGCATACACCGTGAAGAACAGGCCGCTGCTGATAGTCAAACCCATCTCTTTGGCATAGAGGGCGATGTAATTGGAAATCTGTCCATAGGCAAAAGCCAACAGCGTGAACGAGATGCCTGCCAGCAAACCTTTGATGAGGATAAAACGGTCTAATGAGATGGGCGGACGCTTGACCGGAGGACGCACCCGCGTCTGTATCCTGGAGGCAAACAAGGCCGCCACCAAGCTGCAGCCCATGCAGCCCATGAATATGGCATTGAAGCTGAAATGCTCGTAAACAAACAAGCCCGTCATCGGGCCGACCGCCATAGCGATATTGTTGGCAACGCCATAATAACCTATCCCCTCTCCCCTATGCTCCGACGGCACCACATCGATGACCAAAGTATTGCCGCCCACCGAGGTCAAGCCAAAGGCAAAGCCATGAACGATGCGGATTATAATTAATAAGGTGATGGTGGCGGCAAAGAGATAGCCAACAAACACAGCAGTAAAGATACACAGTGCCAACAGATACAAGGGCTTACGCTTGAAAGTGTCCATCATATAGCCCGAAAAAGGGCGAACCACCAAGGTGGCCAAAGTATAGCATGAAATCACGGTACCTATTACCGCACTGCCCGCCTGGAACTTCTCCATAATGAAGAAAGGCAGCACAGGCAACAGCAGATAGAACGAAAAGAAAAACAAGAAGTTGGCAGCGCAAAGGCACAGGTAGTTCTTATTGAAAAGCTTTTCTTCCATAATGCGAATTCCTACTATATTCGACTCAAATTCGGCTCCAAAATTACGGATTAATCCCCACACAAAGGATATAATATGTAATTTTGCGCCTTTGAAAAACAAACAGACCCCTATGAACTCACATCATTTACACCGATGGCTTATAATCATCGGCTTAATTTTGTTCTGCTTGCCTGCCTTGGCACAGAAGCGCACCATCAGTGGCTATGTGATGGATGCCGACAGCAAGGAGACTCTTATCGGCGCAACTGTGGTCGACAAGAACAGTGGGAAAGGCTGTGCCACCAACAATTACGGATTCTACACCCTCACCCTCGATGCGGGCGAAGTCAACCTGCAGGTGTCGTATGTGGGCTATGCACAGCAAAGCCATGCCCTCAGTCTGAAAGAGAACCTCAGTCTTAATTTCGCCCTGAGTGTCAACACGCAGTTGGACGAAGTCGTTGTGGAGGCCTCACGTGCCACCGTGAGTGCCCGCAGTCCGCAGATGAGTGTTGTAGAGCTGCCCGTGCAGCAAATCAAGTCGGTGCCCACCTTGTTTGGTGAGGCTGACGTGCTGAAAGCCCTCCAACTGCTCCCCGGGGTGCAAAACGGCTCGGAAGGCTCAGCGGGAATGTATGTTCGCGGCGGCGGTCCCGACGAGAATCTGCTTCTTTTAGATGGCGTGCCTGTCTACAACGTCAACCACATGCTGGGCTTCTTCTCTGTCTTCAATCCCGATGCTCTGAAAAACGTCACCTTATATAAAGGTAGCTTCCCAGCTCATTTCGGCGGGAGGTTATCATCAGTGGTCGACATCCGTATGAAGGAAGGTGATATGCAGCATTACCACGGCAACGTGAGCCTCGGCCTCATCTCCTCGAAAGTCAACGTGGAAGGCCCCATCGTGAAAGACAAGCTCTCGTTCAACCTCTCCTTCAGGCGCACCTACGGCGACTTGCTCATCAAACCCGCCATGTGGCTTGCCAGTCTCACCAACCCTGAAGCCGGTAAACTGAGCGTGGGCTACTATTTCTACGACTTCAACGCCAAGCTCAACTGGAAGATTTCGGATAAGGACAGACTCTATCTGAGCTTCTACACCGGCGATGATGCCATATATTTCGGCGTGAAATACAAGGATTTTATCGTTGAAGACATCCAATACGCCAGCAAAATGAACCTTGATTGGAAATGGGGTAACAAGGTGGCCGCCTTGCGTTGGAACCACGTGATGTCACAGAAACTGTTCATGGATGCTTCTGTCAACTACACCCAATACCGCCATAATCTCGGTTTGGGCATGAGCGATGAATACACCGCCATCCTGACAGACCAAACCATCAAGGAAGAGTATGATATGGCCTACAAGTCGGGCATCAATGACCTGACGGCCAAAGTCGATTTCGATTATACGCCCTTACCCAACCACGAAATCCGTTTTGGCGGCAACTACACCTACCATCAGTTCCGTCCCGAAGTACAGTCTTTGAAAGTGTCCTACGGAACCGATGCCGACATCGATACGGTGATGGGAGCCTCCAACGTGTTCGCGCACGAAACTGCCTTATACGCAGAGGACAACATGACCTTTGGTGACATCTTCCGTGTGAATGCTGGTGTACACTACTCCACCTTCACCGTAGAAGGCAAGACCTACCAATCGGTGCAGCCGCGCCTAAGTATGAGTCTGATGCTGGCCACCAACCTGTCGCTCAAAGCGGGCTACGCCAACATGACCCAATACGTACACCTGCTTTCCAACAGCAGCCTAAGCCTGCCCACCGACCTATGGGTACCCGTCACCGCCAAAGTGGAACCCATGCGAGCCCATCAATGGTCGGCAGGCGCATTTCTCGAACTGCCACAGCTCTTCGACATCTCCGTCGAGGGTTACTACAAAACGATGGATAACCTCTTGGAGTACAAGGACGGTGCCTCGTTCTTTGGATCCAGCGACACGTGGGAGGGCAAAGTCTGTCTCGGTCGCGGCTGGGCCTATGGTGTAGAGTTTCTTGTGCAACGCTCGTTTGGCAAGACTACCGGCTGGATAGGTTACACCTGGTCACATTCCAAGCGTCTCTTCGACCGTGAAGGACAGATGATCAACAACGGCAACGTGTTTCCGGCCAAGTACGACCGTCGGCACGACATCAGCGTTACCGTCAACCACAAGTTCAACGACAATTTCGACCTCTCCGGCACCTGGGTGTTCAGCAGCGGAAATTGCGGCACTTTGGGCTTACAGCTCTACGAAGGCTTAATCAATGATTGGGGCTACTACCCCGAACTGCAAGCCCTCGAACGCAACAACTACCGCATGGGCAACTACCATCGCCTCGACATAGGTGCCAACTACCACATTCCGCTGAATCCGGGCGCAATCACCCTAAACCTCAGCGTCTATAATATCTACAATCACAACAACCCCTTCATCGTCTATACTGACTACAAATGGGACGAAACCACCCAGCAGGAAAAGAAAATCCTGAAACAAGTCAGCATCTTCCCCATTATCCCTTCACTCAGCATCGCCTATAAATTCTAAGCCATGAAAAAAATCATCCTATTAGCATTCAGCTTTATATTCCTCACTTCCTGTGAAAAGGAAATCGAATTCAATGGTGAGCACACCGCCCCTCGTTTGGTGATTAACAGCCTCATAGAGGCAGGTCAGCCTGTTTCGGCCCGCATCGGCAAAAGCATCTTCTTCCTCGATAACGACAACGATATGCAATGTCCCGACGATATGGTGGCCACGCTTTCTGTGAACGGCAACCTATACGGCATCATGAATCCTGTGTTGGACTCGGTGGAGATGCATTACTACGACATCTATTATGAAGACTCCATCGCCTACAAGATTGAAAAGCATTTTCAAAGCGACTATTGCCCCGTTTCCGGCGACATCATTTCGATTGCGGCCACGGCCCAAGGTTTCGAAGACGTGGAAGGCACTACAAGTGCACTGCCCTCAGCCGTAGCCTTCCAACTGGCGGACACCAAGGTAATAGAGCTTGACTCGTATTACATGTATATTGACGAAGAAGACAGTGCCTTGTACGTATATGGCCAACTGGAACTCAGCATTGCAGTGACCGACCCCAATCCCGGACAGTTAGACCTTTTCAGAATCTCCATACAATACAGTGATTACGACACCAGCGGAGAAGACCCATATTTTGCGAGCAATTACTACGTCTCGCACGAATACACCGACCCCGTTTTCGGTGGCGCTATCGGGTCTAACGACTATTTTGACATCAGCGATTTAGACAGACGTCCCGAAGGTGTATTCTCCGATGCCCTTTTTGACGGTGGAACCTATCGAATCAAGGTGCCTATTGATTTCAACCTGACCCAGTACCCCACCACCAGCCCCGATTTCTTCCTTGTGCCCATCAAGATTGAGCACCTTTCCAAGGAATACTATTATTATCTGTGTACCTGCGACCAGGGCGAAGCCATAGCCGGTTTCTTTGCCGAGCCGATACAGGTCTATTCCAACGTGACCAACGGCTACGGCCTGATAGGCGGCTGCACCACAAGCCAGTGTTCGCTACCGCTGCCTTCGGAAGGAAGATAAATCGCCTAAATCGGAAATATTGTCATATGATTTGATGTAAAATTGCAACAAATCGGAAATATTGTCAGCAAAAACAGCGTTTTTGATCTCTTATTGTGCTTGGCAAAGAATTTGACTATGTGGAGTCGTCAAACAAAACCAATCAAACAAACAACTAAAAAATAGGAGATTAAAACCATGTTAGTAACCAGAAGAAACCAAGACTTCATGCCTACACTGTTCAACGAACTGATGAACTGGAACGACACGACTTATTCAACGCCTCGCATGAACATCATGGAGACGAAGGACAACTACAAACTCGAGCTCTGCATCCCTGGTCTCACCAAGGAAGACGTCAAGTTGAGCATCGACGCCGAAGGCAACCTCGTCGTTGAGATGGTCAAGGAGACCAAGAACGAGAAGAAGAACGAAGAGATGCGCTACCTGCGCCACGAGTTCTCGGTGGAGCACTTCCGCCAGACCGTGATGCTGCCCGACGACATCCACAAGGAGCAAATCAGTGCAAAGGTCGAAAACGGCATCTTGGACATCGTCATCCCGAAGGTGACCGTCGAAGAGAAGAAGCAAGCCGTGCAGACCATCGAAATCGGCTAAAGCCTTGCGAAAACAACCCCCAAAACGGGACGGAGCCTTCCGCCCCGTTTTTTTTGTTCACCGCATATTTAACTTTTGCCATAGATAAAAATTTAGTTAAAAAAAACATTTTGGCTCATGTGAAAATCAGGGTCAAAAAGGGGCGTTTTTAAAAAGGTAACCTTTTTAGGCACGAAAGGTTAGGTTTTGAGGCTAAAAAGGTAACCTTTTTGATCTAGCCCAGTTTTGGGGCTTTTCGCGCCCCTTCCTATCGAAGGTTCAAAAGATGTCAGTTTTTCGCTATTCATTGGAGTTGATTTTAACAAATGGGAAGATTAAAACTGGATTCAAAGATTCAAAGCAGCCGGAGGGTTTTATTGAAGACAACCTCCAATTATATCATTGAACACGAATCTCACTAATCTAACGAATTGTTATTCGTGCAATTCGTGGTCAATAAAACGATTATTTAGTGGTTCCATGAACAAAAAAAAATTCCCGACACTTTTAATTCGTATTTTTGCCGCCAAATTAAAAAGCGTATGAAAAAAGCGTTACTTATCACCATTTTGAGCCTGTTCTGCTTCTTGCAGGCCTTTCCGCAAGACAAGAAGCCTTTCATCACCTTGGACAACCTGCAACTGAACACCCGAGCCGACTTCACCCTTGACTACCATCCGGGACACGACACGGTGGCTCCGACCACTGACCACGGATTTGCCGGAAAGTATCTGGTAGTAGCTTTGGACGGCACCATCGGCAGCAAGTTCAGCTATCACCTGCGCCAGCGCCTCAATGCGCCTAACATCGGCTTTGCCAACACCTTCTTCCAAGGTACTGACTGGGCATACCTCAACTGGCATTTCACCAACAACCTCTTCCTCTCGGCAGGTAAGCAAGTGGTGGCCATCGGTGGCTGGGAGTACGACTCCAACCCCATCGACATCTATTATGGCACCGAGTTCTGGAACACCGTGTGCTGCTACGAGGTGGGTGCTTCGTTCAACTTCAAGGACAATTCCGGCAAGAACCACGTCCTTATCCAAATGTGCAACTCGCCCTTCATCAATCAAGCCATGCAGAGCATCTATGCCTACAACCTGATGTGGTATGGCAACTTCGGAGTCTTCAAGACCGCCTATTCCGTCAACATGATTGAATACCAGCCCGGCAAGTTCATCAACTACATCGCCTTGGGCAACAAGCTGCAATTCAAAGGTGTGGAGATGTATCTCGACGTTATCAACCGCGCCTCGTTTGAACAGGAGCAGTTCTTCGGACAAGACCTGACTGCCATCTTCGGCATTGGCGTCGACATCGGCAAAAAATGGATTGTCTTCGCCAAGGCCGGCTACGACTACAACCAAGCCCAGCTACCTAACACCGAGGCTTACGACCAGTACGTGACTCCAGGCAAGAAAGTCGACTTCGAGAGTCTTGGCTTTGAGTTCTATCCCATGGGCGACCGCAGCCTGCGTCTCCACCTTTGTGGTTCACATACCAGCGTCGACGGCGTCAGCAAGTTCCAAGCCAACCTCGGCCTCACCTGGAAAGTCAATATGCTCAACCTACTAAAAAAATAATCCGTTATGGCTAAGACAAAATACAACACCGAGAAAAGAAGCACCCTAAGATATCACTCTAGGGTAGAGAAAATCTATAAAAGGATTGAAGAGAAGCTGCAACGACCCTTGAAGTTCACCACCAAGCGCAGCGTCGAGGCTTTTGTCTTCCTCATCGTCTTCTTCGCCTTCTTTGGGATTCTAGCATACAAGATGACACTGCCCAAGATGCTGAACACCTTCATGCAGACTGCCTATCACCTGTTATTGGAAACCGTGTTCTACATCATGGCCATCTGCGTACTGATGGGTGCCATCAGCAAGTTGCTCACCGAGTTTGGTGTGGTGCGTCTGTTGGAGAACCTGCTCCGTCCGCTGATGAAGCCCCTCTACAACTTGCCTGGCGTTGCCGCCTTGGGTGCCATCATGACCTTCCTTAGCGACAACCCAGCCATCATCACTTTGGCCCACGACAAAAACTTCAACCGCTACTTCAAGAAGTACCAGCTGGTCTCATTGACCAACTTCGGTACCGCCTTCGGTATGGGTTTGGTAGTAGTGGCCTTCATGACGGGCTTAGGCTTTGGTAAAGGAGCCTTGATAGGCGTAGCAGGTGCCATCGTCGGCAGCATCGTCTCTACACGTCTGATGCAGCGTTCCACGTTGAAGGCTTACCCCGAACTTGACGTACCGGTAGATGATGAATTCGGAGGCGACGAGCAACAGATTACCTTCAAGAGCGAAGGCGGCATCTTCATGCGTTTCCTTAACTCCTTACTCGACGGCGGCAAAGACGGCGTCAGCATTGGCTTTGCCATCATACCCGGTGTGCTCTGCATCTCCACCATTGTGATGATGCTTACCTTTGGAGCCGCAGGCGAAAATGGAGAATATCTTGGTGTAGCCTATGAAGGCGTACCTGTCATCAGCTGGGCAGCCAACAAGATCAACTTTATCTTCGACTGGCTCTTCGGCTTCAAGGACGGCGCCTTGATTTCCTTCCCCATGACAGCTCTCGGTGCCGTTGGTGCCGCCATCGGTCTGGTGCCTCGTTTCATCACCGAAGGCATCATCGACAACAACGCCATTGCCGTATTCACCGCCATCGGTATGTGCTGGAGCGGTTTCCTCAGCACCCACGCTGCTATGCTCGACAGTCTCGGCTATCGTAAGCTCATCGGCAAAGCCATCGGAGCACACACCATCGGAGGTCTATGTGCAGGCATCGCAGCCCACTGGCTATTCGTATTATTGGGGTTGATACTCTAACAAAAAAAAAGCGGCTTGAAGGCCGCTTTTTTTATTCGTATCTCTATTACAGATTAGCTCTTCTTTCCATGTAAGCTGTAGCTCAAATTAAAGCGCAACGTGTTTTCCAAAGGATTGGAACCCACAGTCTTCGAAGCCGGAATGAGGTAGGAAACATCAAGACCAAACACGCTATAGTGAAGAGCGGCGCCAACGGTAACATATTTACGGGCACCTTTCAACGTAGACTCATTAAAATATCCAGCACGAACGGCGAAGATCTTGTTGTACCAATATTCAACACCAACGCCAAAGTTGATTTCGCACAGTTCTTCATAGAACTTGCCGATGTTGTCGTACTGACCCGTAACCGTATTATAAGCCCAGCCAGGAGCATCATAGAACGAATGCAACATACCCGTAACCACAGCCACATCATCATCCATACCGTACAAAATTTCGCCAGTCTGTTGATCTCTGACCGGAGGCGTAGGCACCATCAGCTTGCTGAAATCGACATTAAAAGCCAATGAGTTGTACTCGTCAAGCTCAAGGTTCAGGCAAGCACCCAAACGAAGTGTGGTAGGGATAAAGTCCTTTTTATCGGAAGTCGAGTTATACGCTATTTTACTACCAATGTTGGTAATGGAGGCACCCCATGAGAAGTCGGCATCAATGCTGTTGAACCACTCGACGGGCCTCTTATAAAAGACCGACACGTCGGCAGCAACTGAAATACCAGGCTTGGAAAAGTCGCCAACTCCCTGAGTCAAATCAGAATAGATGAAACGTCCGGCAACAGCACCTGAAAAATAATCACCCAACATACGCGAATATGTAGCATCAATAGCCCACTCATTAGGACTCACGTTACGTATCACTTGGTTATGGTCGTCACGGAACTCAATTTCTCCAACCCTGAAATAGCGCATAGTAGCTGCCACAGCGGAACGTTCATTGATTTTATATGAGCCGCCAACATAAAACAGACCCATATCATTCACCAAAGCGCGGAGCCAAGGGCTGTAACCCACACCTATGTTCAACTTATCCTCAAGAAAAACATACTTGGCCGGATTGTAATGCATGGAATACAAATCGGGCGCCGAGGCCACGCCGCAATCGCCCATACCTCCACCACGAGAGTCTGGGTTGATGGAAAGGAAAGGGGTTGCCGTAGTAATCACTCGGGGATTATACTGGGCAAATGACGATGCCGCCATCAAAACAAAAGCGGCCAATAGGAATCTTCTGATTTTCATATCCTGAATTTTGTGAATGACATTAAACGTGCAAAAATAACGATATTTCATTTTGCTTATTGCATTACCTTGAAAAAAATTCTCTTGGTTCATCGAACGAGCATAACACGTTGGCTCACCGAACGTGAAAATCCGGTCTTATCAGTGAGGGTAAGACGATAGGCATACACGCCGCTACTCAAAGGGTGTCCCCCTTGGTCACAGCCGTCCCAACGGACAGGATCGATAGCACCGTCAACAGAGCTAACACGCTTTGAAATACAACCGACACGCTGGCCCAATAGGTTGAAAATCTCGATATCGAGATCAAAATCACCGTCATCACCTCCATGTGCCAGCGTAAACCAAGTTTCTTCCGCAAAGGGGTTGGGGTAATTGCGCACCTGAGCTAAAAAGATGTCATCCCCTTCGCCTACCACAACCCACAGACGCGCTTCAGAGCTATTATCCTGTGTATCCCACACTTTCAGGCTGAAGCCGTAGGTGCCGGGAGCCAATCCGCTGACAGGAAACGCCACCCGTCCACGACGGTAATCGTCAATAGCAGGCTCGTAAAACCCGTTGAGCACTTTATTGTTATACTCTGGCGCCGTGCTGCCCAGCATGATGTTACGCCCGATGCAGAAATCGTAATGATAGATGCCCTGTCCATCGTACAGGTCAGCATAAAGCATTCCGTCTGACTCCACCAAATCGCCAATAGTAAACGATGGATTGTTCCAATAGAATGAGATGGAAGGTCCCTGATTATCCTCAACCATTGCCGGGTCGACTCCTCCCAAAATCAAGTCGTCGAAATAGCCCATCGCGTCCATACCACGAACCGAATCGTAAGCATAATAGCTTAAACGGGGAGCTTCATCTTCAAGGTTAATGTCTTTTGGCACTTGGAACGAAATGGTGAAACGACCATTGCTGACCGAAGCCCTACCCCTATACAGCACGTCCTTATGGTACCTCACCGTTTTTGTGCCGAACTCATCCTTGTCGTACGCAACACGCATAACCGTTTTCCTGTCAAACAGGCGTACCCAAACCTCACCATTGAACTGTGTATCAGGTATGCCTTGATAATCTGTAATCTCGCCTACAATGGAAACCATACTCATCGCATGAATCGCGATATCCTCATGATCCACTGTCTGTCCATTGATTTTCAAGGTCCTCACCTTTTCTTCGGGAACGGCAAGCCTCAAAGCCGGGTCACCAAAAAACACATGATTGATATTCAGGCTCAGCAAGGAATTGTTGCTGAAATTATGGCTATTCGCCTTTGCCATCCTTATGATGTCACCCATACGCATCGGTTTGCCCTCTTCGTCACGGCGATACAATTGAGAAGTCAAACATCTGCCCATTCTTACATTATAGGGACCAAAGGTTGGGCGACATGTAGTCAACATAGCGATAGCGCCTCCATTGGGTTGCAGAAAGAGTTGTTCACCAGCCGAAAGGAGCATCGGATTGTCGTATTTGGAGAACTCACAAGTGGCAGTAAACACGAACGGCAGATGCTCGAAATTAGTCAGGGAGGCAATCTCGCCGTTTCCAAAAATGCGTTCCTCTGCCAATGCCGAAACGCCACCATGCCCCGTATAAGTGAATGACAACAGGCCTTCATCGATAGCTTTCAGCATATCAGCGGTAACCTGGGGATATCGATAACCTGCCGAGGTACTCACCCTCTGATAGGCACCGCAATAGATCTTATTGACATTCATGGCGGGCTCGGTTGTATCCATAATAACCTCATATTCCTCGTTGTTAGTGACATAATCTACCTTATCGTTGTCGGAAACAAAAAGGTGGTTGGCCTTCCACTCACCATGATTGGAAGAAATGCTGGCATACTGTCTGATCTTGTGTATCACGTCTTCAGCCTCTGAAGGAGTGGAGACGGGAATGCGTCCAACGCCCAAATCAACGCGCCCTTTACAGCCGTCACCCTCATCGTAGTCCATCAGCCCATAATAATCATCCGTGCAAAAGTTGATTTCATAGTTGGGTTTTTCTTTCTGTTCATAGCAAGGCACCAAATTGAGTCCGTAATGCTTCAGGTCGCGGGAGTCAAAGGAAGCCCGACCAAACAGCGTCACATATTTCAGGTTGCCAGCGCTGCGATAATAGACCATCCGGATGAAATCGCGGATACCGGTAGGATCAGGAATACCTGTCGAGAACTCGTTGTAAATCTCCTGTACATCCACTACCACACTCAACAGCCCGTCATTTTCGGAATGAAAATCAGCCAATGCCTGTGCCTGTTCCCACAAACGGCGATCGGTAATGACCAACATATCGGCATCGGTTATGTGGTGCAAATCCTGATTGGGCACCATCGTCCATGAGGCAATAGACAAAGCCTCGTTGGGATCAAACATAAAATAGCGCTTCTCTGCCTTCTCAACAAAGGCAAACACAAAGTTGTTGGAAGTCAGCCGACCCTCCTGTCGCTCTGGAGCCAGTGGATTGCTTACCTCCCATAGCCAATGCCTGCTTTCGACATTCTGAATCCAGATGGCACTTTTTTGATGGCTTAGCTGACTGGGAATCAGGCGGAACGGAAATCCTGTGCCCACTCGTATCAAATGTCGCCACGCATAAATCTCAATATAATCAAGATACAGCGAAGCCTTAATTTCCTGAGGGTTGATGCTCAAGACGACCCTGGCCGTATCGCCCTGAAGGAAAAACTGCCCACTAGCCTCGGCCAACACACCGTAATAGTTTTCACCAGGCTTGGCTATGGCGACATTATTAACAAGTAGATTATCATTAATCCTAAGATTATAATGCATTGCCCCCGACTTATCTCGACCCATCACAGCCGAATTAAAACGCAGCACCTTGTCGGTAACCAAATTGGGAAATACAAAATCAAGATGTAGTTCCGGGTCTTGGGCGTAAATCATCTCACCAAACCAATTGCGCCCGATATTGAAAGGCGACATCAATTCTTCCTCGTGACATTGGAAATCAGGAAATTCAGTAACAATATTGGTTGCATCTTCTATGGGGAGGGAAGCCTTCTCCCCCACTCTTAAACCGTCAATACCGCTATTAGGACACAAATAATAATAAGAGGTATCACTATAATAATTGCGACTACGCAAGTATTTTTCACCATCAAGCCTCCACCGTGTGGGCTCCTGTCCATAGAACAGCACAAAGTCATTCTCATCAAAAACGCCGTCTTCCGCCCCACTAACAAAAATAGCCATCTCTGTAAGGTCATCAGGTCGTTCCATCTCGTTCTTTTCTGGCAATGCTCCTGAGGGATTGCCAAAAATTCGTATCTGGTCAGGATTCAGATTGTCCATTTCCAGTCCCATACGCTGCAAGGTGGAATAATCCAACTTATACACACCTTCCTGAAAGACAGATAGTTTGAACCACGTGCCTTCCTTCAACACAGAATGATAGGCATTATCCTGTGCCCATGCGAAATGGGCTGGCACCGACAGAACCGCCAGCAACAATATCAATAGTTTTATTTGTTTCATACCAAAAGTCATTTGCTTAACACCAATTTAGAAACAGCCAAAGTAGTTTCCCCCATATCGTTAGTGGCAACGATGCGATAGACATAAACGCCATTGCGCAACGTCTCACCATGAGCCCCTCTACCATTCCAACGTATAGGAGTAATACGGGTCGATGTGCCAGAAAGGGTCTCAGACAATGTGGTCACCCAACGTCCCAGAATATCATAAATATAAATGTCAACCTTGAGGTTGTTACCCACCTGATTGTGGTCGAAGGTGAAAAAGGTCTCGTCGGTGACAGGATTGGGCCAATTGATAGGATTAGTCAACTCCATTCCGTCGCTGTGCACCACAGTAAAATCAACACTAGCTGTATTTGAATTGTTATAGATGTCCCATACCTTCAGCGTAAGCGTATAGTCACCGTCGGGGAGGTCTTGCATCTTATAGGTGATTTGGCCTTTGCCGGGATTGTTCACCTCCGCCACAAAATAATCATTGAGACAATAGCTGTTTTGTGAAGGACCACTTAGTGTAGCAACAATATCATGACCAATGCCCGCACCTGTAGTATTGATACCACTTTGGTCTTCAATAAAAGCCAACAATGAGGGATTCTCACCAGTCAAACCTCCGCTTACAAAGAGCGTATCATCAATAAACAGTTGGATCTCGGGAGCTTCATTGTCAGCAATAGCATCATCATCAAATCCACCAATGATGAAATTATCGTCGTTACCATTGGCTTCCACCTCATAATTAGTGGCATAATAATTAATCAAGCCCCTTCCAAAGCGATACGCAATATCTCGCGGCACGATAAAGTTGATGGTGAAAAACCCGTTTTCCACATTTGTCTTACCATTGAAGACCACACTGTTGCGCAATTTGAAATCATAAGCTGCGGCTGCTGTACCCAACGTGGACAATTCGGCCTCTTTGTCGTAGACCGTCACTTGCACCACGCCATTGAAGCCCGAGGCCACATTGCCAGCAATATCCTTAACAACACCTTTAATTTCGACAGGCTGCAAAGCCCGTATGGTATCGTGGAAAACCTGAAACACATCCCAAGTTGTATCATTGACTTGAATGGAATCGTATGAAATAACATGAGATACACCATTGATGGAGGTCGTTTCGACTGACCAAGTGGGATAAGCAAGACGCAGGGCTGGGTCGCCGAAAAACACGTAGCGTTTCTCTCGCTCGTTTCCCTTGGTTTTAGCCATACGATACACATCACCCAAACGATAAAGCTCTCCACCTGAGATACGGAACAGATTATTGTAAACACCTTTATTAAAATCAGAATTATCAGGGCCGTATGTCACCCTTGAAGTGGTAAACATAGCCACCATACCTCCATATTGGCTAAGGAATGCATATTCGCCTAACGAGGTGCGGTTATGGTCATCATAACGGCTGAACTCACATGTACCCGTAATCATCAAGGGATACATTGGAGCATTGCGCCATGAGTTGACATCCTTACGTTGCAAGATTTTCTCCTCAGCCAGTTGCACTTCTCCTCCATGACCTGTATAATTCAGCACAAGCGTACCCTTCTCCATACGGCTGTTGATAGCGGAATTCACCTCAGGGCATATCTCTCCTCCAGGCGAACTGATTTGCTGATAGGCATCCAAGTAGATCTTGTCAATTACAATCCCTTCGCCTCCGACATTAGGAATCATTTCCACCATCTGCTCGGCAGTCTTCACAAACTCCCCTTCGTCATCCGTGAAGAAAGTCACCACATTGCGCCAAGCCCCCATCGTCGAGGCATCCTTGACCACATATCGTTCCACTTTGTCAACCATCTGGTTAGCCTGTTCCAAAGTGGAGACGACAAAACGTCCAACGCCAATATCCGCCAAAGAATGGTAGATTGACCCTTCATTTTGATCCATCATACCGTAATAATCATCTGTAACGAAAGTCTCATCCATAGCCATAGAAGCCACGGTTTCATAGGAAGGCACAAAATCAACGATTCCGTTACGGTTTTTATAGTCGTAAGAGCAGTCGCCCAACAGAAGCAAATACTTGAGACGACGCCCTGGGGAACTGTCAAGATATAGCATACGGCAGAAATCGCGGATAGCGCTGACATCCTTTGCGCCACAGCCAAACTCGTTGTAGATAATTTCAGGTGTAGTGATACAGATGTTAAGATTTGGGTCTATACGATTATGTATAGCCATGAGGCGTTCAGCTGCCTCCATAAAATCGGGATAGGTGACGATGAGAAAATCCACATCACGCAAGGCATGAAGGTTCTGATTAGCGACTTGGCCTATCATTTCAGCTGTGCAATAGGAAGTTCCGTTGAAAGCGACAAACTCGTTCAGTTGGTTGCCAACCGCCTTGAAGACATACTCATCGCCATTCAACTGACCCTTCACAACTTTCGGTCCAACGGGGTCGGCCACATCCCATACCTGCACCTGTTGATTGGCATTGGACAATCGGTATTCATACACTTTATTAATAAGCGACGCTTCGGGATTGCGGAAACGCATTTGGGGCCCAACAAACTTCAGGTCACGCCAAGCATTGACACTGATATAGTCAACATACCCATCAGAAGTGGTTGAGGTTGAGTTAGCAATGTGACGCAAAGTAACTTCCATACTGTTGCCTGTGGGATAGACCGTCTCCCATCCCCCCACCACTCGGGCATGTGTCAAATTATTTGAGCTGCTGCTAATCTGAGCGACAAAATAAGTAGCTTTGGTCACGCCGTCAACAATAAGATTGAAACTTGCCGGGGTGAAATTACGGCCTACCAATTCTGAACGAATGTGCGCATTACGCGAAGTGACTGCATTGGGAAAATCAAAAGTAAGATTCAATGATGCATTGAATTCAAGTTTGTCTCCTACATAAGTTCGCCCTGTACTATTGAGATTGTATTTGTCTACCTCATGCACTTGATAGTCGATAAACTGAGAGACAGTCTCATTGGCCGAACCCGAAACTGGTACGGCTTCAGCGACACGTTTTCCTGCACCTAATCCAGTGACGACAAAAGCATAGCTGAAGTCCTCGTATGGATTCTGGTTGTGTTCAAAAACACCTCGTTCTATGTTATAACGCCAGGTTACTGGTCCTCGGCCATAGAAAAGGATGTAGTCATTCTTGTCAAATGAACCATCATTTTCACCCGAAACATAAATTGGAATCTCCACCAAATCATCATAACGCGGTTCCGAATTCAACTCCGACAACACACCGCCGCCGTTATGATATACTCTGATTTGTCGTGGGTCGACGTTTTCAACATCAACGCCCAAGGTATTAAGTTCATCGTAGGTTATTTTGTAGATACCCGTTTCTGGCAGACCTATCTTATACCAGCTACCAGAAGCCATCGCTGATTGGGAAGCATACTTCGGGATGTCTTGCATCTTCAAAAAATCAGGGGTCAAGGTCAAAGCCATTTGAGCCGAAACCAATTTCTCGTATGTAGCTCCTCTTTGACGAAAAGGCGTAACACGAATGGAAAGCACAGCCTCGTCACGCGACCGTAATGGAAAAGCTTCAACTTCAAATTCATCTCCATAGGAATACTGCTTTGCGATATCAAGTTCCTCAACTGACAAAGGAGCAACTTTCACGTCATTCAACTCAATCGTCACTTTCACCGCATCATCATAAATGGACTGCACGTGGGTATATACAGGCATTTGACCTTTGAACTCCGCATTTTCGAGGTCTATATAAAATAAGGTGTCATTTGCCCGAGTATAACGTGCTACACCATTCCATTTCAAATCAAGCGGAACTAACTGTTTCGTTTGTGCATCAAGTACCAATGGTCTCATGGACAGACACAGAATGAAGCATAGAAGAAAGCGAAGGTTTCGCATAGGGATTTTATTTATTATCTGAAAATCAATTCATTACAAAACTATAGCCAAAAAAAGGACTTCGTTCCAAAATAAGGAAACGAAAATACAACTTTTTTATTTTATCAAGGAGGTTTTTCGCAGAAAAAGATTTTTTTTCCAAAAACTGGTGTTATTTCAAAAATAATCCGTAAAATTGCACGATTTTTTTGTGGACTGGAGAAAAAAAGTTATCCCGTAAACAATAAATCACTGAAAGAATAGTTTAGAGATAAAATTTGACCAACAATGAATAGAGGATTCAAACTTTTCGCCATCATCGTAATGGCAGGACTTTTGACCACTTCATGCGCCAAAAAGGCCTCACGCACAACAGGTTGGGCCTACAACGATGCCAACAACGGCGGTTTTGAAGTAGCAGAAATCAACGATCAACAGATTGGCCCCGGACTTATCGCTATCGAAGGCGGCACTTTTGTGATGGGTGCCACCACCGACAACCTCACCTATTCGTGGGACAACTCACCCCGTAAAGTGACGGTGCCTTCGTTCCTCATCGACCGCACGGAGGTGAGCAACGTCGACTATCGTGAGTATATCTACTGGTTGAATCGCGTCTATGGCCAGAATTATCCCCAAGTGGTTCGCAATGCTGCTCCCGACACTTTGGTGTGGCGTGACCGCTTGTCGTACAACGAGCCTATGGTTGAGATTTATTTCCGCCATCCTTCCTACAATGACTATCCTGTGGTTGGTGTGACATGGGTACAAGCCACTGACTACTGCGCCTGGCGTACCGACCGCGTCAACGAGTTGATGCTCGTCGAAGCTGGCATTCTTGACTGGGACCCCACACAACAGGACGAAGAGAACTTCAACACCGATGCTTACCTTGCAGGACAATACACCGGCAAGGTGAAGAATGGCAAGAAGGACCTCTCCAAAGGTGGCGACGGTGTGCGTAACGTCCGCATGGACGACGGTATCCTGCTGCCTTCCTATCGTCTGCCTACGGAAGCCGAATGGGAATATGCCGCTGTCGGCCTGATTGGCAACACCAGCGATGAAATCGTTGGCGAACGCAAGGTGTATCCTTGGAGCGGCGATGGTCTGCGCACCGACAACAAGCGCTACTATGGTAGCTTCATGGCTAACTTCAAGAAAGGTCCTGGTGACTACATGGGTGTTGCAGGCCACCTGAACGATGGTGCCGCCCTTCCCGCCCCTGTGGGTTCCTATTGGCCTAACGACTATGGTCTGTACAATATGGCCGGCAACGTTTCAGAATGGTGCCAAGACGTCTATCGTCCTTTGACTTTCGAAGATGTCGCTGACTACAGCCCCTTCCGTGGTAACGTGTTCATGAAGAAAGCCGTCGATGACGAAGGTTTCCTCCTCCAGAAAGACTCCTTGGGTCGCATCCGTAGAGAGCCCATCTCAGCTGAAGAGGCTGCCCGCCGTCAGAACTACCGCACGAGTTTCAACTCCAACTATGACGACGGTGACTATATGTCCGCCATCCGTAGCCGTTGGACCGAGAATCCCGAGGACATGAGCATCTACACTAAGGAAATGTACGAGACTGCCACCAACGACACCCCTGGTACCACCCTCATCAGCGACGAGTCGAGAGTATACAAAGGTGGGTCATGGGCCGACGGTCCCTACTACCTGAGTCCTGGTACCCGCCGTTACCTCAACCAGAACCAGTCCGCTTCCACCATCGGCTTCCGTTGCGCGATGAACAAGGTGGGCAGTTCCTTCGCCAAGTAAGTTATACTTTTTCATGATACCTTTCGAAGCCGTTTGACCTGTTCAGGCGGCTTCTTTCTTTAAAGCCTCACCCTATGAAACCCATTGAAACCCTATACCAGTATTATTCCAAGAGCTACAAGGTCTCAACTGATAGCCGCAAGATAGAAAAAGATGCCGTTTTCTTTGCTTTGAAAGGCAAGAACTTCGATGCGAATGACTTCGCCCTACAAGTGGCTGAAGCCGGTGTCGCCTCACTCGTCGTCGCCGACCGAAAGACCCTACCCCAGCATGAACGCATCCTTATCGTCGATGATACGCTGAAGACGCTGCAAGATTTGGCCCGATACCATAGGCAGCAAAGCAAAGCTACTATACTCTCCATCACAGGCACCAACGGCAAGACGACCACCAAGGAACTAGTCTCAGCCGTGTTGGCAAAGCAATACCGCATCATTCATACCCAAGGCAATCTCAACAACCATATCGGCGTTCCGCTCACCCTTCTCAGCATAAAACCCGATACCGAAATAGCTGTTGTGGAAATGGGTGCCAACCATCCGGGCGAAATCGATTTCCTTTGCCAAATTGCCGACCCTGACTATGGTCTCATCACCAATATTGGAAAAGCTCACTTAGAAGGTTTTGGAAGTTTTGAAGTCATCATCGAGACAAAGACTGCGCTATACCGCCACATCAAGGCACAAGGCAAAGCCGTCTTCGTTAACCAAGGGAATCCCTTGCTTTGGGAGCAATCAGAAGGGCAGGAACGCATCTCTTACGGAAGACATTGCGGAGCCTACTGTCCTGTGGCACCTGCAAAATGCGATCCTTATCTTGGTGTCTTCTGGAAGGAGCACCTCATCCAGACCCATCTGGTAGGAAGTTATAACTTCGAGAATGTAGCTGCTGCCATTGCTGTGGGGCAGTACTTCAAAGTTGAAGAGGACAACATTATTGCCGCTTTGGAAGCCTATACCCCTACCAACAGCCGCTCACAAGTAATCGAAACCCAAAAGAATCGCATCATTATGGATGCCTACAACGCCAACCCTACCTCCATGCGTGCCGCCCTAATCAATTTTGCCAGCATCTGTGGTGAGCAACACCTATTAATCTTAGGAGACATGCGAGAGTTAGGCATCGCCTCCGAGGAAGAGCATTGCAATATTCTCAGCTTGATGAAGGAATTGGGCTTCAAAGAAGCATTGCTTGTTGGACAGAATTTCAGCAATTACAACGAGAATGCCCATTGGAGGACCTTTGATGACGTCAAGGACTTGTGCCAATATCTTGAAGGCCATCCCATCAGTGGAAAGACAATACTTATCAAAGGCTCTAATAGCATACAGTTAGGAAAGGTGTTACCTCTATTATGAAAACCACAACAGCCATAGGATTGATGTCAGGCAGCTCGTTGGACGGGCTGGATATCGCTTTGGTGCGCTTCCAGGAAGAGAACGACAAATACGACTTCCAAATCTTGCAAGCCGAAACCCTGCCCTATCCTGAATACTGGACAAAGCAACTCTCTGATGCTTTCCACAAGCAGCCCGAAGATTTGGTGCAGTTGGACAAGGATTACGGTAAATATTTAGGCGAACAAGTATTAGCCTTTGCCAAGAAGCATAATGCAAAGCCCGACTTTGTAGCCTCACATGGGCACACCATCTTCCATCGTCCCGAAGAACACTATACGTTGCAAATCGGTGACGGACAGGAATTATCAAAAGCATGTGGTTTTACCGTCATCAACGATTTCCGAAGCAAAGATGTCAGCAAAGGTGGACAAGGAGCACCTTTAGTGCCCATTGGCGACAAGTTGCTTTTCAGCGACTACGAGATGTGTCTCAATATTGGTGGTATCGCCAACATCTCGTATGACGAAAACGGCAAGCGCATCGCTTACGACCTCTGTATCGCCAATCAAGCCCTGAATTATTTAGCCAACATGAACGGTCTCGACTATGATCGTGATGGCGAACTGGCTCGCAGCGGCGAGGTGGATCATTCTTTATTGAAAAAGCTGAACAACCTGCCGTTTTTCCTCCAAGACCCGCCCAAATCTTTGGGACGAGAGTTCTTCGAGACCTACCAAAAGGATTTGTTGAAAGACCTTTCCATACCCGACATGCTGTCCACCTTTGTGGAGCATATCGCTCTACAAATCGCCATTCCTATCAGTTTACTTCCCAAAGGGAAAATCCTCTGCACCGGTGGAGGCGCAAGAAACAAGTACCTCATCGAACGCCTTCAAGCCCGAACAAAGCATGAGGTTGTCGTCCCTGAAAAACAAATCATCGATTACAAGGAAGCACTCGTCTTTGCTTTCCTCGGACTACTGCGAATAGAAGGAAAGGCCAACGTATTGGCATCAGTTACTGGTGCCGAAAACGACAGTTGTAGCGGCAAAATTTGGAAGCCTTAGTCATTTTTTGCTTGCTTTTTCAGCAAAAAATGTATACTTTTGCAGTCTAAAAACAAACAACAGCAATATGCCACGCAAGACTGACGGTATTCCTTTTGAGCTACAACCCCGCCCCACCAAAGGCGAGGACGGGAAGCCTCTGCTGTATGCCCACCCTGTGATAGAGCGCAAATACACGCTTGACGACATTGACAGGTTTTGCGCCAACTACCGACAAAGGTCGAAGGGAGAGATGCTGTTTTTCTTCAGTTTGCTTGAAGAGGTTACCACGATGTGGCTCAAGCAAGGCCATCGTGTAGAGACCCCTTTCGGGACCTTTGCCCCAAAGTTGAAGTTGAATGGCAATCATACAGACCCCGAGAAAGTGAAGGGGCAGGATGTCACGTATGCCGGTGTTGAATTCATCCCTGCTAAGCAATTCATCAAGGATGCCGATTGCTCACGAGACGGTTTCCGTCTGCAGAAGAAAAACGTGGGCAATAGCCAAATGTATGACCATGAGGCTATGGAGAAGGCATTACGCCACATTTTCAATAAAGGTTACACTACGATTAAAACCTTTATGATTTATAGCGGCCTGAAATACAATTCGGCAAAGAATTACCTCGATAGCCTTTGTCAGGGCGAGCAACCCCGCTTGCGCTGCTACAAGGAAGGGCGCACATGGCATTACCAAATCATCAAGTAGGTTCATAGCGTCCGCCCTGAATATTCAGGGCGGACGCTACAGATATTCGTAGCGGGCGCTATGAATGTTTTTGGCGGGCGGCAAGACACCAGCGAAACGCCTTCCTACTCCCAACGAAGCGGCATCTAACTCCCGACGAGGCGGCATCTAACTCCCGAAGAAGTAGCTGCCTTTCCAGATTGTATTACCACTACAAATCGTCTAAAGCGCTTTGTTGCATTTTTTCAGCGTATGGTACGTGTCATATCCAAAATCTTCTTATTTTTGCATCGTCATCCACAAAAGTGTAGGGTGGCAGACATAATGGAAAGACGTTGAACTGACGTTTTATCTGCGACACCTTGAACTTCGCAAACTCAAAATCTATCGCACGGTAAGACAGTGTTTGACGTTCATGTTTTCGTATATACCAAATGAAAGTATATTCGATAGCGTGGGCATCGGCATTGTTTATCCTCGATAGATGGGCAATGCGAAGGCCTCAAGGTGTGGGATGAACAAGGTTTTGACTCCCGCGCTTTTTCTTTTGTGTTTTAATGACAGATTGAACAGTTGGTTAAGGAGTCGGTCAACAAAAGGAAATGAAATCACATTAAAGCTCAACAGATATGCAGAAATTCATGAAGGCCATAGCAGCCATAATGCTAATGGTGGCGGTAATTTGTGCCGCTGGATGCACGAAAGACCCGAACAACAATGGTGACAATGGAGGAAACAACAATGATGGCACATTGAATGGATTGTTTTCGGTGAGTGCTACGGAACAAGTTCGTTTCTCACAAGGCAACTTACAATACCAAGCATCCACTAATACATGGCGTTTTGCGGAGAACCAATGGAACCTTGTAGGAACACAAACTCCTGGACAATGGGCAGGTGCTGGCGGGAATGTAAATGGTAGTGATAATAATGATATTTCGCAGGCTTATAGTGGTTGGATAGATCTGTTTGGTTGGGGTACTAGCGGATGGAACAATGGCAATGTTTATTATCAACCATGGAATTTTCAAACCACTGGAATTTCTTCCGAAGGTTGGGGGTACGGCCCAACAGATGGAGTGCGATATAGTTTTAATTTGACGGGTGATTATTCCAATGCAGATTGGGGAGTTTATAATGTAATTGATAATGGGGGCAATCTTTTGTGGCGTACTTTGACTCATGAAGAATGGAGATACTTGCTCTTTACTAGAGGTGGAGTCTCTGGCTTACGTTATGCCAAGGCGAAAGTTAATGGGGTTAATGGGGTGATTTTATTGCCAGATGGTTGGAATGACGATAATTACAGCCTTCATTCAATAAATTTAGCCAATAATCCATACAGTAGTAATGTCATTTCTGCAAATGATTGGAAAAACTCTTTGGAGATTAATGGCGCAGTTTTTTTACCTGCAGCAGGTTATCGTTTCTTGGCTATAACCGATGATGTTTGTTCGTGGGGGTGCTATTGGTCGGTTTCGTGTGGCGGTGAGAATTATGGAGGATATACTTTGGAATTCAACGATGTTCGTTTAGGCACGAGTTTGGAAGTGCGTGATGTTGGTCGCTCTGTACGCCTCGTTTGCCCTGCCGAGTAATTCCTTGTAGCAAAGCATAGGCCGTCCTCTCATTTCCAATTGCAAAATTGGATTGGGAGGATGGCTTGTTTTTCGTAAAGAACTTTGGCGATTTGAGAGAGATAATTATGAAGTAGGATGAAGCAATAAATCTAAAAACGATGGTCATTCCTGCGTAATTACTATTTTTGCAGAATGGAAGAGAAAGAAAAGCATCCTCACGACAATCGGGCATTGCCCCTCACGCACCGTCGAAGTCTGTTCGGTAATTACCACGGAAGAGGCATCTATCTTATCACGGTCTGCACCGAGAACAGAGAACCTCTATTAGGAAAACTTCAAGGAGAGACACCTGAAAAAGCCTGTGTGGAGCCAACCGCACTGGGCGAGGAAATATTACGGTGTTGGGATGCCATTCCATCCATTCAAAAACGCTTGGCAGAGGCGAAAAGCAAAAAGATCGGCAAAGAATGCTGCCGCGAAATCAAGCTCCTTACAAGGCAACTCATGCCCGACCATTTTCACGGGATCATCTTTGTGGAGAAAGAGATGGATATCGCCCTCGGCGATGTCATCAGGGGCTTTATGGTGGGCTGCACCAAAGCCTACAACGCCCTTCTTGCAACAAAGAATAACCCCACCGCCCCAGTCACACCCTCGGCGTATTCGCCGAGCCCCAACCCTACCCCCTCAATGAAGCCTCTCTTCGAAAAAGGCTATCACGACCGCCGCTTAACTCGAAAAGGCCAGTTGCAAAACATGATCAACTACGTTCACGACAACCCTCGCAGGTTGATGCTTCGACGCCAAAATTCAGGACATTTCGCTGTTCAACGCGGAGTGCTTTTCAACGAACATCAGTTTTCTGCCGTCGGAAACCTCAACTTGCTGGATTCTCCCATGAAGGCTGTACATGTTCGGCGCAAATTCACTGAAACCGAACGAAAGGACTACATGAACGCCTGCATTCTTTCTGCACGAAACGGAGCTGCATTGATAGGTGCTTTCATCAACGAATACGAGAAGCAGGTGCGCGACGAAGCCCTCCGCGAAGGCCTTGCCGTCATCCAGCTTTGCCACGAACAGTTCTCAAATCTTTACAAGCCTTCAGGTGACCTCTTCGATGCTTGCGTCACGGGGCGATTGCTTTTGTTGCATGAAGAAGGCAATGCGTCGGCGACTACGCCGACTGCCCGACCCTCCAAGCCTTCTCTTCGTAACCCCTATTGGGAGAGCCTTCGCAAAATCACCCGCGAGCAATGTCAAGCCCTTAATGCGCTTGCAGAAGAACTGGCTTCCCAACAAAAATGCCTGCATTTCAAAGTCAAAACTGACAAATTAGTCGGATAATTCCTATTTTTGCAGTCGCTAAATTGCAAACGTCGTGTTCAAGAAAATCCTAAATACCTTTGGAACGAAGATTGCAGCCGCTGGGCTCAACTTCCTTATCGCCATTATCATCTCGCAAACGTTAGGTGATACCGGCAAAGGCACACAGGCGCTGCTCTTGACCACCATCTCCTTCATCCTTATCTTCTCCGACATCATCTGCGGTGCCAGTATTATCTACCTCGCTCCTCGCCATTCTTTCAAGAAGATTCTTGTGGCTTCAACGATATGGGCTGCCCTTATCGCTATGGTAATGGGCTTCGCCATCTGGCTGTTCTATCCGAAGCTGGCTCCCGACTTAGTGGCACATGTGGCCATCTTGTCGTTCATTTCCTCGCTCAGCAACATCAACTTCCGTTTTCTGGTTGGTAAGGAGGAAATCCAAAAGGCTAACTACAACACCCTGCTCCAACCCGTACTGATGGCCTCCACCCTCACCTTATATTATATACTGCTGAAGAAGACCGACATCTACGGCTATGTCATCGGGTTGTATGCCGCCTACGGAGGCACATTCCTCTTAGGTGTCTGGATGCTGCGGGATGAATACGCCAACCTGTGCCGCGACAAGGACAACGACTACCATGATGTGCTACACGACTTGTTCAAATATGGTTTCTTGAACCAAACCGGACATTTCGTTCAGTTTTTCAACCTACGACTAAGTTATTATCTTTTGAACAAATACATCAATATAGGTAGCGTGGGAGTGTTCTCCAATGCCGTCTCGTTGGCGGAAGCCATCTGGATCATCAGCAACAGCATCGCTTTGGTGCAATATGCCCGCATCGCCAATGCCGACGACAGAGCTTACGCCCAAAAACTCACCCTCGATTTGAGCAAAATCTGTCTTCTCGTCTCAGCTGTCGCCTTAGTTGTGCTCTGCCTGTTGCCATCCGAGTTTTATATCTTTGTTTTTGGCAAAGACTTTGGAGAGATGGCCCATCTGGTACGCATCCTCGCCCCTGGCATCCTGTTCTATTGCATTTTCCTCATCCTCGGGCACTATTACTCAGGCATCGGACGTTATCAGATGAACACCTTTGCCGCCCTCTGCGGACTGGTGGCTACCTTCGTTTGCGGTTTCACGCTGATACCCAAGTTTGATGTCACAGGTGCCGCCATCACCTCTGCGGTGTCCTATACCATCAACGCGGTGTTCCTGTTCGCATTCTTCTTGAAAGAGTCGCATTTCAAAGGCAAGGACTTCCTCTTGACGAAAAAGGAGATTACAGACTATATTGTTGAAACAAAGCAACATTTCCTGAAAAAAACATCAGACCATGAATAAGATACAGAAATTTGCCAAAGCCCTCGGGCGCATCCTCAGGCATCCCTACCTGCTCAACCTCGTGCTGCAAGACGATGACAGCAACAAGGAGGAGGTAATCCGAAAATACGGGCTTGCCAACGGATTGCCCTTGCTGGAAATCGACGAACTGTTTCCCGATTTCCACGAGATGGCAAAACCTTATGCCTATCTATCGGGTGCTACAATGCCCATCGACATCGCTTTGCTAAGAGCTTTAGCAAAACGCTACCAAGCGCAAGACTACTTTGAAATCGGCACCTGGCGTGGAGAAAGCGTAGCTAATCTGGCTGATGTGGTTCCACATTGCGTCACCTTTAACTTACCGAAAGAAGACATCGTCAAGCTGACTGGCAACCAGCAATATGCCGACCTGCATAGCTTATTCAGCAAGAATCTGTCCAATGTGGAACAACTCTACGGCGACTCACAGACCTTTGATTTCAAACCGCATTTCGGCAAGTACGACATGGTCTTCATCGATGGCGACCATCATTACGAAAGCGTAAGAAAAGACACAGAGACGGCTTTCAAACTGCTGAAAAATGAGCACAGCATCATCGTCTGGCATGACTATGGCCTTGACCCCGAGACTATCCGTTGGGATGTGATGGGAGCCATTCTGGATGGAGCACCTACCGAGAAGCGCAAGCATATCTATCATGTTTCCAATACCCTTTGCGCCGTTTACTTACCCGAAGACTTCCCCACCCACAAGCTCGTCCCCTACGAAAGGCCTCGAAAATACTTTGAAGTTGAGATAAAAACACATAGAACCGAATTATGAACATCCTGCACCTACTGAGTTGGTTCCCCAAGCCTGACGACCCCACTTTAGGCAACTTCTGCGTCCGCATGATTGATGCATTGCCCGAAGATTGTCATTCAGTTATCCTCTCCGTCTGCGATGGCGAGAACATGACGAAATCTTTCGAGGTCAAGGAAATAAAGGGAGCACGCCACACTCATGTACAGATTTATATCCGTCCGCCCAAAATCAATGCCGTCCGCAAATTGAAGATGTTACGGATGTACCAATACGGCTTGAAATACATCAAAAAGCACTTCTTCAAGCCCGACCTGATTCACCTGCACGTTGCCTATCCGCTTGGACAAGTGGCCTTGCTTTGGAAAAGACTTTACGGATACAAATTCGTACTAACAGAGCATTGGACTATCTACCAGCCTCAGAACAAAGAGGTTTTGGTAGGCAGGCTGAAGCGGAAAATCGTCAAGATTGCCAACAACGCCTCACTCATCATGCCGGTCAGTCTTGATTTGCAGCATTGTATGGAAGAACACGGGGTACATAACCATTTCCAAGTGATTTACAATCTGGTGAACACGGATATGTTCAAACTCGGAACGCCACATCTGACTGGCAAGAAACAGATGCTCCACATCTCCACCCTACGTGACGAGGCCAAGAATTTCAGCGGCATCCTTCGTACCATCAGAAGGTTACGAACGATACGCGACGACTTCGAGCTGCACGTCATACACGATTACGAGGCTACAGAATTCAAAGCCTACGTAGAAACATATAACCTTTCGGACTGTATCATCTTTCATGGAAAGAAGACCTCTGCTGAAGTTGCCAAAGCTTACCAGCAAGCCGATTTCTTCGTGCTGTTCTCCAACTTCGAGAACCTCCCTTGCGTTATTGTGGAAGCCTTTGCCAGCGGCGTGCCAGTACTGAGTACTGCAGTAGGCGGCATAGCCGAAATCCTCTCGCCAGAAAGGGGCATCTTGATTGAATCCGGAGATGAAGCGGCGCTAAAGCAAGGCATGATTACCATGCTTGACCATTGTGACGCTTTCGACAGAGCTGCCATCAGGAAGTACGCCGTCGACACTTTCTCGAATGAAGTCATCGGAAATCAGATTTTTGAAGCTTATCAAAACATATTGGGAAAAGTGAATTAAAAAAGCAGTATTTTTGCACCCTCAATGGTAAGCCTATGATAATCAAACTTTACCCAACCAATCCTAATCCAAGATACGTCAAGATGGTTTTGGAATGTCTGGCCGATGGCGGCACCATCATCTTCCCTACCGACACTTTGTACGGTCTGGGCGGCTGTATCGACAAGCCCAAGACCTTTGAACGTATCTGCCAAATCAAGGGTATCAAGAAGGAGAAAGCCAACTTCTCATTCATCTTCCACGACCTCAGCATGTTGAGTGAGTTCACCAAACCCATCAACAACGATGTCTTCAAGATGATGAAACGCAATCTTCCTGGTCCGTTCACCTTTATTTTGGAAGCCAACAACAACATCCCTCGCATCTTCCAAAGCAAGAAGAAGACCATAGGCATCCGCATCCCCGACCAGCCCATTATCACTAACATCGTCAGGGAATGGGGACAGCCCATCATGACTACCTCGTTGTCCGACGAAGAGGATGAAATCAATCCATACCTCACCGACCCCGAAGATATCTATGAGCGATATAAGGACATCGTCGACATCGTAATAGACGGCGGCGCAGGTGAAAACGTAGAGAGCACCATAGTGGATTGCACTGACAACGAGATTGTTATACTTCGACAGGGCAAGGGAGAACTGGACTAAAAAATATTTTTTGACCAAAAAGTCTGCGATAACGAAAAAAACTGTACTTTTGCAGCCGCAAAAAAGCGAAGGTTGACTCGGTAGCTCAGCAGGTAGAGCACAACACTTTTAATGTTGGGGTCCTGGGTTCGAGCCCCAGCCGGGTCACAAAAATCAAAAATCCCCGAATGAAAGCAATCATTTGGGGATTTTTTTATACATTTGCAGTCCATTAAGACTGAATAAAAATCTAAAATCAATAAAAATGAAAGTACAAGAATTGGTTGACAAGCTCGGGCTGAAGGTGCTGTCCGGTGCGAATGGTCTTGAAAGAGAAATAGATGGCTGCTACATCTCCGATTTGCTGAGTGACGTGATGGGTAACGCTATGGAAGGCAATATCTGGATTACGCTGCAAACCCACAAGAACGTGATGGCTGTGGCCTCGCTGAAAGAAATGTCGTGCATCATCCTCGTGAAGAACCTCATGCCCAATGACGAAACCATCGAGCAGAGCAACGACGAAGACCTGCCCATCCTTCAGACTAACCTTCCAACCTACGAAATCGCCGGTCTGGTATATAACCTATTACACTAACAAAACCACGTCCCCTAACCCTCATTGCGGGCTTGACCCGCAATCTTCAACTATGGAACTGAACTCCTATAGAGCCGACCTTCACATGCACACGGTGCTTTCGCCGTGTGGCGACCTCTATATGAGTCCCGCGGCCATCATCGAACAAGCCAAGAAACTCCATTTGGACGTTATCGCCATCTGCGACCACAACACCACTCGTCAGGTGAAAGTAACCCAAAAGATTGGGCGTGAAAACGGCATCCTCGTCATCGGTGGTGTTGAGATTACCACACAAGAAGAAGCCCATGCCCTCGCCTATTTCGAAACTGACGAGCAATTAGACAAGTTCCAGGAATATCTCGACGAGCATCTCCCCCACATCCCTTTGGATGAGGAAAAATTTGGTTATCAGCTCATCGTGGACGAGAACGAAGAGGTAGTAGGCGAAGAGGAATGGCTGCTGTGGTCAGCTCTGGATGCGGATTTGGACCAGCTTTATGATGTGGTGCATGAAATCGGTGGACTCTTCGTCCCAGCCCATGTGAACAAACCCGCCAGCAGTTTGGTAAGCCAACTGGGCTTTGTCCCGCCTGACATCAAGGCGGATGCCTTGGAAATCTCAAAGCACGTCACCAAGCCCGACTTCCTAAAGAAATACGCTTATCTGAAGAAGTTCAACTTCACCAAGAGCAGCGATGCGCACTTCCTGCACATCATCGGCGAGGTGCATTGCGTATTGCACATGTACGACAAGACCTTCGACGAGTTCCGCAAGACCCTGCACGGCGAGGACGGGCGCTATATCGACACCGAACCTAAGGAAAAACTACAACTCCTTTACGGATAAAAGACCATGAAAGAATTATCAATGCACGTATACGACCTGATGGAAAACTCGACGGCGGCCAACTCGACCCTCGTCGAATTGACCATCAAGGACAGCCTGAAAGACAATATCTACGCCTTCACCATCAAGGACAATGGCAAAGGAATGACACCAGAGTTTCTGGCTAAGGTGACCGACCCCTGGACCACTTCACGTACCACACGCAAGGTGGGATTAGGTCTGCCTTTAATTAAAATGAATACCGAGAATTGCGGTGGCGGCATGAAGATTGAAAGTCAAGTAGGTGTAGGCACCGAACTCAACTTCTGGTTCCAGCACGACCACCTTGACCGTCCCCCAATGGGCGACCTGGCCGGCTCCTTAGTGATGCTGTTTTCGGCTCACGAGGACATCCATTTTATTTACAAGCATATCACCGACGACGGCGAGTTCGTCTTCGACACCGACGAAATCAAGGAAGCCCTCGACGGAATGCCCATGACTGATGTCAGCATCATGAAATACCTGAAGGAGATGATTCAGGAAAACCTAGAAGAGATTCATTACAACGATTGACACACAACGTGTTATTCCACTTCCTTTCCTCTTTCTTCTAATGCTAGGAGACAACAGCTATCCAATATTTTCGGATAACTGAATTTTCTTTCAACTTTCCCTCTTCTAGTAAGTAATCAACGACGAGGGCAAAATCTTGTCAACAATCACATAATCACCTTCTATGTGAAAAATTGCAGTGAGTTTCCGCCTGCAAATCGGCAATGTTTTTGCTTGGCTATGATAGCGCTTCGGCAATTTTCTCGGACATTCAGGCCGCATGGTGGCCAAATAACTCAACTCCGCCAGTTCATCCAACAAATTCTGGATATATCTTTCAGCATGTTCAGGCCGCGAAACGCTGATGACAAAGTCGGAAATTGCCCCGATGTCTAATCGGACGGTTTCGCTCAATATGACTTTCTTTTGGGTCATATCTTACTTTGGACAGCCGCCATCAGTTCTTGTCCAAATTGTTCCAAAGTGATGTATTTCTTCGGCTGATTCATATTGCGCATGTCGCGCTCAATGGATTTCAGCCAATAATCTCGCTGTTCAGGCGTTAGTTCATCCTGCATTGTGGCGAGGTCAATTTCTTCTATGGTGTCAATAATTGCTTCCATCACAAGGTTGTTTTAACAATGCAAAATTACACATTTTTTCAAATATGGAAGTCCTTTCTATAAATTTGGCAAAAAAGCACAGAAGGCGCGACAATCATGCCGCGCCCTCTTTTTTCCAGTCTGACTTCTGACTTATTCTCTATAAAGGACAATGTCGATAGTGCCATCCCAAGAATTGAAGATGGTGTCAAAAACAACGTATTCTGTAGCCGTGAAAGTAAACCCTGTGGTACGACTTTCTCCAAGAATACCAGGGTTGTTGCGAGCAGCATCCACAGTGACCATCCCATCCTCATCTGTATAGGCATATTGCGTTCTGCCTAAAATGAGATCAAAGTCGAAGCCGTCAAGTTCCTCGGTTTTCAGGCTCACATTCGACAAAGGTTTTCCCTCCTCAGAAATCACATGGAAAGTCACAGGATCCCTATTGACAAACACATCTCCATAGACATCGCGCTTACAAGCGGAAATCGTCATAAGCATCATCGCTGATAAACCTAAAATCCATTTTTTCATTTTTTTATCCCTAATTTCGTGCCGGGTGCAACTTTTGTTTTCCTTGTCCAGTACCTCAAAAGGAAGATTTTATACAAAAGAAGCGTGGCACCGATATGCTAACCGAGCATAACGCTTCGTGTTTCTTTATATGTCGGCGGCACAAAGTCCGCCATAAGAACCGCTGCAAATTTACAAAGAAATCGGAAAGGCAAAGCGGATTTGGAGATTTTTCCAACAAAATTCCTTCTTTCCGCCTTCATAATCAAAAAAAGGCTTACTTTTGTGGCAGATTAAACCAACAATTAAACGATTAAACCATCAACAACGTAACAATACAATGAAACTCAGAGAAATATCTGAACTTTTAAACGCCAAGGTGCTTTGCGGACACGACCGCCTGGATGAAGAACATGAGACCGCCTTCGCCTCCGACCTGATGAGCGATGTGCTCACCTTAGGCGACTACAACCCCGTTATTTTGACTGGACTCTGCAACATGCAGACTATCCGCACCTGCGAGATGGGCAACCTCGACATCATCGTCCTCGTCAGAAGGAAAAAAGCCTCAGAGGAGATGATTGAGGAAGCCGAGGACGAGAATATGGTGGTTATGGAATGTGACTTCTCCATGTTCAAGGCCTGCGGACTGCTTTTCAACGCGGGTATGCAGCCCATTTTCTGATGTCTAACCAATACACTTTGCTATGCACTTAGAATACCAAGTATATGAAGCGGACTTCGTGAATGCAGGAGCCGCATCGAGCGCCATCAAGAAGACCTTGAAACAGCTCAACGTCAGCCCCCAAATCGTCAAACGGGTGGTAGTAGCCCTCTACGAGGCCGAGGTGAACGCCATCGCCCATGCCTACGGCGGCACCATCTATGCCGACATCGAGCCTGACAAAATCACCTTGAAAGTCGTGGATTCAGGACCCGGCATCCCCGATATTGACTGGGCCATGCAGGAAGGCCACTCCACCGCCTCCCCCGAGGTCCGCAACATGGGCTTCGGCGCCGGTATGGGTCTGCCCAACATCCAGAAGAACGTCGACAAACTCAACGTTCAATCCACCGTCGGCGTTGGCACCACCGTCGAAATGGAGGTCAATTTTGCTTAGGGATTTGCTCCGCAAAGAAATCTATCAAAAATCAGTATTAAAAATCAAGCAAAAATCAAAAGACTCAAAAAAAATGATTTTGTAAGATTTTGAAAAATAGATTTTTGAACGATTTCTACACGAAGTGTATCCACAACAATTCAACGATTCAACAATCAACAATTCAACAATATGGAAAAGACTCCTTTCTTTCACGCTTTGAAAATTGACGAAGACACCTGCATCGGCTGCTCACGCTGCATGAAGAGTTGTCCCACCGAAGCCCTGCGCGTGCGTGACGGCAAAGCCGTCCTGATGCCTGATCGCTGCATCGACTGCGGCAACTGCTTCAAAGTGTGCCCCACCCACTCCATCTATATCGAGCAAGACGACTTCGAGTCCATCTTCAACTATCCTATCCGGGTGGCCCTCATCCCTGCCGTCTTCTTCGGACAGTTCCCCAACGAGATTACCGTGTCGCGCATCTACGGCATCCTGAAGGAGTTGGGATTCACTTACGTACTGGAAACGGAGTCCTCCATACCCATCTATACGGCAGCCAAAAACCGCTATGCTGCCGAGCATCCCGACATCAAGCCTCTCATCTCCACTTTCTGTCCCGCCATCGTGCGCCTCATCCAGGTGAAGTTCCCCGGCCTGACTGAGAACCTCATCCCCCTGCGGGCGCCACTGGACATCAGCGCCATGTATATCCGCCGCAAGGTGAAAGAGGAAATGGACCTGAAGGACGACCAAATCGGCATCTTCTACATCACTCCCTGTGCGGCTAAGATTGCCGCAGTGAAAAGCCCGGTTGGCGAAGAGAAGTCTCTGGTCGACGGAGTAATCAATATGGACGCGCTCTACAACCGCGTCTATAAGGAAATCAAGAAACAGGGGCACGGATACAAAGAGCAGAAGCTGCCCGTCTCGCAACTTTCAGCCGATGGCGTGCTGACCTCGCTCACCAACGGCGAGCGCCGCCTTTCGTCAGCACAGCACTCCTACTCCATCGACGAGATTCATAACGTCATCGAGTTTCTAGAGAAAATTGAGAACGATGAAATCGAGAATGTCGACTTCCTCGAACTACGTGCCTGCGACCAGAGCTGTCCGGGTGGCATCCTCACCTGCGATAACCGCTTCCTCATCTGTGAAAGGGTGTTCGGACGCGCCCGCAAGATTGCCGACCGCGAGCGCAAAGGCGAGCAGACCAAAGACCACGAGCTGGAAGAAGAGAGCAACTACCTGATGCGCCACATGAAAGTGGGCGACATCAAGCCGCGCTCAATGCTCGTCCTTGACGACAACATCGCCATTGCCTTAGAGAAGATGAAGAAGATTGACGAGTACCGCGCCCGTCTGCCCCAGACCGACTGCGGCATCTGCGGAGCCCCCACTTGCGACGCCTTGGCCCATGACATCGTCTGCGACAACGCCGAGATGAGCGACTGCGTCTTCATCCAGCGCAACCTCGAAGCCCGAGGCAACATGAGCGTCCAAGAGTCCCTGAAAATCATGGAACTCATCTGGGGCAAAGCCAAGATGAAGGATTATGTGAAGAAAAAGTGATTCTAATCCTTGAACACCATCCTATCTGCCAACTGCAGAAAGTAGTCATTCGACCAGACGTCGAGCTCATGAGGATGATCCACAAAGCTTATCACATCCTCTTTCACCCGCTCAATATCTGTTGTCGCCAATTTCTCACGAAGCTGACTCATAAAAGACTCCTTGCTGGCTTCCTCGCCACTAAACTCTCGAATACGTTCTTGAAGATGAGTGAAGTCTAGAGGAACATTCCAGCGCACATACCATTCAAAGTCGTACCAATCGCGTCCCTTCACCCTTCGTTGCCAAGCCCGATAAACCAGCGCATGCATCTTACCAGCATAGAGGTCAGGCAAAGTGAAGCATCGCGTCATGAACGAATAAGGCTGTTGCAATGCTAACTGTTCCGTATCAAAAGCCAAAGGCGGGTCGGTATCCAGTTCTATCTTCACCTTCACGGTCTTTTTCGTCTGGAACTTAATATCGTAAGCCTCCGTATTCTCCTTCAAGAAGGCTGATTCCACACGTCCGAAAATCTTTTTGTCCTTCTTGACGATGTCCACCTCATGGCCAGACAGACGGAACTCCTCAATAATGGCTGGGAAATAATTCTCAATGTGAATATCATCCCGCTTTTCAATAAGTGAGAAGTCCATGTCTTCAGAATATCTGGGCAGGTTATGAAACAGCCTCAAACAGGTGCCGCCATAAAAGGCCGCATGTTGGAAAAAACCACCCCGATGCAAACCTGCAAGAGCTATCCGCTGCATCACTTCCTGTTCTACATTCGGTGTGGCCGTCCCCCGTTGTTCCGCATACGCAGCCACCATTTGGTCATATATCGTCATCGCTTCAAAATCTTTACAAGGTTATTCAATATGTTTTCCTTTCGTCCAAGTTTGGCACATTCCTCGATGATGCTAACATCAAATGTCGCCAGTTCATCCACATCGAAACGGATGTCCTCCTCCAAATACTGCCACAGACCCTTGACGGACTGCGAAGGCAGGTAAGAATCGTGAAGTATCATGTCGCAAAGCGCCTTCTCACGGCTGGCCATCAAAAAGGTGACGCTGTCTTCCTCCACGCTGTTGACACCAATAGAGAAATAATCCGGCTTCACCTGTTCGTAAGTGAATCGTCCCAAGGGATTCTCAAACACACGGGAACGTTTGGTGGTGACGGAGGTCATCGTATAGACCCGCTCTGGAATTAATCCAAACCAGCGAAGTGCCCATTGCTGCGACACGTAGGAAGGGCCATAGATATGGTTGGCACACAGACAGGCATTCACCGGCTTACCGCTCACCTCGCTGTTCACCACATACAGACCGCGCTTCAAACGAATCAGCTGCCCGTCATTTTCCAGCGCCCTAATCTTCTCATTAGGCGACGACAGGTAATCGAAACAAGCCGCAACAGTGCCCGTTTGCACAGGTACATTTCCCAACTTTACCAAAGGATTTGTCTTCATAGCACTCGTATTTCGGGTGCAAAATTATAAAAAACCGCATAGTAATCCAAGTTTTTCTTTGTTTTCTGTGCAAATTTTTAGAATTATTAAATAAGCGACTGCGTCTTCATCCAGCGCAACCTCGAAGCCCGAGGCAACATGGACGTGCATGAATCCCTGAAAATCATGGAACTCATCTGGGGCAAAGCCAAGATGAATGATTACGTGAAGAAAAAGTGAAAATCTAAAATTCTATGGTATCACTTGGGGGTCTTACCGCCAACAATCCCAAAATATGAATTACTGATTGATGGTACGATGTTCCATAGCGCGGATTACGTCAACATTCCTTTGGAGTTATAAAGTCGGCAATGGCAAACAAACCATAGGCCAAACTTACCCAAATAAACCTGCCCAAAATGCCTATGTAAAGTAAGTATACTATCTTATCCAAAGTTAATATACTATCTTATCTAAAGTTAGTATACTAAGTTACATAAAGAAAGTATACTATCTTTCTACCTTTCTTATTCTAGGGTGTAATACGACAGCCCTACAATCCCAACCTTGTAGGGACACATCGAATGTGTCCGCATATGGTTTTTGGCGGACGCACGCGGTGCGTCCCTACATAAAATACGTAGAGACGCGCCATGGCACGTCTCTACAAACCTTTGTTATTTCAGTTCTTTGGATTATTCCGCATCGCGCACCAAACGGACCGCATTCCCGACATAACGATTACCAAAAGAATAATCAGGATTCATGGTCGAATTGCCAAATCGCAAATGATACGCTCTGTCGCTATTATAGTAAGAGGCTGACCAATACCACCCCATTCCCAAATAACTACCCGACGAAATCCCTGAAACCGAAGTCCCTTCACGATAGCCCGCTGCAGGCAAAAACACCGCTCCATGCTGCTCAAGCACATTCCAGTCCCCACCCCATTCAATTTGGATTGGGTTGCTTTCGTAATAGGCTCCGCTATTGTTGGAGAGGCTTAGGCTATAAAAGGAGCTGTTCCAATCGTCAGGCAGCAGAATTATACCATGTACTCCGTTTACCCTTGCTTTGGCATACCGGATTCCAGAAGCGGTACTTCGAGAATTGAAGACATACTTCCATTCATCCTTAGTCAATGTGCGCCATTGGTTGGGAGTGTTGCCACCGTTGCTGATAGGGTTGACACCCCAATCTGCCATTCCTGACTGGTCATAAAGATTGGTAGCATTTTGTCCATATACGTAATAGTCGCTGCTCGTTTCGCTTGTGCTCCAAGGTTGGTAACATACCGCTCCATGACTGTAGCCGCTTGTGCCCCAACCGAACAAGTCACGGTCAACATTTGTCGCAGAAGAACCTTGTCCATGGTTTCCGAGATAAGTCAATTGGCTGTCAGCAAACTTCCAGTAAGGTGTAGCCGCGCTGCCAATGTATTGCAGATTTCCTTTCGAAAAAAACACCTTATCGCCATCGCTATTGATAGTGAACAGACCTCTGAGGGCGCCCTGTGGAACTTCAACTTCGGCGTTGACTTCCACTAAAATGCCATCAGTCAGGTAGCCATTATTCTCAATGGCAGGCATGGCACCTCTTGTTCCCTTGTACCATCCATCATCTGAACAAGCAGAGCCGACCTCTCCTGCATCCATCGCTCCTTGCGGCAAAAGGATAGCCCATTTCTCACCACTGCCAGCAGGCAAAGTGATTATGCCTTTGCCTTTTTGACTATAGGTTATAGTGTTCTCAGCGAAATCCACCGACACCAAGTTATTCATTCCTTTCAAGCAAGTAGCTGCTTCAGAAGATGTGTTCACATTGAACTTCACCAAAGCGCACTTGTTGAACAAAGTGGTGGTGTAGGAAGTCATTCCTGAGGTATAATCGGTGGTGGAAGTGCCGTAGGAAATTACAGGATAGTAGCCATTTGCATTATTCTTTTGGTTGCTGATGTCGACAGTGTATTGATCGGCACCGACATAAGTAGCATAATTTCCACCCAAGTAATAGAAATGCAAAGGCTGCGCACCGCTTTCGGTCAGGTTAAGGCTACCACTAAAACTATCGTTACTACTGTTGTAGGTCAGACAGCCAACAGAGGCGTTGTTGTAACCAACATACAGCAAGTCACCATTGTTGAAAGTGATTTTCCCATTGGAGGGGTCAACACCAGCTTTTGAACCGTTTTTGCCGACTTTTACAGTGATACAGACCGTTTCGTCTTCAGTGTTTTGTGGGCCAATCTGTTCTTTCTTGCACTGTGAAAGTCCAAGTGTCAGCATAAAGGCAACCCAAATGATTGTCAGCTTTTTCATTGCTTGTCCTCCTTTTTTTTAAGCACAACATAACATAGTCCTGTTCCTATCAGAATAACGATACCGCTCCCGAGAGGAACATCTTGACCAAAATCTTGAGTGTTTACCGTGAGTTGCATTTCGCTGTAGTTCCGATTACCGTATTCAGCATTGCTTCCCCTTCCGAACAGTCCACGATTATTTAAATATTGGGCATTCAAGTTGGTAGCCGTCAGCAACATGGCAGTCACCCCAAACGAAAGCGCGATAGCTTTCTTTTTCGATTTACTGTTTTTCATCTTTTGTTTGATTTGTAATTAGTTAATGATTTGTTGTGTTACATTGTCTTCGAAGGCACACCAAACAAAAGAAGCGTGTGCTGTGTTATATCACATCGTACTTGAAGGTCCTAGGAAAACCCGTAAAACAAAATGTAATAACAGCCCACGCTATAAGCGTGAAGCCATTATACAACCCCTTGTTTCACTATGCTTGAAAATTTCCTAGGTTCTCAAGTACAAGGAAGCATAACGCTTCTAATGGTCAATATGTCGCGAACTGGAGAGCCAATTCGGGTGCAAAGATAATAATTTTGGAGTATACAAGGCTGAGAGCCTTGGAAAAATTCATGAATTTGTCTTTTGCAAAAAGGAATGCTCTCTGTGATTTTAACTGTAACAACTGTAACAACTGTAACAGAAGACGTTTTTGACTTTTTTTCATGCCAATTCCTTGCAGAATCCGGGATTTTTGCTTACCTTTGCCGAATCAACTCGACTCATCTGAACGAGTTGCATTTCCCCTCGTAAGTGCTTGTGTTTCTGCACAATAAAAGACATAGATAGACTTGCATTCTATTGTATTGCCGTAACACATTCATTCTCAATTCCTTAAAGCAGAAAAGACGATAGCAACTCTATAGCAACGCTATACCAAGTCTATACCAACGCTATGGTGCCTCCAAGGTAACTCTAAGGTAACGCTAAGGTAACTCTAAGGTAACTCTAAGGTAACGCTAAGGTAACGCTGTGATACCTCTAAGAGAACTCCGTCCCATTCTCCTAAGAAAAAGGCAAAAGATTTTACCCGAATGGCGAGAAAGTGTGTATCTTTGCCGATGAAATCATTCGACAATGGAAGAACAAGAGAAACTTATATTCCCACAGAACTTCGACATCAAGGTCATCGTGGCGGCCAGCGTCCCCATTGACGAGAGCAAGGCCAACATCAGCCGCGTCTTCAGCGACTGCAAGACGGTGCATAGCTTCGTCAGCGTAAGAAGCAGCGCCAAAGGCAACTACATCACCTACACCTACAACATCGACCTCGACAGCCAGGAACAGATGAATGCCGTATATGATGCCCTGAAACAAGTCCCTGGTATCAAATTCGCCTTATGAAAAAAGCCTGCGACATAAGAATCTACGGACGGGTGTTCAACGTGGGCTTCCGTCGCTATGCGCACCGTTACGGTTTGCAATGCAACTTGGTGGGCTACGTGGAGAACGACCACGCTGACGGCAGCGTCCACATCGAGGCCGAAGGCGAGGAAAACGACTTGGACCGCTTCATCCTGCTCTGCGGCGAAGGGACACCTTATTCTTATATAACGGACATGAAGATTAAGGCTGTTGAGCCGACACATAGTTACACTGAATTTCAAGAAATACGATAGACTGGAATGATTGACTTCTCCAAAATACTCTTCCTCGACATCGAGACCGTCTCGCACGAGAAATCCTTTGACCAACTGAGCGAGCGGATGCAATCCCTTTGGGCCAAAAAAGCCGAACTCATCAGGAAAAGTGACGAAGACGCTACGCCGGAAGACCTCTACGAACGCGCCGCTATCTATGCTGAGTTTGGCAAAATCGTCTGTATCTCAGTCGGCTTCTTCAACGGCAACCGTTTCCGCCTCAAATCGTTCTGTGGTCACGATGAAAAGACGTTGCTCAAGGAGTTTGCCACAATGCTGGAGCGTTACTACAACACTTTCGATGCCCAGCTTTGCGCCCACAACGGCAAAGAGTTCGACTTCCCCTATATCGCCCGCCGAATGCTCATCAACGGCATCGAGATTCCACGCATCCTGCAAGTGGCTGGCAAGAAACCTTGGGAGACCCAGTTTATCGACACGATGGAGCTGTGGAAGTTCGGCGACTACAAGACCTACACCTCTTTAGAATTGCTCTGTACCGTATTGAATATCCCGACACCGAAGGACGACATCAACGGAAGCGAAGTGGGTCAGGTGTATTGGGAAGAAAACGACTTGCGCCGCATCCAGACCTATTGCCAAAAAGACGTGCTGGCCATCGCCCAACTCATGCGTCGCTACAACTATCTGCCGCTTATCACCGAGGACCAAGTAGATTACACCAACTAATCATGCACATCCTTTCCAAATCGACCTATATCAAAGGGATGCAGTGCGAGAAAGCGCTGTATATGCAAAAGAAACACCCTTACCTGCGCGACAAACTGAGTCTCGAACAAAGAGCCAAGTTCCAACGCGGCACCGATGTGGGCGTATTGGCCCACGAGGTCTTCCCAGGCGGCATCGATATGTCGCCTAACTCGCCTTCCCAGTTCCCGAAAAAGGTGACTGAGACTTGGGAAAACCTCAGCAAACCGGAAGTCAAGGTGATGTATGAAGCTGTGTTTCAATACAACGACACGCTCATCATGCTGGATATGTTGATCCGCGATGGGGACAAATGGATAGCTATTGAAGTGAAAAGCTCTTTGAAACTCAGCGACACCTATTATAATGATGCCGCGCTACAATACTATGTGCTACAGGGCTGCGGAGTACCTTTGAGCGACTTCCGGCTGATGTACCTCAACGCCGATTATGAGAAGCACGGCCCGATTGATGTTCACCAACTGTTCAAGATGGAGTCGGTGATGGAGTATGTGAAAGAGCGGGAAGCCTCTGTGGCGAAGAACGTGGAGCGACTTAAAAAAGTGGTAGCCCTCCCCCATGCGCCTTTGGTCAATATCGGAGTCCAATGCAACAATCCCTATCCCTGTGACTTTCAAGGTCATTGCTGGAAGTTGATACCCAAGAACAGTTTTCTGTTCACCACCGCATTGGACGAAGACACCTTATTCAATAGTTACTTCAACGGCATCAACACCAACGAGAAGATGCTGCACCAGTTGGAGCACGATTCGTGGGAAGCCCACCAAATAGAAGCTTTGGAAACCAACTCATATTACATCGACTACAAGACCCTTTATGCTCTTGCACCGAGCCCAAAGCCGAAATCCATCGCCTATCTGAACCTTTTGATGTATCGTCCCGCTGTGCCTGAAATCGACGGCACCAAGCCTTACGAAGAAATGATTCTGGCTTTTGCCTTGCAAGGCGAGCACGAGTCTGAAGGCGCTTTTGTCTGGGATTGCTTCGAGAATCACGAATCATGGAAAGAATCCATCAACATATTGATTGAGAAACTGGCCCGTTACGAACTGATTGTTTGTTTCACCCCACAAAACCTCAGCACCACCCTGATGCGGCACGAAATCATCCAAAACCGTGAGGTAGGTTACAAGATTCTCAATCTCTTTGAGGTGTTTCAAAATGCCCGTTTTTTCCATCCGGCCATCAAGCGGGGACTTACCTTGCAACGCCTTGCAGAAGCCCTTTTTCCAGCCTGCAAGTTGTTTGAACACAGCCGGATAATTATGGAGGCCACCAGTAATGACCTGATGAGTTATCAACAGGCTAAGGAAGACCTAATTACTGAGAATGAAATGGTTGCAAAAACTTATCAACAGTTTTTCAAGTAGTTGATAACTTCTTGCCAGACCGAATCCTGTGTCGGATTATTCTTTGTAATTTTGCCCTCTCAAAACAGAATTTTATGCCTACTGACACCAATATAGCCCGCCGTCCCTTTGGCGACACCGCACGACGCAACGTATTAACGCCTGAACAAATCTTCGCCACCCAAGGGCGCATTCCCCCACAAGCTACCGACTTGGAAGAGGTCGTACTCGGCGCCCTGTTGCTTGAGAAAGAAGCCGTCAACGAGGTCATCGACATCCTCTCACCTGACGCTTTCTATCTAGACAAGCATCAGAAAATTTTCGCTGCCATCAAGGACCTTTTCGGAAAGTCGGAGCCCATTGACATCCTGACCGTCACCAATGAGTTGAAGCAACGCGGCGAACTGGAAATGGTGGGCGGTGCCTACTATATTTCGAAACTCACCAACCGCGTGGTATCGGCAGCCAACATCGAGTATCACGCCCGCATCATCATGCAGAAGCACATCCAGCGTCAGCTGATCCTGATTTCTTCAGAGATGATTCACGAAGCTTTCGAGGACACCTCCGACGTGTTCGATCTGTTGGACAAAGCAGAGAACAACCTGTTCCAAATCAGTGAGAACAACCTACGCCGCAGTTATGACTCGATGCAAGATTTGGTGAGCAAAGCCATCAAGGAAATACAGAGTGCCAAAAACGCCGATAACAAACTACGTGGTGTGCCGTCAGGCTACACCGCCCTCGACCAAATCACGCAAGGCTGGCAGAAATCTGACCTCATCATTTTGGCAGCTCGTCCCAGTATGGGTAAGACGGCTTTCGCCCTCAATCTGGCCCGCAACGCAGCCGTCAACTTCAACCGTCCTGTGGCTTTCTTTTCTTTGGAAATGTCTTCAGTACAGTTGGTCACCCGACTCATTTCTACAGAGACTTCCCTTACTGCCGACAAACTGCGTAGCGGTGACCTCGCCGAATACGAATGGCAGCAACTCAATACTAAAGTCACACCACTAACTGATGCGCCTATCTATATTGATGACACGCCTCAGCTTTCGGTCTTCGAACTGCGTGCCAAATGCCGCCGACTGAAACAACAGCACGATATTCAAATGATCTTTATCGACTATCTGCAGCTAATGACCGCAAAAGGCGGTGACAAAGGTCTGAACCGCGAGCAGGAAATCAGCACCATCTCGCGCTCATTGAAGAGCTTAGCCAAAGAATTGGAAATCCCCGTGCTAGCACTATCACAGCTGAGCCGTAGCGTGGAGCAGCGTCCCGGTTCGAAGAAGCCCATCCTCTCTGACTTGCGTGAGTCGGGTGCTATCGAGCAGGATGCCGATATGGTGATGTTCATCTATCGTCCCGAGTATTACAAGAATGATGCTGGAGCCGAAGACAAGCCAAAGGGATACAGCATCATCGACATCGCCAAGCACCGTAACGGTAAATTAGGCGAAGTGGAACTGAGATTCGTGGGACAGTATGCCCGTTTCGAGGAGTTTGAGCAAGGTTTCGACAACAGCGAGTTTACTTCTATTGGTCCCAACCAGCAGTTCGACAATGGGCCAATGGTCTTTGGCTCAAAAATGAACAACGACGATGGAATGCAGCCGTATATAACCGAAGACAGCAATAACGTGCCGTTTTAAGGATTCAAGATTCAAGATTCAAAATTTAAGATTTCAAGATAAAGATGAAAGATAACAACCGCAAAAGACCACATTCGAAAAGCAACCCCTTGAAATTCACCGTTTCGGAAGAAATGCCTTTGATGGAGTTTTTGATGAAGAAATTGGACGGCATCAGCCGAAGCAAAGTGAAGCGCATGTTGGCCAACAAAGTCGTCAGTGTCGACGGCGAGCGCACCACCCAATTCAATTTCGCTTTACAACCCGGAATGACAGTAGAAATTGGCAAGCCTACGGCAAGAGAACGCTTCCACCATCCCAAACTGCAAATCGTCTATGAGGACAAATACTTGCTGGTCATCGACAAAGGTGAAGGTCTGCTCACCAATAGCCCCACAAAAGAAAAAGACACGGCGCAAGGCATCCTGAACGACTACTTTATCGCTACGCAGCAACGCTGTCGTGCCCACACCATACACCGTCTCGATCGCGACACCTCTGGACTAATGCTCTTCGCCAAAAGCAAGGATGTCGCACTAATGTTTGAAGAGAACTGGAAAGAAACCGTCTACGACCGTCGTTATGTGGCAGTAGTGTGTGGCGAGATGGAGAAACAAAGCGGCATTGTCGAGTCTTGGTTAAAAGACAATAAAGCTTTCATTACCTACAGTAGTCCTACCGACAACGGAGGCAAATTCGCCCAAACTTATTACGAAACCCTTATGACCTACAGGGGCTATTCGTTGGTAGAGCTAACGCTACAAACAGGGCGCAAGAACCAAATTCGTGTCCACATGGCCGATTTGGGGCATCCTGTGGTGGGCGACGTGAAATATGGTAACGGCGACAATTCGTTGGGCCGTCTCTGTCTGCACGCTTACAAGCTCTGCTTCCATCATCCGCTGAAAGACAAGGATATGGAGTTTGAAACTCCCTTCCCATCTGTCTTTGCACGTCCCTTCCCGAAACAAAAGACAGACTAATACACCACTTTGACATTCAAGGTTTTCTTATTGCCCACCCCATCAGTCACCACAACCTTTACATTGTTGGTGCCTTTCTTCATTTTTTCGTCAAACTCATAATAGAGCAAGGCATTTTTGGCATCGTATTGGCCAAGCACCCAAACATCGTCCAAATAGATGTCATAGGTCTCGATGCCTGTCATATCATCCGAAATCTTAAATCGCAACGAACTCATTTTGCTTACGGATTGTCCATCCTTGAAATTGGAAGCACTTACTTTTGGGGCAACAGAATCGATTTTGATGGTGAATTCACCCATATTGCGTGTCTCAGTCTCCAATCGCCCATTTTTCATCGTTCCACCCAAAGACGAGACTTTCCCTTTGCCATCGATATAGGCGATATACATCTTTTTCCCATAGTCTGTCCATTTATCCTCTGGTCGAATGCTGACAATATAGTTCTTGAAAGTCGTCATCTCATCGGTACCAAACCGGAAGATACGGGAGCAGCAGTCCTTTTCATCGCGTTGTCCTGTTTGAATCCATTCATCGCGGAAAAGCGTACCTCTTTCCATCGAGACACTGAAATCCTCAATAGTAATGTCGGCATTCATCGTGCCGTCAGCCTTTACGAAATACTCACTACGTCGATGTTGTGGACGTTCCACCTCAACAGGTGCCGTACCCACCAATTTGAACTGGATGTTTGAACTGTTTCCTGCATAGTCACTAATCTTGAAACGGACATTCACGGTGTCGTCCTCTTCTATTGTTACCGTACCATTGCGTTTCGCAATCATCTGCAGCTTATTGAACGGGTCTGTTTCAGTACGCACATAACTCGTTTTCTTCTGTTTGTAATGTCTGTAGTCGAGAAGGCTGTTTACATAACGGGGCTCGCTGTATGAAAAGCTGTCAGCCTCCACTTGGAAAGCCAGCATATCGTCCAAGAAAAGCTCATAGAGATACGGTCCATTCTTATTGTTCGATGTACCCACTTGATCGAAGGTGCGGATACCAAAGGCAATCTCACCGTTAGCATATACGAAATCTTTGTCTTTCAGACTATACCGTCCATTATCTCCCATCACATCGAAATAGATTGGCTTGATGCCGCCTTCCAGCGTGGCCTCCTCGCCCAAAGGATACACTGATACCCCTTGAATTAATGGTTTCACCTTATCCTCAATCTTATAGCCAAAATACATTGGATTGACAGGTTTCTCACTCAACGTATGTCTAATCTCAAAATGCAGATGCGGTCCACCCGAACCACCCGAGTTGCCTGAATAGGCAATTAAGTCGCCTTTTTTTACAGGAAACTTGTCTTTGTCAAGATAAATCTGCGAGGCAAATTTCTTGTGCTTGTATTGGTATTCTTTCACATATTTCGCAATCTCGCCCGAGAAACGTTGCAGGTGGGCGTAAACGCTGGTATACCCATCATTATGCGTCACATACAGCACGTTGCCATATCCGTATGGTGACACCCCAATTCGACTGATGTAGCCATCAGTCACAGCGTACACCTTTTTTCCTTCCACGCCCTGTGTCTTGATATCAATTCCCGCATGGATGTGGTTGGGACGAATCTCACCAAAGGTGGCTGAAAGATAAATCGGAATACCCAAAGGTTCGCCATACTGCGGAAAGCCATCTTGCGCCCTGAGGCCCAAAGCACTCATGACGAGAAGCCAAAGAAGGAATGTGCGGCTATTCATATTGTCTGAATTTTGTGCAAAAATAAAACTTTTTCCCTACTTTTGCGCCACAATAGCGAATCGAATGAACTACAAGACGCGAAAGAGCCAAAGAGAGGAATGGCTGACATCGCCACCTATACTGCTTGTTTACAGGCTAATGGCAAGTCTGTTTGCCCTTAGTCTCAGCCGCAGTTTGCTCTATCTTTTCAATCTGCAGTTCTTCCACCAGACCACGATGAGCGAGGTGTTATTCCTCTTTTTCTATGGAATGCGATTTGATTGGGCTGTCACTGTGGTTCTCAATCTTCCGGTTATCCTTTATTATTGTTTCCCTTCACGGATCATTTTCAACCGTTTTCCACAACGCCTTTTCGATTTCATTTATGTCATCACCAATGCAGCAGCCATCTTGCTCAACTTCATTGATATCGTCACTTTCCATTTCTTCGGACGACATCTCAGTATTGATTTCCTGAAATTACTCCGCGTTTCCGATGAAATCTCATGGGGTACTGTAAGACAGGTGCTGTTCGACCAATGGTACCTGCTAGTCATCTACATCCTCTTTGTCCTGGTCATCAACGTAGTGGCCAGAAACACCAAACTGAGAGCAGACGAGAAGCATATCATCAAAAGATGGCAGTTACGCCAAGTTATCGCAATGGTTTTGATGCTGGTTTTCGCACTGTTTTCCTGGCGCAACGAATTAAGAAACAGACATATCGACATGGAATTGGCGCTACGCTACACCAGTCCACAAAACCTTCCTATCTTGCTCAACACGCCTTTCTGCATCATGAGCAGTCACGAGGACAAGATTGTAGACCGGCATCAGTTCTACGAGCCCAACGACAAATTCATTCACAAAGACCTCACTGCGAACCGCTTTCTCGTTGCCGACAGCCTTAACGCTGACAGTATGCCTTCCAATGTCGTCATCATCGTAATGAAAGGCATCGGGCAAGAGATGATTGGATACTATAACCCTGAGCATCGTTTTCAACTCACCCCTTTCTTAGACTCTCTATTAGCTCAGAGCCTCACTTTCAACGGACGTTCCAACAGCCGCCGCAGTACCGAAGCCTTGCCCGCTTTGTTGGCTGGCATTCCCTCTCTAATGGATGATGATTTCTGTAATTCAGACTATGCTCAAAACGACTTCGACGCTTTTGGGCAGTACCTGCAAAAACACGGATACAACACCATCTTTATGCATGGAGGAAGCAATGGCGTGATGGGCTTCGACCGCTTCTCGCGCCGTGCGGGGTTCAAGAACTACTTCGGACGCATTGAATACGGTGACGATGACGATTACGATGGACAATGGGGCATCTACGACGGGCCTTTCCTACAGTACGCCGCTCACGCCCTAAACCGCATCCATGGGCCTTTCGCCACCACCATCTATATGCTTTCGTCCCGCTATCCCTACAAGGTGCCGAATGACTTTGTCTTCCCCGAAGAAAGCTATTACTGGACCGGCTATGAGAAAACCGTAAACTACGCCGACTGCGCTCTGCGCGACTTCTTCCAAACCGCTTCCCAGATGCCTTGGTTCGAAAACACAATGTTCGTTATCACCTCCGACTTCTCAAACAGCGAACATTTCCAACCCGAATACAGCAACATTTGGGGAATGTATGCCATTCCTTTTGCCTTTTATTGGCCTCAACGTCTCAAAGCCCAACAATGTGATGAAATCGCCCAGCAGATCGACCTTGGGCCTTCAATCCTATCAGCTCTGAATGTGAGCGACACCCTGTTCTGCTTTGGACGCAACCTGTTCGATACCATCTCCCAACAGACTTTCATCAGCTATTTCAACCTGATCTACCAATACTGCAACGGCGAATATCTCGTGCAGAGTGATGGACAACAGCCATACGGCATTTACAAGCCCCATCTAGACCCGCTATTGCGCGATAACCTCTTTGGCCGCTTGCAATGTCCCGACATCTTCGATGAGCTTTATCGCTACCTTGAAGAATACAATAGTAGAATGATTGACAACAACTTAAAAATGTCGCAATTCACTTATGAAACACAAAAGTGACAACAATGGAGTGGTCTATTCCACCAACCCCGACTACGTTTTCGATTATGGTGAGGAAGAGATTGTAACCTTGGAGCCATCCAAGCAAAATCTACGTATCATGCTCGACAAGAAACAACGTGCAGGAAAGAAAGTCACCCTCGTTACAGGTTTTAAAGGCTCCGACTTTGATTTAGCCGTTTTGGGCAAAGACTTGAAGTCGGCCTGTGGTGTTGGGGGGAGCATCAAAGACGGTGAGATAATACTGCAAGGCGATTTTCGCGAGAAAGTCTTAGACATATTGATAGCCAAAGGTTATTCAAAAACAAAAATCAGTGGATTATGATTGAGAAATACATCGACATACTAAAAAACCTGAATAGCAGAATAGGGCTTGGCGAAGACCTATCGATTGGCTTAGCCGAAACGACTGCCACCCTTTCACTATTAGTGCTAAGCATCGGCATTTTCTTTCTCCTCAAGTTTATCTTGAAAAAGACCGTCTATAAAATCATCCAGAAATCAACGAACAAATACGATGATTTGCTCATCAAGAACAAAGTCATCGGGCGTACTTGCCTGCTCATCCCGGCTATGATATGCGCTACTTTGTTACCAGAAGTCCTTCCTGATTATCCTGATACCGCCGCTTTTCTGATGAAGTTGGTTAGAATATTTGAAATTGCCATTTTCACCATGATTCTCAACTCCATCGTGACGACGTTAGAGGATATATACAACACTCATGAGATGTCGAAACTCAAGCCCATTACGGGTCTGGTGCAGGTCATCAAGATTGTGATTTCTGTTATGGCAGGACTAATCGTCATAGCCTTCCTCTTAGATACCAGTATCAACACCATCCTGATTAGTTTAGGTACAATGTCAGCTGTGGTGATGCTCATCTTTCAGGACACCATTAAAGGCTTCGTGGGTAGCATCCAACTCTCAGCAAACGACATGCTGCGTATCGGCGACTGGATTGTAATGGGTCCTGCTGACGGCAACGTACTGGAAATCAATCTCACCACCGTTAAGGTTCAGAATTGGGACAACACCATCACTACCATTCCGACCTACACCTTAGTTTCAAGTCCTTTCACCAATTGGCGAGGGATGTCAGAGTCAGGCGGACGGCGTATTGCCCGAACCATCAATATCGATGTGAACACGATACGTTATTGCACGCCCGAAATGTTGGAGAAATACAAACACTATGCCCTCATAAAGGACTATATTACTCAGAAGCAGGAAGAAATCACCGAATACAACAAGGCCAATAGCATCGACACAAGTGAAATCATGAATGGGCGTCAGCAGACCAACCTCGGCGTCTTCCGTGCCTATATCAAAGCCTATATCAACAATAACCCCAAACTCAACCACAATCTGACCATGATGGTGCGTCAGATGCAGCCCACCGAATTTGGTGTCCCGTTGCAGATATACGCTTTCAGTAGCGACAAGAGATGGATCAATTACGAGGAGATACAAAGCGACATCTTTGACCACATCATCTCAGCAGCCACAATGTTTGACCTTAGAATCTATCAAAAGCATTAAGATGAACGCGGGAGTTGCTTTTACGGAAAAGTATCTGCGACTGATGTTCAAGTCGTTGCGCGATGCCAGCACTGACGAGGTGTTGGAAGAGCTGGAGCATTGTCGGCGCGAAAACCGCCGACCCGTTAGAGTACCGCGATATTTCAGAGGATATTTCTCCGAAACACTGTTCGATGCCGCAACCAGATTTGAAATGCAAGTTTTCGGACACGAATGCCATTCTCGCAAACTCATCTTTTACATTCATGGCGGTGCTTTCATCTATCCTCCAGTCTTCTTCCATTGGCGTTTTCTGCATGACCTTTGCATCCGCACGCATTGCGATGCGCTGATGCCCATTTACCCGAAATCTCCCGACTATGACTGTGCTTTTGCAGTTGAGACTTTGTTGGATTATTACAAAACCATTGCCCACTCAGATTGTTACGATGAAATCCATCTCGTAGGCGACTCAGCCGGAGCACATCTGTGTCTTGTAGTGGCGCAGGAAGCCCACAAAAACGGTTGGAAAAAACCAAAAAACATCATATTGCTTTCCCCTTGCGTCGACCTAAGTCATAGCAAAGAGGAAGAGATGCGTGACTTACAGCACCTCGACCCTATGCTCCAACTTGACCGCATCATCACCCTCAACGCCATTTGGCAAGGCAGCCTATCCAACGTACATCCCTGGGTCAGCCCTATCTTCGGTGATTTCAGCGGCTTAGATTGTCTGACTGTCTTTTATGGTACCAACGAAATATTGAAGCCCGATGCCCTGTTCCTGAAAGACACCTACGAAAAAGCAGACAAAACAGGCTGTTTCCGCGAATATGAAGGAATGTTCCACACCTTCCCTTTGTTCCCGATACCAGAAGGTTTCCAAGCCATAAAAGAAATAGCCGCCCACATCAATAATGAACGGCTATAAGAATTCTATAATCGAATTATTGTATCTCAGCGCACAATAATCTTTTCATTGATTTCATGGATGCCATTGGATGCTTTCAAGAAATACAAGCCCTTGGGGTATTGCCTTAGGTCAATAGTGGATTGAGCCTCACCTTTGTCCTCCATGACTTTCCTTCCTGTAAGGTCATACACAACAATTGTCCATTGACCATCACCTAAGTTGAGATAAAACAATCCGTGCGAAGGATTGGGATAGACCGTCGGAAGTTCCTCTTTAGTCTCTTCGGTGGAAAGAGTACCATCACATGTTACCTCTGAAGCCATCTCATAAGTGAAATGTCCAACTGAGCCACCACCCTTCATGACAATCTGATTGTTGGAATCCTTAAACTGGAAAAAGCCATTACCCATGCCCTCGCCAGCAATATCAAGCACCCGTATGCGATAACAGCCAGCATTCATCAGCACAATTTCTTCAGTATAGGAATGATTGGATTGGTCAAATGTATATAAGTTTACCATCTCACCACTTTCGGTCTCGATGATTTCAACCCTGGTATTCTCAGGATGCGCGCCTGTTTTCAGCTGCATCTTCAGATAACCATCAATTTCAGGTACGTCTTCCATCTCTACATCAATGAAATTGTCAGGCAAATACTGGTCGCTTTCACCGTTGGGCATCACGACATAGAAATGCAAAGCATCACAAGGAGCCGCCACAAATTCATCCATAGTCACCGTCACCGACTCACCTTTAGGCAATGTACCCGACCACGATTGGCGATGATCTTCATGCATGTCATAAGCACACAAATCGAAAGACGTAACGGTTTGGTTACCAAAGTTCCTCACCGTTAACGTGGGATTTTGTATGCCTGAGCAATTTTGAGTGACCACATCCTTAACCGACTTTAAGGCAATGTCATAGTCCAAATCCAAGGCCATCGACATACGGACAGCTTGGTACACTTCCTTAGTGCCACCTGAATAATTCTGTACCCAAGCCGTCAAATAGCAATCTTCCTTGGGCCAATGCATCTCAAAAGTCTCACTGATGGTCGTCGTTGGTCCTACAAACGGTGTGCCCGTCTGTGTGGGAATCATATCACGGCACACATGGTGCAGGCCCTGCATACCCTGCCAACCTACATCGATGTTACTTTGTGTCAAAGCAATAAATACACGGACATCTGAACCGTTGCAATCACCTACTTGAGTTACTGTGCAGTTTACCCGACACGAAATGCCGTCAACTGGCTCATAGTTCAAGTCGATGGTAAATGGACTCGCCACATTGATGCGCTGGTTGTAGTAGTTCATGTAATAGGAATACATGCTTTCGTTGGCATTTCCACCACCAGACACACCCGTAATGCCATCGGCTTTCAATGTCGGATAGCTGCTGATATTGTAATAGGTAGCACGGGCATTGGTCTCGTTGGTGTAATACTCCTCGGTGGAAAACGCAGTAGTATGATACGCAACAGGTGCAACGGCCAATCCTTCTTCCAACATTTGGGCGATTCCGTTGGCCGCAGCCGGACAATAGGGGCAGCGGACACCCGTGAAAATCTCAAAAAGTACACACTCGCGTGCCACATTGTCCTTGGCTTGCGAGAAAACATTCGGCATTATCCCTAATACCATAGCAAGAAAAAGTATGTTTCTTTTCATATTTAAAAGAGTTTTGTATACCGCAAAAATAACAAAAAATGAAACACATGGCAGAAATATCGACGATATTTGCTATTTTTGCCGAACTAAACCTATAAAGGATTGTCATTTATCATGCAGAAATTCAGATACCTTATCCATGAAGAGTTGTCAGGCTGGAAAGCATTCGACATCATTTGGCTCGTGACTGTATGTGTCATCATTACTACGGTCACCTTGCTTACCTCTAACGCAGAGGCTTTCGGTCTATCGCATCCCACACTTTCGGCGGGAGCCGTCAAAGCCTGTGTAGTCTGTTCAATCGTGGCTGCCATTATCGGAGTTATCAACGTTGTATTGGGCGGCAAGGGCAAGCTGTCCAACTATTTCTTCGGCGTAGTCAGCGCTTGCCTAATGATATACATCAATATGACCGTGAAGAACTATGGCATCATGTTGGTCAGTGTCTACAACCTCATCATGCAGTTTGTAGGCTTCCGTGCCTGGTCGAAAAACATGAATGCTGACACACACGAAGTCAAGAAGATACACATGAAAGAAAAAGAAAGATGGGTTTATGCGGGCATCCTCTTGGCTGCCACATTCGTATTAGGCTTTATCATGCGTAAAGTGGGTGACTCGCATCCCTTTATCGATGCTTTCATTACTTCAGCACAGGTCATTGCCATGATTCTTATGGTAAGAATGTTCGCCGAACAATGGTGGCTTTGGATTGTCATCAATATTGCAAGTATCTATTTGTTCCTCACTTCACGCGAAGTCACTTTGGCCCTTGCACTAATGTACATGGTCTATTTCGTGAATTCCATTATCATGTGTGTACGTTGGGAACGTGAGGCTCGGGAAAACGACAATACGCTTACAACTCGCTCCCGATAGAGTTTTTCATAATGCCAATCTTCGAACTCTCAATAAAGTTGAGGATGAACTGACAGTCTTCTGTCTGCGGGAAATTTTCATGAATATATTGAACGGATTGGGAGACATTCATGCCAACGCCATAGATGACGCGATAAATGTCCTGAATGGCATTGATGCGTTCACGAGAAAAACCACGTCGCATCAATCCAACAGAATTGACACCTGCATAGCATACTGGATATCCCGGACCCGTCTTCACAAAAGGAGGGATATCCTTATTCACCAAAGCACCACCGCAAATCATCACATGAGCCCCAATCCGGCAGAACTGGCTCACTGCCGCCAACCCGCCAAAGATGGCCCACTCGTCAACAGTGATATGCCCTGCAAGCGTGGCAGCATTCGCCATAATCACATGATCCCCAAGATAACAGTCGTGAGCCACATGGGTAAAAGCCATCAGCAGACAGTCTTTACCCACAACCGTCTTCCCTGATGCGACAGTACCCTTATTGACCGTTGCCGACTCACGTATGGTGGTTCCGTCACCAATATAGCAATACGTCGTCTCGCCTTTATATTTCAAGTCTTGCGGAATAGCAGAGATAACTGCGCCAGGAAATATCTTACAGTTCTTGCCAATGCGGGCACCATCCATAATAGTGACATTAGGACCGACCCAAGTGCCGCTACCAATTTCAACATCCTCCCCTATCCAAGCGAATGGTTCTATCTTCACATCTTCCGCGATGCGGGCATTCGGATGGATATAGGCTAAGGGTTGGGTCATATTTAATATAATAAGGTGTGCTTAATCTTCCTTGCGAAGGAAGTGTTGGAGAAATGGCCTGGTTTCACCGCAGTCACTTTGCCCAAGATTGGACGTCCAACCAAAGTTAAGTCGCCAATGACATCCAAAAGCTTGTGACGGGCCGGTTCATTATCGAAATACAGTTCCACATTGTTCAGGATACCACCTTCCCTCACCGTCACTTTGGGTTTCTTGAAGAAAGCGGCAATATGGTCAAGTTCCTCGGCAGAAATCTTCCGGTTGACAAACACGATGGCATTGGTCAAATCGCCGCCCTTGATGAGATTACGGCTAATGAGGGTTTCCAACTCATGTAGGAATACGAAAGTACGGCAAGGGGCAATCTCCGATTCGAAATCCTTGATGTCGCGCAACGAAGCAGTCTGTTCGTCAAGCACTTGAGTATTGTACTTCACTTTCACATCAATCTCAAAGTGGTCACAAGGCTCAATGGTTAGTTCGATGCCTAACACATCATTCCTGTAGGAAATAGGTTCCTTGACGACCAAATAATTACGTGGTGCATCCAGTTCGATAACACCCGCCTTGTGAATGGCCTCAACAAAATACTTGCTGCTACCATCCATGATAGGCATTTCCTCAACATCAATGTCAATCAACACATTGTCGATTCCCATGCCACGCAAGGCAGCCAAAACATGTTCAACGGTGAATATCTTTACACCACCTTTACCGAGGGTAGTGCCGCGTGCCGTATCAATGACATTATCGGCATCAGCCTCAATGATGGGTTGGTTATCAAGGTCAATTCTACGAAAACGGATTCCTGAGTTTACCGGAGCCGGATTGAAGGTCAGCGTGCCGCATTGACGCGTATGGAGACCTGCTCCCGAGATGCTGACTTTATTTTTGAGTGTACACTGTTTTTCCGTCATAAAAATGCATTATTCATGGAATATCTTCCACAAAAAAACGTGCAAAGATAGGAATTATTCTTATATGACCAAGAAAAAAAGTGCCACTCGATGCACTAAGCAGACTGCGAGGCTTTTAATTCCTTCATTTCTTTCTCAAGGGCAGCCAACTTGCGAGCCATTTCATCAATATGACGGAAACGGGCATTAGAAACCAAATATTGGCGCAGAGGTTGAATCGGAGTTCCCATAAACTCCTGATTCTCTTCTTTTATACTTCCCATAATGCCGCTCTGTCCTCCAAACTTCGAGCCATCGGCAATGTTGATATGCCCCACAAATCCCGACTGTCCGCCGATGACGCAATTCTTTCCAAGATGCGTTGAACCGCTGACCCCCACTTGAGCCGCCATAGCGGTGTTTTCTCCCACCTCCACATTATGCGCCAAATGGACCAGATTATCGATTTTCACACCCTTGTGGATATGCGTCGAGCCCATCGTAGAACGGTCGATAGTGGTGTTTGCTCCAATTTCCACATTGTCTTCAACCACCACATTGCCTACCTGTGGAATCTTTTCGTAATGACCATCAGGCTGTGGCGCAAAACCAAAACCGTCGGCACCAAGGACGGCTCCGGCATGCAAAATGCAATTCTTGCCGATGACGGTGTTGCGGTAAAGCTTCACTCCAGGATATAGCACCGTATTGTCGCCAATAATGCAACCGTCACCCACATACACCTGAGGATAAAGCTTCACTCCATTGCCGATTTTAGCGTTTTCACCCACAAAGGCGAACTCTCCAAGATACAGATTCTCACCCAATTGTGCTGTGGAAGAGACAAAAGCCAAAGACGAAACGCCTTGTTTATTCTGCATCATCTGGTCGTAAAAAGCAAGTAGTTTGGCAAAAGAAGCATAGGCGTCAGGTACACGAATCAATGTGGTCTGAATGGGAGCCGTTGCCACGAAATCATCATTCACAATGACAATGCTCGATTGGGTTTCATAGATATAGTGGGTATATTTGGGATTCGCAAGAAAGCTAATCATGCCTGGGGCTCCCTCCTCGATTTTGGCCACATTCCAGACCTCGGCATTCGGATTGCCTTCTACTTTTCCATCAAGGATTCCAGCGATTTGTACAGCAGTAAATTTCATTACAAATAGTATTTAGTTTACAGTCCTTCGACAAGCTCATGGGCCTAAGGTCATTGAGCCCGTCGAAACGCCGACCTTTTATAATAACCTTTCAAAATCGTGTTTCAGGACAGACACGGCCTGCTCAACCACAGGGTTCGGCAATGCCACAAGACTCTGTGCAATAATGGCGACATCCTCCTCATCCTTCAGTTGTTCGAAAGTCGTATTGATTTGGTTGACGAGTTCTTCTTTGGCGTTCACAACTGCGTTCCATGTGGTTCCTGCCACATATAACTGCTGGGCGAGATTGTGTTCAAACTCCTCCCTCACGTTTTGCAAAAGCTGAAGATGGAACGCTCCTTTCTCCATTCCCGGCAAATAGACACGCTTCACCAGCTGGGGCAATTGTACCCGTTCAAGATAAAGCAGGAATCGCTCGTAGGCCTGCACCTTCAGCGGCATGATGATTTTCAAGGCCTGTACCTTCAGTTCCATCTTACTACCATTACGCAATTCTGCGTCTTTCATCTTGCTCAGACGAATCAAAAGTATCATGGCGGCAACCATCAGCAAGAGGCCTGCGCCCATTAGTGAATAGATTATCCAGATGTTCATAGTGCTCAAATTTTGCGGCAAAGGTAGGGATTTTTCGTTAAAGCGCAAAATCCTTTGAAACCAGAACAAGTTTCTACAAAAAGCAGAAAACCGTTGTCTTGCAACGCCTAACAGAGCAATCATCGCCAATGGGTTCATTTGGCAGGGAACGAAGCGGAACCAAACAGGGAGTTAGAAAGCGTGAAGCAGGGAGCGAGACGGCATCTCTATCATTTTTGGCGAAAGCCAAAATATTTCACGGCGTTCGCCATGAATCATTGTAGCGGTCGGTATGAATCATTTTAGCGGTGGCCGTGTACCGTGTAGTGCCATACACGTCCGTCGCGATAACGGCTCAGTTTGGGGTTATCGCCTGTGCAAAGGCTATCGAGATAGTTCTTTGCCGAGTTGTATTTCAAGCCGCTGTGGTACTGAAACGATTTGATGGTAATATAGCCATTTCTCGTGCTATTGCGAAGGGCAGTCTCCATCGCTTCGGTATCGAGAATCTGGCTGTTACCCACACAACCTTTCTTGCAACGGAAACCATCACGTGAGCAGTCGGCATCCTTGACAAACTTTTTGGAGGGGATAAACTCCACTCCGGCATATTCGACGTCGCGTCCTTTCACCTTCTCAGGGTCGGTATGCTTACCTATCAGTTTCAGCTTCGGAGCAAAGGTTCCAAAGGGCGTTTCCACGCGATGCCCTTCACGCAGCCACATGGTAGTCAGGTCCTCAAGCAAAGTGAAAAACCTCCTCATCTCGCCAACGCTTGCGTTTCGGTATTTGGCGCAAAATGCATCGATGTCATCAACGTCGTGTTTGCGTTGAATGACAGGCTTGGCATAAAGCAAAGGTTTGTCATCGTCACCCTTGCTAGGCCCCGGATGCAGTTCGAATAATATTCCGTCGGTTTTGCGTGGCATAGAACTTGTTATTTGCTTGCAAAAATACACAATTTCATGAAAAGTCAGAAAACCACAACTACTTTTTTATATGGTTCCACGTAGCCCGTGTTTCAAATATCAATAGTACTGATTTTATGCAATAGGAGTAAAAATCGCAGTTGGTAACGCATCTTGCTTTACACCAAGGGCTATCAGAAAGACGATGTTGTTACTTGCTTGTTGGTGGATTATGCGGGGTATTTGTAGTTTGACAATTTAGCCGTTGCTTCGAATTTGTGTGCCAAAAAGTCATAAAGGTTGTTCTGAAAATGGCTTTGATAAATATGGAAAAGTTTTTGATGGATGGGCAATGTGACAATAATGTCGAGAAAAACAATATAATATGACAGAACAAGACTTTTTGAACATTATCGGAAACAAGATTTCGAACGAGATGCAGAAAGCAATCATCAGGAACAACTTTCAGCCCCAATTGGCCAATCAATTGTAATGTGATTGATTGTCACGAAAAGGTGGATTTATTTCAAAGGATGATGAATGAATGGTTCGCTTATCAAAACAGACAGTTACAAATCTTTCAAGCATATCTTCAGCGATATGGCATTTGAAAGCAAAATGAAAATTGTTGGAAATCATGGCCAAAAAGAATAAAAACACGACCGCAAAAGGAGAT